>JAABUK010006433.1_pt1 | contig 17545 bp, 25 predicted proteins | sample 5559141 | NCBI WGS metagenome assembly JAABUK01 (sample SAMN10711869, study PRJNA513367) | rock metagenome | isolation source: Antarctica rocks | place: Antarctica: Victoria Land, Pudding Butte nord | collected 2016-01-03 | reverse complement strand
CGTGGATTCGGTGAGCTTGGGAGTCTGTCTAGGTGACGCAATATTTTGCTGATTTGGAGGGCTGGACAAATGTGGCATTGAAGAACTGGAGACGGTCGAAGGTTGATCGTGAGACATCGTGGACGCGGTCGAGTATGAAGATTGATCAGTCTTGAGACTAAGTAAAGGTAGCAAGCGAGATGAAAGGTGAGAATAGGTTATCAACGAGTGAATGATGTTTTGGACGGGTACTAGAAGAGAGGTTAGATTTGACGACATGCTCATGAGGAGGAGGTCGGTGCGGCAGCAATAAGAGCGAGGCGTGTACGAGTCGATATTTTGCTGGGTGGAAGAAGTGGGAGCAGACGCGAGATCACAGAAAAGGTTTCTAACTTAGAGGAAGGATTGAAACCATGGGAGCAATAGCTGTTCCGCAAAGACAGTGGAAGCTGAAGGTGGGAGACCACTTACAAGGTCCAGGTGATGAAATGGGATCGAAGGCGGAAATGAGGTGCATGTACACGAGAGAGTTTGGGGAGAGGGAGTATGAAAGGTGCGAAGTATTCGTGTGAAACGAAGGATGTGAGGGAAGTGAGAATAGAGAGAAGACTATGCAAATGAAGGATAAAATTGGTTCGGAGTCCTCAACTCGACTTAATAAACGCAAAGCCGCCAGTAAGATGGACGGCTATACCGATATAGCAATAGTTGAAGGACGCTGTCGTGTTTAGAAGACGTCTCCCCAAAATGATGCCAACCTGCTCAAGCCTCTTCAAGGTTGACTATGATTGAGTGGTCCTGGATTGCGGTTGTCATCGACAGTCGCTGCCGACGATGGATAGCGAGTTTCTGCTGTTCGTGGTGATTGGTACTTGCATGCTTCTGAGCAGACCGATGCTTCAACACCCCATTGACCAGGCTGTGGCGAAGTGCCACCTAAGAGTAGTCCTCGGACATTGGAAGGTCACTATTTCGAGTCCACAACAGGATCCGTGGTCCAGGTGCAAGGAGGCCTTTGGAGCCTCCCAAACGTCGAAATATTCTAGTTTGGATTCCCTGAGCCGACAGGCAAGGTCTGAGAGCTTGTGAATGATTTCCTAGACGACCAGAGCACCGCAAAGCGTTCGAGGTCTCTACCAGAGGATAGCCGGTTGCCAGTACAGCTTGTCGCTTATGCTGTTGTATTTCTTGATCGGATACGCAGTGTTTGCCTCAGGCCACACGTATTAGCTCCTCCGCCTCCACCGATGTGAGTTGTCTGGTTGGAGGGCAGAAGAATGGGTCTCAGAATCACTATGGTTAGTCGACTGCAAGACATCGCAATGTCATGTTCGGTCTGAAGTCCAGCAATGTTCGTGAGAACAAAGACCGGAAATGAGCCGCAAGCTGGCGTCAACCCATGACCATGGAGGAGGATACTGTTCACCGTTTCCGATTGCTGAGGGGCACCCAGCAAACACCAATGGCTCTATGAAGAGACCAGACTGTCGACCAACACTTTGTGTTCGATGCTGATCGTTTTTGAAGCATAAGCAAAATCTTGAAGTGCACAGCAGAATTTGTCCCTCACCTTGGAATCGTGATACGCTTGGCGTATCTCGACACGAGCCAGGCTGAAATAGCAACACGATCGTCAAATTCACGCTGGCTCTCACATAAAGAAGGCAAAATCAGCATCATCGATCTTGCATCTGTCTCCCGGTCCATGAGCAAGATGCCGTAAAAACAGAACGTCCGTGTTTTGCTCTGTCATTTGCAAACCTGGAAATCATGCCACCGGCACATCCAACGCCGATCACCAAAGATGCTCCAGTCTTGGCTTTCTGGCATCCAGAAATGTTATCTCATGCTTCCAAGCAGATCAGCCTTGACGTGCTTAGCTCTAGAATCATCTAACGGTACGGCGTGTTTCTTGCTATGACATCACAGTCCATCATTCTCTATTGAGGGCAGCAGTTGTGACACTTTCCTGGAAAGGACCTATTTGAGCTAGGAAGTGCCGAATTCAACTCTCCTACCGGAGGATCACCCGAAACCCAAATCTACCCTCGAGCAACTCGGGATTTCCTCGTCCTTGAAGAAGCCTTTCTTTCAGAGTGTCAAACCGTATCCTGGGGGTAAACTCCATTGTGCTGATGACTCGAGGCACGCCTGATTGAAAGAACTCTCCTCCAATTTGCAATGATAAAACCGATAGGATGCCTTGAGCGTTACGACGACCCTCTTCGTGTCTGTAAACAATACTGTTCTGTCGCAGGCAAGGTTGACTATCCGTACCAGCACATCTCCTACCGTTTTGCTTCATTCCATGTCAACCTGACATCATAATATGAAGCTACAATCATCCAGCAATATTTTCTCTATTCCATCCATCGCCTTGATCGACCGAGTAGTCACCAGGGGGAACGTTTCAGAGCAGTACGAAAACCTAGAGCTGGACGTCACCATGATACATATATATCTATGCTGGAAGACGAATCCGAAACCTTGTCTCCTGTCCATTACACCGCTGGTTAGTGGCAGCTTCTCCCCTTCCCTCCGCCCTGGGTCGCTTGATTCCGATCTGAACATGTGAATCGTTAGCAGCAGTAGAAAGATGAGGGAATACAGTCTTACGCTAGAAGGGGCGCAGCACATTGGAACCTGAATTGGCTACCTCTTCCCCTGGGTATAGCTGCTCTCGTTCAGCTGTAGTCAACATTGGTCGAAGTCATCTTTAGGGTGGTCCAAGCCGAAAAGCTGGCGTGGCTATCTAGACATCAGCCACTGCAAACAATGACGTCTTATGCATTTGAGGTACAATCAATGTACCAGCTCATAAAACCTACTGCAGGGTGTTCAGCGCTTCAGCCCCAGTACTGTATCCTTCTAATCTCGCCTAATCACTAGAGGCCAGGTTATCCAGCCAGAGGTCTCCCTAAAAACAAAGTTATAGATCATTTATTTAAAGGGTCTCTGCTTTTCACGATGTCGTCCCAAAGTTCGGCCGTTTGAAAGTAGCTCGGCAGCAACCCTGGTCGGCTGGCAAACCGAGCCCATTACACGCAGTACCTGGAGCATCATCTCTAACTAGCTGTGTTATTAGGCCCAGTTTCTGCGCTTGGAACACGCTCCATCTCATTATTCCAGAACACAAGAGAGAGTTTAGGCAGATATTGCGCAAAGTCGGTTGGCTTATACTTGGCCTTCTTGCTCCAGAGATGGCTATATGGACTTTTATCCGCGAAGCCTGCTTGAGCGACACGGTCTCATAAGCTTGGCTGTCGCGAAATGTTCTACTGCAGGAATGATGTCCACCAACATAGACTGGGTGCCTGACTCAGCGCTGTTCGAGAAGAGAGCAGCAGAGTTGTCTTCTCGCACTGAGGAGAGGAGCATCCAATTGCAACAGGCTGGCCAGCTCGACTGTCTGGCCCACTCATTTGAAGTGGCAGCGGGCTCAAGGATGAAGAATTCACCTACAAGCTGTACGACGCTGAAGTCCACGAGATCGAACAAGCACTTTCCGTTGTGAAGGATAATTTTCAATATCAGCTAAAAATTTCATAGCGGCTGAAATACGTCAGGCTCAATGACAGGCTTTGAGGACATCGGCAAGGAAAACCTTTCTTTACCTACGCTGGGCCCAGTCCTTGAAGACTTCAGCAATAGGGTACATGAAGGACGAGGCTTCTTCGTCCTCAAAGGCTTGAAGCCGGCGTCTTACTCCAGGGAAGAGAATGTGATTATCTAATTGGGTATAACTAGCTACGTTGCGGAGAAAAGAGCTCGACAGAATCTGGGAGGTAGTAAAATGAGTAAGGTTGTCGCTTCCGCAGCCTGGGAAAGTGGTTACTGAGTCGCAAATCAGTACACATCACCGTCGTCAATGTGTCAGAGTGCCCGGCGGAGACACGTAGGCCGATATATTCAAATAAGGCACAGGTTAGCACTTTGTGCGTCTACAGATAAAAGCATGAACACGATTAACGATACATAGCCGTTCCATGCGGACGTGTTCTGCAACGTTCTAGCACTCTTCCATCTGAGCGCCGCTAGCGAAGGAGGAGAGAACCTCATGGCATCGAGTTGGAAAGTATACAATGAGCTTGCTGCAACTCGGCCAGATATCATCCAGCTCTTGGCACAAGATGACTGGGCCCACGATACGTAAGTTTCTTTACTCTTCCATGGCAGTCCCACTCACACCAACAAGATACGGCTGCAGTCCACCCTACACTCAACGCCCTCTTCTCTTCTACCACGACGACAGATTGATTCTTAACTTCTCTTGCCGCGTGGTCACCGGCGCACCGATGACGCCGCGCTCGCCCGAGCTCCCTTCCCTCACTGAAGCGTAAGCAGAGGCTCTCGACGCCGGCCGCTTTTGCGCTCTGAAGCATAGCCTTAAACTCTCCCTTGAGACTGGCGACATGCTTTTCGTGAACAACCTCGCTGGTATGCACAGTCGCACTGCTTTTCGAGATGACGGGAGGGACAAGCGTCACGTGCTTCGTATGTGGCTGAACAATCCAGGCAAAGCGTGGCAGATCCCGCCGGGGCTGCAACTGGAGCGGGAGCGCTTGTATGAGCCATTGGATGAGGTAGAGGATTACTATGATATAGATCCTTTCACTGATTCAAAGAAACTCAACGAGATGGTGTCAGCAAGCACGTCATCGAAGTGCGGCTAGGTCGACATGATATGATCAGATGTTGGTGAGGTACTGGATCGGAGCTCTGGGGTTTTCCTATCTGCTTGCTACAATTATTCTTCCTTTGGAATAGCTTTCATTAATTTGATGAAACAATCAATAGTCTCAATCTTGAGGGGAAAGCACCTTGTCACAGGTTGTGCCCGTTACTGAACGACTCGAGTGTCTGGAGCACATCACCCAGAGATGGTCTCCGCGAATGATCTAACCATTGAAGATCATCTTCAGTGGCCTCGTCGTGGTAGTATTTGATCCTCGCCTCAATGAATGTCTCAGCTTTGACCATCTCATTCTGCCAAAAGTCTTTAATAGCAGCCATTGTCTCTTTCAATGTACCTTCCGTCTCTCCATTCAACCCCGTCTTTCCGAGTGGGAACACCTTACCGCCACGGCGATAGATCTTGATCTTACCATCTTTCCATTCTCTCGCTCCAGTAGAGCAGTCTTTGATGAGACGTCGCAAGGGCTCGGGCGTTCGCCGGAACTCGGGGAAGCGCTGCTGGCCATCCTCAGCAGTTGACCGCCCGAGAATAACGTCAGGTTCCTCGCGACCTCCGAAGATGCACCAAAGGGCTTTGGCAAGAAGGTAGACCATGCCGGCCTCTCTCTCTTCTTGAGTACTGAGCGTCCACGGATAGTACCAGCCGCGCGGTGGATTGTCATACACGTCTGGCTCACCGTGGAGAGGCCAATCTTGTCCCCTCTGTGCAAGGTACCGTTTCAATACCTCTGAATATTTGGCCTTGGTCTCCTCGGGCAGATCGTCAGATCTCATTTGATCTTGCGACCCAAGTTTCGCTATCCACTCCACGTAGTAGATCGCGGAGGGGGGGCCAATTGTAGATGTTGCGACCCTGTTCAAGATCTAAAAGAACCGCTGTCTCTGATCCGTCTTCTTTCGCATCGATGACGATGTTGTCCATCCTGAGATCCGAATAGAACTTGGCAGGACTATTGGTGATATGCAAGAGGGCAGATGTGACGTCTTTGGCCCTTTGCACCTGCTGCCTGAGTGCGAGGGATCCCTCTCGTCGTCTTTGAGGCAACAGCTTTGCAATGGTGCCCAAGCTGTAAAACTTCAACAAGAAGCCGCAGACACGATTCTCAACCTGTTCAGGACAGTAAGTAGTGAGAATATAAGCTGGAGGACCAACGACGTTAACGAAAGCGGGTTGATGGAGGAGCACTTTCAACTCGTGGAATAACAGTGCTGGCCCCGCTGACTACGACTTGAATACCCAGAGTTGGCTGCCAGCCTCCGTGGTTAGGCTAACCAAGGCGACTTGAAGGCTCAGTTGCTTCGCATTCTGCAACTGATTCAACGGACGCACGGCGGCATTGGTGGGCGATCGGAGGCGGGCCGCATCTGTTCCAAGGTGGGCACTGAGAGCAAGAGGCTCCCCAATCTATGATTTGGCCGGAAGGAAACTTCCATGTCAGCAATGTTGGATTTGATGTTGTGAGCCACAATTCTTGATCCAAGCGGAAGCTCTCGGTACTGCTTCTCGAAGTCCTTGGTCCGGCGGGACCAGTAGGTAAGGGCTCGGCAGAGGTCGCGAGGATTGCCAGCTCATTCACCCGTGCTCCGATCGTGTGTACAGAGTCTTTGGCTCCAAGGACACTCCATAGCTCCGGAGGCCACTCAGTCTGCTCTGGTATGTGGAGGTCAATGCGAGACGGATGTAGCGGCGAGGAGAAGTGCAGAATGGCAGCATAGCATTCTCCAAACAGTGAGAAGTCAATACGGCAGTCGTCCGTTTTCGCATTTTCCGAGTCAGGCCTGTCCAAGCCAAAGTACTCAGCATAGGAGGAGTGCTCCTCGTCCATGTATTCAACGTAGCCATGCGTGTCTGGTAGCGGAATAAAGCCAGCACTGCAGAATAACGAGTTGGGAAGACCAGAGGCGCTGTTCATTGTTCAATACCTGTAGCAAGATTCCGAGCTTTGAACGAGGTAGGGAGGTTTCTGACATTTCTACCCGTATGGCAATGTTTAAGGTCTTTACTACGGTGGGGTTGATTGTTTTCGCCTTAGTTTAGGTCTGTGTCAGTGGACAGAGTATAAGGGCGCCCTGAAGAGAGGGTCCATAGATAGGGGGCGCTTCTTGGCATGGTGCGGTCACTGTATGCGCAATTGGATAGTTTGCGCTGGATCCTTTGTGGCGGGGACATCTCGGTTGCGATTATGGTTGAGTCCGCGGACGCGCTTGATCACACCGAGAATCACCTATGTACCTGTTTTGGCTGTAGAGATCCGACATAGCTTCGTCGAAAAAGTCGCAGGAGCTCCTAATTCTCTTGCTACATGATGGCTGGCGGGTGGACAACCTCGGGGTAGTCGATGACCAGATCTTCACGAGGTTGGACGAGGCTGGCAGGCGAAGGGTCTTTGCAACATGTGCGGGACATATCTTGAGCAGACTTGCTGTGAGTTGATTCTGAAGTGCATAGCATATGTCTCATAGGAAGTGTCTAGCTGTAGTTGTTTAAAGGAATTTCCTATTCCGGAAGACGAAGCATTGGTAAGGATAATTGGTAAAGTTGACGGCTGTACTTTACAGTCTTATTTACCATCTTACCCAATGCTGACTTGCTGAACCCCGCCTTCGAGCTGGGGGGTAGTAACCCTTGCCGAAGAAAGATTCAACGGAACGGAAGAGCAGCATACAGGGCGAGCCTTGCGAAAACAGAGCATGGGTGAGTCGCCTTCTGAGGCCTGAAAGGGTAAAATGGTACGATTACGCGATTGACCCGAACAGCAAATGCCAAGCGGTTTGCCAACGGGCGTGAGAATACAAATGCACCCAATCGTAAAGTGAGATTGAGGAAGGGCTGGCTGGTGATGAGGAGAGGGCTGCAGAGCAAGAGGCGCATCCAACGCCGTTTCAAGATGCGCAAGCTCGGAGTAACCGCAGCCATTCGCATACACGAGGAACAACGCGCACTAGGATACGAGAGCGGGGCTCGAGCGCCGCAGATGATGTTCGGAGAGGGAGGAAGGAGGAAGCCCTGTACGAGATGTTGGAGTCACGCTGTCGAAACGGACATGCGAGTCAACTATCATGTCACCATTGCAGCAGGACGGGACGAGGATGCGACAGGATCTTCGCGGCTGATAAGACTCAACCCCTTGCAAAGCACGAAAAGCAGCGAGGTGATTTGCCGGGAGATCGTCAAGGGTTCCATGTCGATCCTTCGAAAAGGTGTCTGCAGGCTGCGGAATGCGCACGAGCGGCAGAATTAAAACCGAGGAGCAATCGCAATCGAAGAGAGAGTCGACGGTGACATTTGAGAAGGCTTGTCAGCTCCATCTTGGTCACAATTGGGTCAAGACTACGGAATCATCGTCAAGCAGTCTCAAGCTTGATGTGAAGTCAAAGCCGGCAGATCTTTTTTTCTGGCTCGCTAGAAGACGATTCTTAAGCATTTGGGAACGTCATTATGAACGCTCAATTGCTTTTTAGAGGAAGCGAAGAGAAGCCTTGCACCGGCGATGAGCAGGGAAGATCTTTCATTGAGAAGATAGTGAGTCCACGAGGAGTTGTGTTCCATTGCATCCCTTCAAAGTTCATCGTTGGGGCAAGGAATGTTGAGATATCCAACCGAAACACCTTGCGCTAAAGCAGGCAGATGCCATGAAATGTTGAGGAAGATGTGCAGCCGCCTCCAAAAATGCTGGAATAGAGAGAAGTTATCACATTGTAGCTGAGCTGAAGTACCTTTGAAAATCAACGTCATGATTCCAGTCACGCATTGACAAGTACGGTGCGATAGTGCCGATGGGCATGTGTGTAACATCAAATGGATTTGGTACAGCATCGACGTTTATAGGTGAGTCGTACTGATTCAAGCCATCCATATTGTCGTCCAGAGCCATGTCAGCCGACGCCCACGTCTGACGCTGCAGCAAATTGTCTTCCACACCTTTCTGCAACCACGAAGTGTGATTCTCGTTGTGATCCTTTATTGGGAGTGTAGGAGAGGCGTTTTGAGGAAAAGGGCTTTGGCTTGGCGGTGTCGGAGGCAGCTTGCTAAGTGAAAAGGGGTCCGTGAAGGAGACCTTGCGCGGTGCTTGGTCGAAGGTAGGAGAATGACTCGAGTCAGAACCACTGTCTGAAGCTGCTCGCTGCATGAACCCTGCCCCATTGGCAAGCAGCCGTCGTTGCAAAGAGTTGAGATCTTCCTCGAAATGTTCCACGTCTAAGTTTTGCCTACCAGAATTCAGGGCCCCCAGGCTTTCGAGTATATCGTGTGTAAGAGGCGTCCCGTGACTGGACTCTTTCAACGGCGCTCCCTCCCAGCCCTCTCCCGTTTGTGTCCGTCGGTATAGTTCCTGTAGGCCTGCGACTAATTGTGCTTGTTGTTGCTCGAGCATCTCGACATATCTAGAGCTACTTTAGAGTTCGTACGTGATCGCGGATAAGAAGAACACTCACCCCTTTGGGTACACCTTGTCGTGAGACTTCTTGCGCTCGCCAAACACGCAGATAGCATTATCTGCTCGACAGCGACTGCACACACTCAATCCATCGCACTTTGACTTTTTAAGACGACATCGATCGCAAGCCTTGCAAACTCGCTTCCTCATGCTGCCTTCCATTGGTGACTGAAGTTCCATGGGAGGACTAGCTTGTTGAGCAACCATGTTGCGTAGGCTACGCAGAGGATAGGGCGTGAAGTCGATGAAAGAAGACCAGAATTAGGAGGGAGATAAATGCAGCTGGACTGATTACCAGGGCAAGGTGAGAATGAGAGATGAGAGATGAGAAGGGTCTTCACAAAGGGCAGTACAGCTTTACTGCTGGGTACCAAGAGCTATGGGACGGGGTCTTGATATATCAGGATCTGACTTACCTTAGTCATAACGCAGTAGTGGTCGGTCCATGTCAACCTTAGCACTCGAGGGAATCCATCATCCTGGTCAAGATGCACTCTTCTCAAAGAGTTAAGATCCATTAGGCAGACTGCTGCCGTCGTGCCATAGATTGACGTTGGCGTGTCAATTAGAGTCGGATCGGCGACAATCAGTCGCGCGCGCGGAATCAACTCTCGTCCGAGCAAAGTCCAGCGAGGGAGCACATCTGAGCATTATTTCCAGTGCCAAAGTATTGTCACGGCATTGCGGCACCCCAGTCGTTGGTGGCTGGGATGGCCAAGTTGAGGGATTGGACATTTCGCCCGGATTCCACCGTATCAAGTGCGGCATAAAAGAAAAATGTGCTCGCCTGCTAACTCGTTGACATTACAAAGATCTGTCATTACAAAAGGTGTTACGGTCAGACAACACTCTCTCCGATTTGTAAGACATGATTGGAAATGACATTGCGAAGAACTCCCCGCCCACACCTTTTTCTTCACCAAGCAAGCTTCAGGCAAGGCCAACGGCATCATCACCCCTCGTCGGAGGATCGCAGTCCACAGCTGGCTGTTTCGCTCCTCATCTTGGATGTCCCAGTCGTGTCAGACTCCACGCTGAGGAAGTACTCGTGTTGGACCGCTGAGTCGTGATGAGGAAGCCCTTGGCATCTGTAGCCTCAGAACTCGTGGCTTGCAGGGCTGTGCCTCAGTCACAGATAACAAACATACACTCATTCTCAAGATTAAGTCTGACCATCAGCTGCACCGTCTCACGACGTATCAAGTCTTCGATTGCCTGACCTTACACGTGTTGCACCTGTGGTTGTGATAGCGTCAAACTCACACCAATCGTACTCTATCCCGGGGTCGTCTCCTCCGTGCTGAGTGATCATTCTACCGAATTGATCCTTCGCTGATAATCCTTCTGGTTTCCCCAAGACTACAGGGTCCACAGTTGCCAGGAACAGAGAATACTCCAAGCTTGGCCGACAATCATTTCCGTACTCATCTACGACCAGGTGGCGGTTTCGTGTCTCCTCCCGACAAGGCATCTGCAGCATGATTTCGCGTCAAATATCTCACTCCTGGTGAGTCAAGCAGCATTGGCCGATTTAAAGGCTGCGGAGAATCAACGAGCATCTGCAGAATGGTCTTGTCAAACTATCCTGTCAGATGGTTTATCGCAGTATTGAAGTATTCGGTCACGAACCATATTGCAAAGATTGACGCCAACGCACATTCGGGTTGATGACCGCTGGAAAGGCGACCGCACAATTGGACCAGAGACATGAGTCATTCTGGCGCACGTCAAAATCATGCGAATGTCCTGCCTTCTCGTCTGGAAACACCCCTGAGTGTCCTCAAACCGCTTTTCCTATTGTTCTTGGTGCCTTGGCTACACGCCCGTTAAACCGTAACTTTGCGACAGCGTTGATAATACGTGCTGTGATACTCCCGGTCTGTTCTGTGTTTGAACCATTTTCTAATCCCTTCATCAGGCTTTTGGCCTTCAGCTCGCTCTGCTCTGGTTTTTCGCTTTCTCGTGCATCAATCAGTTGATATACTTTACAAATGCAGCGCAATCCATCGATCACGCATACAGAGCCAAATACAGCAAATTTCTCTCTTCACTCTTGCGAGCAGCCCCGTTCCAGATGGTCAAAGTCCGACAACCACATTTTTGAGATGACAACTCAGTACCTCCATCACCGAGGAAGAGAACATCTATCCTCACGACCTAGGCAGGAAGAATCCAAGCACCGCTATCAGAGCGCTCTAATTCCGCGTCTGTCCCATAAACCCCCTCCGCAACCTTGCACAATTTGGAGTCCGAGACCTCTATCATCGAGCTACGAGGTCTCGGACTGAGCAAATGGATTCCTCGAAAACCACAAAAAATGGATCGAAACAAAGGAAGGGCGGGCACTTTGGCTCGTGGTTCGTGGCCTGTGGCCTTCCATAGTAACATATGTGTTACGAGGCTGGCCTGCTCTGTCGAGAGCCGGTGCCCTGCTTACAGAAAATAATCCCCTACGCATCAATTGTAATTCTTTGTGCTGTGTTAGGCAGGCGGTGCGCACGCTGTCAGATATGCAATGGTAGAGAGACCGTAGGTTCAACCGGTTAGCATGCTGACTTCCTATATTCCTTTTGCCTTGTTTAAGATCTCCGTGTAACGTCTCGAGAAGCACATGCATTCCCACCAAATCATGATATCAACCAGGGATTGCGCAGCCATCCCCCCTCGGATCACTCCCAGCACTAAACACCCACCGCCCCGACTCCTCATCCCTCCGACACCCAATAACCTGACCCCTCCCAAACAGCGGATTAAACCTGTTCAGCACTTTGATCTCATGCCCCAACTTCTGCAGCCCGTCCACAGTTCCCGGGGGAATACCCTCCTCGAGATACACCGTCCGGTCAAACACGTCGCCTTCTTCTGGCATGCCGGCTCCGATACACAGTCTCGGCGCATCTAGTGCCTGTTGCGGGTCCATTCCGAAGACTTCCATGTTCATTAGGACTTGGACGTGACCTTGTGGCTGCATGAAGCCGCCCATCACGCCGTAAACGTAGTGTAATTGTCTGGTTTCGGCATCACCTTTGGTGACTAACGCTGGGATGATGGTATGGTAAGGTCTCTTCCTGGGGGCGTAGATGTTCGGATGGTCTGGTGGGCCCAGTTGGAAGTTTGCACCTCTGTTCTGCAATGTGAAGCCGCATCCTTCAGGGATGATGCCGCTGCCGAAAGAGGAGTAGATGCTGTTGATAAAGCTGATGCCGTTGCCTTCTTTGTCTGTGACGGAGAAATAGACAGTGTCACAGGAGTTTTGGGCTGGACTAGGTTCGCCGTGCGCAGGTGGGTCCGATGATTTTGTTGCAGAGAAAAGTTTCGCTCGTTCAGCAAGGTAATGTTCAGAGATGAGATCGGTGGGCTTTTTAAGGTTGGGGTTGTGGTCTGGATGAGGATCTGTAACCCACCAATTTGCGTCGGCGAAGGCGATGCGAAGGGACTCGATGACGGCGTGGAGATATGTGGTGGAGTTGTGGTCGGACGCTGAGAAAGAATCGATGACCTTGGATTGCTCAAGTTGCTGAATAATACCTAAAGCCATGAGGGCCACAATACCTTGGCCATTGGGAGGGTGTTCCCATAGTTCAAGCCCGGCAGAAGTCGAATCGTTCGTGGTCGTGGGCTTACCGACACCGTGGCCGGTGATTTTGATAGACATAGGATCTGCATCGTGGGGTCCCATGTCCATGTGGTGTTTGAGATCCTCCAGGTCTAAATGGCCTCCACATAGCTTGACGATATCTGCGATCGCCTGGGCAATTCTACCGGTATAAAATCCTTCCTTACCCTCGGCAGCTAATGTTCGAAAGGTCTTTGCAAGAGTTGAGTTTCGCATCACTTCACCAGCCGTCGGAGCACGAGCAAAATTTTCCGCCTTTGGATCACGTTTAAGCAATTCTCGGAAGTTTGGCGAGGCGTTTCGGAGGACATCTTCACATTCACCCCACTGTAATACCCATTGTAAGTCTTGTGGCTCGCTTATGAAGTCTTCGCAGAGGACGTACTATTTTGGCGCAAAGCTCTGAAACAGGAAAGCCTTCCTCTCCGAGCTCGATGGCCGGTGTCAAGATCTGTTCCAATGACAACTTTCCACTGCCAAACTTCTGGACTGTATCAACCCAACCAGCAGCCGCACCTGGTACCGTCACGGAGTGTGGGCTCAAATAGTGCATTGGTCCTTTTTGACCAGACTTCACATCTAATTCTTTATGAAGAGCAGCAAGATCCAGTTTCGCTGAGGACCGGCCAGATCCGTTCAAGGCACAAACCTTCTTGGTCTTCGCATCGTAGAAAAGGCAGAACATGTCACCGCCTATTCCGGTCGAGGCAGGCTCGGTGACGTTGAGTGCGGCCGCTAGGAGTTGTTGTCAGCGACTTCGGAGGTGGAAAGATCAAGGCATCTGACCAACTGCAACTGCAGCATCCTACTCGATATTGTTAGCCTTTAGCCATGGCCTGAGAATGAGTGATAGAGAAGTACAGCTGCATTGCCTCCTTGTCTTAGTATCCTATGCCCGGCCTCAGCAGCCAAAGGCTGGGTGCACGCAACCATCCCATTGATGCTATGTACCACGCTTCTTCTGCTGTGGAACGAGGTCTGTTGGCGCTGGGGTTCGCGGTGAATTATCGGAGCCGTTTTCGACATTTTGAAGATTTCATTGGTGTAATGCAGACGAGCAATAGAGAGACACGGGGAATAGTCTTTGAAAAGGTGCTCGCATATGTAGGTGAACCAGAGTGTGACCCGGAGAAGTCTCCGCAGACGGAGGGACTCTGGTCGGTTCTTGGAGAAAAAGTTCCCCGTTCTGGCGATGACATGCATCCTGCCATCCCCGCAGTCTTGGCACGGCACGTCTCCGTGCCATTGGTATAATTCCGCCATGTTGTAAAGATGATCCATTTACCCCGCAAAGAAAGCTACCCCTGTGCCTTGCTGCAGATTCCCATATATAGAAGCACGTACCCGAAGGGCCGAAGGGGGAGGATGGCTCTTTCAAGTTGTTCTGATCTGTCTTCCCCCTCGACTGCATCACGCCATCGATACCATCGACCAAAATGTCTGCCACAGAAGTTCGCGCAGCTGGTGGGGAGGGAACAGGGGCAACGATGAAGGCCCTCAATTATCAGGGGCCGTACAAGGTGAAGGTCGAGGAGGTATCAAGACCTACAATTGAGCATCCTGATGATGTGATTGTCAAAGTAACAACAACCGGTACGGTCTGTCGGAGGTGCTACCTTATCAGATGTCATGGATGAGTGACTGATGGAAACGATTCCCTTTCTTAGCAATCTGCGGTTCAGATCTTCATATGGTAGCTGCTGTCATTCCACTTGGAAAGACGGAACGCTGAACCTGCTGCAGTATGAAGGCCGGACAGGGGCAGAACCTGGCATCACCTTCGGTACGAACCGTTCTTTCAGTACAGAGCTCACTGTGGAGACATACTGCCCTTTCAAAGCTTGTCAGTTAACCGCAGAACCTCTTGTTTAGGCCACGAGAACATGGGCATAGTCGAAGAACTTGGCAGCGGTGTAACTCTGCTTAAGAAAGGAGACCGAGTCGTCATGCCATTTAACGTTGCCGATGGAAGATGCAGGAATTGTGAAGAAGGCAAGACTGGTGCGATTGGAGTCTGTGAAGATGTATTGTGGATTGTTGCTGACTAACGGTCCAAAGGTTTCTGCTTAGGCGTCAATCCTGGGTTTGCTGGAGGAGCCTATGGTTACGTCTCAATGGGCCCATACCGAGGAGGTTAGTATCCCAATACGCACATAATTTTCCCCATCTTAGCTTTCAACAGGTCAGGCGCAGGCACTCAGAGTGCCGTTTGCGGACTACAATGCCCTCAAACTGCCCGCTGGGAAAGAGCACGAAGCAGACTTCATTCTTCTTGCAGATATTTTCCCAACAGGATGGCATGGCGTTAAGATCAGCGGTTTTCAGGCTGGTGAAACCATTGCTGTACGCATATTGCACTCTGCCAAACTTTCATTGCTCAAATGACGCACAACTTACTTTGCTTACGTTCAGATATTTGGCGCCGGGCCGGTAGGCTTGATGGCTGCGTATTCAGCCTCAATACTCGGCGCCTCTCGCATCTACGTCATTGACCGTGTCCCTGAGCGACTGGCTTCTGCCGGAAAAATCCCGCAGTGCACCCCTATTGACTTCAGCAAATCCGATGCTGTCGACCAGATCATCGAAGCCAATGGAGGAATGGTGGACCGATCCGTCGATTGTGTGGGATATCAGGCCGTCAACCAAGGTGGCGATAAGGAGGAACCCAACATCGTTTTGGAAAATCTGATCCGCGTAACTCGTGCATGCGGGGGACTGGGCATACCTGGACTTTATGTCCCAAAAGATCCTGGAGCACCCGATGAACAGAGTGGCAAGGGACAAATTCTGATCTCGTTCGGGAAGTTGTTCGAAAAGGTATGCCCACCCCTTTTTCCCGGCTTGGCAGAAATCGCCAGGCACAAAAGTCCGCAAACCCCCATGTCCGCACCCTCTCTACCAAGTACACCATCATCTTTCCTTGTATCATAGCACAGGCACCCTCCCACCGAGAACCACCAACATTTGAACTAACCACACCCCTTCCCGACGCAGGGACTCTACCTGGCAACCGGCCAATGTAACGTCAAAACCTACAACCGCTACCTGCGCGACCTCATCATAGCCGGCAGAGCCAAGCCCAGCTTCGTTGTCAGCCACGAGATCCCCATCGAGGACGCTCCCGTTGCATACGAGAAATTCGATAAGAGAATCGATGGCTACACTAAGGTGCTTATTCATCCTAATGGGGGGTTCTGAGCATCTGAATTGAGGAGAGGGAAAGAAAAGTTGATAAGGAGACGAATTTGAGAACATGGAGAATGACAGCCAAAATTTGAGCGTTACGATGTGCGATGAACCGTACCTGTGACTGTCTTCCACCGAGCCGATGGCAGACTCCTCGGTCCAGAAGTGAGCGATCAACCGTCATTAGTCTTTTCCGCAATCGTCCTCAAGACAAAGCCTCCGGTTATACTTCATTTTGCATCTCCAACGTCTTACCATAGCCTTCTCTACTTAGTCCACTAACCCCAATGTCGTATACCCACCTGATCAGCCACAAACCCTCCATCTCACCCCGCGATCCGTACGCTTTCTTACAGATTCATCCCTCCGTCGTTCTTTCTCTCGCAGTAGTTGCTCATCTCTCTAGGAGAGAAGAGAGTTCCCACACGGACCAGACGCTCCTTTTCCAAGCCCGTGCCGACGCTTTCCCAGAGCAGACTGACCATTCATATACGACGTATCTGCTTCTGTAATTGCCCGCTCACATTATTGCAACGAATCGCTAAGAACATCTTCTTCACTAGGCCTTTGCCTCGACTTAGATCCATCCGGCCTACCAGTTTCGACCCCCAAATTTCCGAGGGCGACGAATTTGATGATGCTGCCCAGTGTTGCGACATCCTCCACATGGTCTGCAGCTTCAGGGAGTTCGCTGTGCTGACCATCTTGGATCACTTCGTCTAGCTTATCGCATTCGCATTCGCATCCACTGCAGAATCAGCATTAGCATCGCTCGCAGTATACCGCTGTCTATATCACGCAAGCTACGCACATTTGATGCTCTAGGGGCGCAATGATGCAATGATCGCACCGTTCCGCAAGTGATTCCTTGCACTTGGTGTACTGGTTCTCACAACATTTCATGTATGTCGTTGCTGTATCCCGATTATACTGCACGCATTTGAATTTTTGGTCATCTCTGGCTTAATGAAATGGTTCGCAGATTTTGGCACTCCCCTGCTCACATCTCATGCATCGTTCCACTTGATTGAGGTTTCTACACCTTTTGATGATGAAAAGTCTAGCGTTTAGAAAAGACAACTAAAATGACCTGCTACACGTTCTATTACCTTTGGGAAACGTCGCACGAGAACATTCGTGAGAAAGTGGGTGAAGTAGTGGTGTTGGGATGCTTGTCAGATTTATCTTGATATGTTCCGAAGGCTATAAATCGTGGCCAGCTGCTCTGAAGAGTGGAACCGTGTGGCTTTTGCTAAACCCCTACTTTATGCGCGCTCTTTGTGCTACGATTTGAGGTCTCGAATTTAGTCACGAAATTGTAAGAAAGACAATTCATCCAAAAACGACAGCGAGCGTCCCATCGACGTGAAACATTCCCAACTAACGCCCTTGAGGTCAAGCTTCTTTCTACGTATCGTGCGGATTCCCGACGCCCATGTCATTTCCCCCAATCCAAAAACACCAATGCTAAATGCCACGCATGCGACACTTCACAGGTTATGAATAAAGTGCTGAAGTACGCCCACAAACACTCATACTCACACCTCAATATCAATACCTCCCCTCATCCTCTCCACAACCCTAACACCCACCCCCCTCAACCCGCTCAACCCCCTCAAACTTCCAATTATCA
>JAABUK010006431.1_pt1 | contig 17548 bp, 25 predicted proteins | sample 5559141 | NCBI WGS metagenome assembly JAABUK01 (sample SAMN10711869, study PRJNA513367) | rock metagenome | isolation source: Antarctica rocks | place: Antarctica: Victoria Land, Pudding Butte nord | collected 2016-01-03 | reverse complement strand
GATTGCAGTGCACTTCCAGGTGGGTCTCACCTCTTGTGTGTGCAGACCACCCGCACAGCTGCATCATGCCATTCAAAGGTGCCATCCCATATGGATCCTGTTCTCACTAACACCACTGTCATGACAGATCATGTCATTGCATGGACAGACAAGACTTATCCTGCACCTAAGTAGCTCATTGTGAACTGGAAGCGTGAAATAACTTCATTGTTATTATTACTATTATTGTTATTATGTTATGCAGCACAAGCTCACACCACATGTGCCATGCATAATCATGTGGGCTCAGTTGTTGCTTGGAGTGAGGTCAAAGCCTGCAGGTGGCGTTTAAAGACAGCAGGGGTGAGTCCAGTGCATGTGCAGGCCAATGCAGATGTGGTGCGTAGTGCAATGAAGTCTCCCCAAGCTTCAGTGCGCCAATGTGCCATGAGGGTCTTCAAGCTGCTAGGGGGGGACACCCTACCTGAGCCCAGTCACACCCCTGCTGCAGCTTCAGCAGTGGCAGCACCTGACCTGATGGGGAACCTTTTGGGAGAGGAAGATGCACCTGCAGCCGCTCCTCAAGATTACCTTGGTGAGTACAGACAAGTCTTATGTGTCTACCTGCAGTGCAGCACCAGCAGAATCTGTATTATTCATAGTAACCAGCTGTTTCGTGACGTGATGAACATTTGCTACAATGTCCAGTCACAGATAGAGCTCACTATGAACTCCTGCACCGTAGCACCAGCAAAAATCTATGTCATTACTAGCAGCCAGCTTCTCATGATGTGTCGACCATTTGCTACAATGCACAGTCACAGCTAGAGCTCACTATACCCTGATGACCTGTGATGTGCCTTGCTGGTCAGCAAGCAAGCTGGCTTTTGACAAGCAAGCTTGATCAGCCGCACAGGCTTGCACCGACAATGCAACAGCTCTCTCATATGATTGAACCAAGTCTGCAACAAATTGATACTAGTGCTACTGGCTGCAGGGGACCTGCTAGGAGACAGCACTGCAGCTTCCCCTGCTGCTGCAGCTGATACAGGTGGCATGTTTGCTGGCCTAGATGTGGGCTCCACCACCTCTCAAGCTGCTGCCCCTCAACCTTCTTCGCTGTTGTCTGGGCTGGATGTAGCACCAGCCCCTCCTCAGTCCCCAATGGATGCCCTGGCAGGCTTGCAAGGCCCATCTCATGCACCACCCAGCACTGGTAGGTGCTTGCTGTCTGCTGCTCATGCCTGTCGCATATGTGCCTGTGCAATGCTTTGGACTGGTGTGTGCTTGCTGTCTGCTGCTCATGCCTGCAGCATATGTGCCTGTGCAATGCTTTGGACTGGTGTGTGCTTGCTGTCTGCTGCTCATGCCTGCTGCAATTCTGCATGTGCAATGCTTTTGACATGAGCAAGGAAAGTTGCTCTCCTGTTGACAGTGACAAAGCCTGCTGTGTTCATCTGTCTTGCAATCCCCTGCCCTGTGCTGCATTGTGATTGTTACCTGTATCAAGGCAGACGAGCAGCATGTATACATGGTCAAAACTGGATTTCCAGACATTTGGATGGTAATGCACTAAGTGCATGAATGCGTTAACGCGCTAACTCACTGAGTGCGTTACCATCCAATTGCCTGGAAATCTAGCTTTGACCATGTACACATGCTGCTCATCCGCCTTAGCTCACTTGAGCAGAGCATAGCACCAGCGAGGAACCCTTTTAACCCTGCTCCTACAAGCATCAAACTCACTCATCTTCACTGTGTGCCTAATCTTGCCCCCTTGCGTGACTGCATGCATAATCATAAGGCTTGCGACTGCTGCAGTATCAGGTGCACAGCAAGCAGACATGTTTGGAGGGCTGTCTCTAGAAGCCCCAGCTGCTGGGTCCAGTCAGACAGGCCTGGATGCCCTCATGGGACTCGGCAGTCACCAGGCACCTGTGCAGTCCCCAGCTGCTGGACCAAGCACTGATCTGTTTGGCGGCCTGTCTGTTGGAGGTCAGCAGCTATATGTTCAAAAGCAGCCTCACATGTGACAGCTCTTGTCTGTTCATATGTGCACTGGCAATGCATCTGTAGGGCAGTGATTTTGGCTCCCGCTTTCACACTGGCTGTCCAAGAATTCAAAATGGGCAATCTGCTCATGGATATGCACTGCGTCTCACCACCAAAGCCAGCAAATTGTAAAAGGCATGTCTACCAATCATGACAAAACACCTGTTTGTCTGATCTCATGCTTACGCAAGGTTCCTGGCTTGCAGACAGCAACAAGCAGGCATCAGCACACCCGTCAAATGGTCCCTCTGCTGCTGCATCACCTGCTGACTTGGAAAGCCTCTTCACATCAGCTTCCACCCCGTCACAGCCGCAGCCTCAAGGGCCTGGGCCACAGCTGTGGCCACCACAAAGTCAGCAGCAGCAACAGGGCAGGGCTGGTATGGGGAGCCCTCAGGCAGGCATGGGGTCACAGCCGGGTTTCTCTCAGCCTGGCATAGATATGCAGTCTGGTGCGCAGATGGGCTACATGCCAGGTTGGCAAGTTCACTTCTGCAAGTGTGCATGTGTGTCTGTCTATCAGCACGCCTGCTACAGCTGGTTGTTAGCAGTCAATCTCAAGTTTACCAGGTTCATGTTATCAGCGATCTCTAGGAAAATGAACAGAGTGCTTCTGTGATGAATCTCTGATGCAGCTGGTAATTTCAATAAGGAAGCAGTGTAAAAGCTGTAGGTTGTGTTCAGACCTCAGGCCCAGTGGGGGTTGAAAGATGCGCAAGGCGTCTGGTGTAAACAAAGGCAAAGCCAGGGAGCTGATTTGTAAGTCAGTCTGATACATTTGTAAGGGTATGACATGAGTGTTGCTTGCAGGCTTCTTGGGAGCAATGATGCCTCAAGGCATGATGCCTCCAGGCATGTCACCATCTATGCTGTTTGCCATGCAAGCCCAATTAGGACCTGGTGGAATGCCGTCTGGTCAGATTCCCATGCACCCCAGCAACCCTATGCAGGGTATGCCGGGCATCCCCTCAGGGCAGATGGAGTGTCTGCAGCGGCAGATGCAAGCCATGGCCATGCAACGGCCCCCAGGCATGGGGCAACAGCCCTTCCCTGGTCAGCAAATGCCTGGTGAGAATTCGTTTGCTGTTACATAGATGGTTCCTCGCAATTGGTGCTGTCATGCTGCATTTCATCAATGCTGTTGTTCGTGACGCCCTCATGGGTACAGTACCAGCTTGGTGCATCAGCAGCGCGATTGCAATTGGGTGAACACATCTTGTGGCCTGGAGAGGTGACGGGGCAAATACTTTGCATGAGTACTCTCTTGCTTGACTCCATTTGTGGTACAAGGGACAAACCCAATTGTCAAACGTCGGCCATTGTCTTTAGATCTCTTGGCAACAGTCTTGAGCGTGGCCTACTGTCTGCCTTTCAATGAATCATAGTGAAACAAGCGCTCGAACCTTTGTCGAGCTTGCAAAGCAGGACCCTTCTGAACCTGGCACTGATGACGTGACTTGGCTGGGTGGTGATACAGGTGCACTTTACCACATGTCACACATGTCACAACTGCATGTCTATGCTCGTGTTCATCCTTGCAGGTAGTCAAATGCAGTCAGCTGGCAGTTCTGGCCTGTCAGACTTCTTGAGTGGGGCAGGGCCACAGGGCAGCAGCCCTAGTGCACCAGGAGCTAAAACAGATCTGCTAGGGCGAGCGCTGAGCTCCAACAAGCAGGACTCCTTTGACTTCATTGGGGTCAGTCACTTACCATGATGCAGCATGTCACATCTGCCCTGTCTAGCATGAGCTGCTGCAATGTTATGGTTGGGTCCATACAAGATTTGGGTGTCATTGGTGTAGTCTGCATGCTGACAGGTGAAGCATGGCTTTTGCAGATGTGCCTGAATGTTACGTGAGAGTCCCTTTGGAGCATCCTTGTTGAGCATTAGTGCAATCCTTGAAAAGTGTGCTGCACTCAAATTGTACGGTAACAGTTTGAGTGCAGCAGAAGCAATGTACATGTCAGGAAAGGTCCAAAGACCTATCAGATTTGTCTGCATGCTCTTGATCTGATAGCTGGTTGGAGTCAGACCTGTAGTTTGTCCTGGGATGTGACTTGCCTGGGCTGATGTGCAGGAACACATGGGTAAACTGAAGAAATGAGGCTGCTTTCAGTGCCAGATTCAGCTTGTTGCCTCTCGCTGCATCAACTCAAATATGCAAATGTCTTGACTGGTATATAGCAGGAAATGCGCATAAGCAGCATGAGGCACGCAATGCAAGTCATGATTGGTTTGCCTTTGGTCACGCGTGCTGTCTGAGGTATGAAAGGCGAATCTTCACGGTATACAAAAATTGTATACTATTTAATGCTCCGATACAGCATGTCCAGGCAATTTGGATGAGTACCAATGTGTGGCCAGACATATCCCTTTACATGACTGCGTTATCGGTGAGGTAAAATTTATCTTGTAGCAGCCGTATGCTATTCGTTGCATCTGTATGATGAACACAGAATGTGTTTGATTTTACGGCATCAACATGCGCACCCTCCTGAACATTTGACATATCGATGCGGAAGGTCTGAGACCGAGCTCTGTGCTTGCACCTGCAATGTGCTGCTAGTGTTACCCGCTGCCATGGCCAGGCCTGAACATGTACGTGCGAAGCCGATAGTAGGATTGTTGAACAACTGAATGTTGACTCAAATTTGGAAGCTGAAGAAGATTCACCAGGGCGATGCAGTTTAGTTTTCAACTCGAGGCAGGTCAAACCTGCACCGCGCTTTCTCTGCTCTTCAAAACTCATACCTTGCAGCGGCTAAAGCACGGGAAGCAAGTCGCTGATACGCCGGTGAGTTTGTACTGCAACCAGGTTTGATAGCGGCACAGCACCAGAAGCACTCGACGTCTCAGGTACGCGAACTCTCGTAAGACTCTGAGCATGCCCGCAGTGCAGTGCGCACGCCGTTTGATTTCCCTGTTTTGGCGTTGAAATTTGAAACGGATTTTGCGCATGCGAAGTCGCAAGCTTTTTCTGATATCTAAGTCCGCTAAGACGCTATGCAGGTCGGCCTGAGTTGTTCTATCTCGCCTGCAACGCTACTGCAGTGCTTGCAGTCATCCACCGCACAGGTACAGCTTATTCTGCGCACACACCATGTAATCCCTCTACCTGCACGTCAACTTGAACTTTGCGCTCAGGTGCCACCCTTTACCTGCGCGCAACGGAATATGCCTACCTACAGGATCGCTGCAGCCCTGCACTCCAAGGTAAGCTCCGTCTCCCTGATATGAACACCACGTTTGCTTTCTGAACTGAATCAAACCGGCCCCAGACCCAAGACTAGCATTCTCATGTTCGTGCTGCCACATTCGGAGGTAGCTGCCTCCAGGTAGTAGCATAAGACTTACATACACAGCTTGAACTGTTCAGACTGGGAAAAGGCAATTTTGTGCAGGTGGTCACAGCTTTATTGCTGTTGCTGGTCTTCAGCAGCTGCACATCAGCAGCAAGGGATGCGTACTTGTTTGGCGGTCAAATGCGTGAAGCCTCAAGGAGTCTGGTTGAAACAAATGTTGCTCCTGTCACCTATTCAATGGGCTTTACAGTTCCAGGCGGGTATGGCGCTTTTGGCGCATATGGCATGCCAGGATCTGGTGCTGTATATGGCGGCATGGCTATGGCACCAATGCCTGCTCCTGCTCCTGCCCCTGCCCCAGGACCAGAGCCAATGCCAATTGATGGAGTGGCTGAATTGCTCATGTCTGCCCCAGGCCTGCCTGAGCCAGCAATCTAGGGTGTGGTCCTCTCCACAGCGGGCACATTAGGGTTTAGAGTTGTCCTTGTGTGATCTCGCTTGTGGTGTAGTTTCCTGGGTGTAGCAGCATGTTGCCATGCCCAGTGTACTCAAGATCTCAAGCCAACCTTGAGAGCCCAACATATGACCCATGTTGCCCAACAACCCTGCAGCTGAACAAGTTGTATTGACCGTCATATGGCTGTGATAGCCCTGATTTGCTTGCTGTCTGAAGGCCGAATGACTGGCAGTGTTGTGTTGCAACCAAGTAGTAGACACTGATGTGACCTTTCATAGGCAGAAGTAGACTAGGGTTTAGGGATTGTGCATAAGTGTTAGGACCATGACCAGTATCTCTTATTGCTTGTATTCCCTTATCCTGCATTCATCACTTTAGGAAATCATATTGTGACAGTGTTGTTCGAGTGTGTTAGACGATGGAAGCAGACATGAATGAGCGATTGATGTTTCCAATAAACGCTGATGACTGCCATTGAAGCCATGCCTAGTAAGCTGTACAGCTGACGTTGTCTGTCTGTGTGTGCATGTACATCTGCATCTGAATGCATGTCAAGGCTCCAATAGTAAGACTCCATTACCTCGTACAACATGACATCCTTACTGCATTTCAAGTACGAATGCACAAAGTTCAAATTCGTTTGCGGAAATTTGCTTTCATGCATGCATCCATATGGCTGTGGATCTTTGACTTCATGCAGCCACTTGAGTATATTGCACATCAACCCTGCTGGCCTGAAGTTTGTGCTGCACATGACTTGTTAACCTGGCTGAAGCTGATGATTCACTCTTACCTCAGTGTTGCTGACTAGGGGCTGCATATGCATAGAATGGGTTTGTTTCACTGCATTTATACGTGGCCGTACAGCCCAATACACACGACCCTGGACCAAAGCAAAGGCAACAGTGCTGTGTCTGTGCCAAGCATTCACGCTGGCTGTTGTACATGTCATGTCACCCTACAGACGCTCTGCTAGCTATGCGGCGCATCACAGACTCTAGCTCAGTGAACCTTCTATTTGCATCAGAGAGAGCTGCAGTGCGCCGTGAAAGCTGCGTTCTCCAGTCAGCTTCCACCTGCGCCAAGCCATGATTATCATAACAGTTTCTCCTTGGTGTTGCATGGTGTTTCTTTACTGACATGCACAGGCAGCAGGATCAAAATAGCAGAGTGCAAACACTGACAGTGCTGCAGTGCTGAATTTACATGCATTTATCTGTCTATATTCACACGGCACCGTATAACACTCACCAAAAGCCAAATAGACACCTGCAGTGACAGGATGGTGCAGACGTGCAAAGCAAAATAAGTTGCATACCTGCTTGTGATGGGCCTCCATGGCATTCAGGTCTCCTTGGAGATTGCAAAAGGCATCTTGGCGGGAGTCCAGCTGCTGCTGCATGCCTGCCAGTTTGGCCTCCAAAGCTGCCTGCCTGGAGCTTTCGCTGGCATGTGCCTATACAGATTGCATGCAAAGCATGGGCCATCTTGACACAGGCACATATTTTTTCAGCCAGCAAACCCACTATTGTCAAAGTTAAGATCAAAGTCAGGTTCATGCAAGCACGTCAACTGGTACAAAGAGCTGCAGGGCAGCTTCTGTATCTGCCCAACATGACTGGACACCTCCTGACAGCAGCAGGCAATGGAGCAGATGCTGGCAGCTGACTCATACCAGTCACTGTCATCTGAAAATTTTATCAGCCTTTGCAGAGCAGGCACCACAAATATGCAAAAGCCGCGCATGGCATTTGACGCAGAGCCAGCTGACCTGGCGCAGGGCAGATGCAGCTGCCCTCTGGGTGTCCAGTTCGCCCTCCAGCTCAGCACAGCGTGATTCTGCCTTGTCGCGACTTGCCTGAGCCCTGGTGCTTGCAACTTTTGCTTCCTGCAACAAATTGGCTGTCTGACAGGTATGCATGGCAGAAGTTCTCAGGCATGCTCAGAGGCAAAGGCATACTCAACATCTCTGGCATTCAATAGCAGCGCGTCCTGTTTTGATGTCTTACAAAGTGAAGGCACCATGCAATCTTGGCATGTGTGGCGCCATTCATGTTGTGCTGCTGTGCTATGTTCTACAGGGCAAGCTGACTCGTATGCTGTGCTCAGGCGATTGGACAAACAGTGACACGAGTTATGAGCAATGGCCAACCAGAAAGTCTAAACAACCCACCATTGCTCCTGCTACATTTGCAGCATAGAGACGTCTTTGATAATACAGGCTGCGCACTGCATTATCTTCTCCCCAGCACTTGAGTGTGCTGGCGTATGTTTTGGCATGCACAGTCAGTGACTTGATGCATAACACAGACTTATATCATCTTGCACACGTTGCAAGGAGGCAGCATGATACCCGGAGTTCTTGTGCAACTTCTTTATGCAAGGAATCCCAGTCATGACGCGCTGCTGCCAGCTCCTGTGCACCCTCCCTCTCAGCCTGTATCACACACATTTGCTTGTGACCACCTCAGAGTAGCATGAAGCTGATTGTTCATGGCAGTATGGTGGCACAAGCACCACAACTCAGACATCATGCTCACCAACATTGATCTGTAAGTCGTCAAGCCAGACCGGGCTTGCATGCAATGCAAGTACATTGTGGGATTGTACAGGCATGCCACATTGTATCCTTGCAAGCACAGCTGCCATGCAGTGACAGTCATGGTAGTGATGCGGTTTACCTTGTGCAGAGCAGTCTCCAGGTGTCTCAGCCTTGTCTGACTTCTGTCTAGCTGCAGCTGCATCTCCTGCACAAGCAGTCAAAGCTGGCAGCATTGACAGTAACAGCAACAAGAGCGATTGCAGAGAATCGCTGACTGCGCTATCAACACCATACAATTGTGTGTGTCTTCTGACAAAGCTGGCCTCTAGCAAACAACCTATGCAACATGATGTCATGATTACATGCTTCTCACAGGGCTACAGAGTCTGACATGATACCTTGGCATGACCATCAGCTTCAGCCAGCTGGCCTTGCAGCTCCCTGCAACACCATATGAAGCTGTTTTTGGTGGCACAAGCAAGACATATTGCAAAATGTATTTAGTCTGTGCCTGACACACCTGTGGTTTGCATGGGCTGAGCACACAACGTGCAAGAGTTGCCTTTGCTGCTTGCACCAATTCTGTCAGTGCGCAGTCTACATGGAGTGTACACTGCGCAGCTAGACAAGAGTGTATAGCAGCTTGGCGCAAGCCATGCTTTGCATGACTGCATATGAAAATGGACATGCACCATTGACTGGAAGTAAACAAAACATGGAGATGTGGATCATGTGCTGAGCAACCAACAGCATTTGACCCAGCGTGCTTATAATATACTGATTATTCTGATACAATGATATTCTGCTGTGTTATTCTGATACTGACTGTTCCAGACTAGCATACCTGGTGTGGCGGTGTGCTCCTGCAGCTTGGGCTTCAGATAGGCTCCACTGCTTCTGGGCCTCTGTCAGCTCCCTCTGCACACAGACATGCATATATCCACCTTCAGCAAGCACACTTGACTGTGCTGCTTCCCTCAGTGTTCAGTCACGCAAACATCAGAAAGCCAAACTGCTGCCTGGGTGACTGTTTAATGACCTTGTTGATACAAAGTAGCCAGCCCAGGCCATGGCTGCGAGCACAGTGAATGCAGCTTTGCGTAGCCTCTTTGTGAACTATATTGCTCCAGGCACAATACGGAACATTTTAGGCCACAATTTTCCTGTTTAAAATTCTCTGCACGAAAGCAGCATGCAACAGTCTCCGCCCAGCAATGTCAGGGGGCCACATGACAACAGGTGTGTACCTCAGTTGACTGCAGCTGGGCTTCTGTTTGGGCACAGCGATGCAGTGCATCTCTAGCTGCCCTGTCTGTCTCAGCAGCCCTGCCCTCCCCTTCCCTGACCCTTTCTGCAAGGCTGCTGAAGTCTGCTTCTGCCTGCTCGCCAACACACACACTACCTGTCTGGCAATGATAAGATATTGCATTGCTGCCAACTTGCTATGCTCTGTCACACACTCTATGCTTGACATGATTTGTCAGTGTCAACAGTTCATGGTTGCTTGCAAGCTGCCAAGGAAATCTGGGGGACAGACAAAGCTGCAGGAAGGCATCAGGGGGTTGTGCGATTCAGGAGACAAAATGGGCACGTCCACGTACAGTTTGCATGCAACCTCAAGCTTCATAAGAGGCAAGCAACTGGGAGACATTCTGGGTGAGGGCACAAGGGGGGCAGCACCTGATGGGCGCGGTGTTGCGCCTGCTGGAGGTCATGCTGCAGGTCACCACCTCTGGCCTCTGCCCTGTCAATGCGCCGTTCAGCTTGCTTGCCTACCTCCTCCAACCTGCACTCGCTCTTTGTGTCAGACATGCATAGAAGAGCCGATGGCCCCTCATGGGGTGGGGCCTTAGCCTCAGCAGGACTTGTAACCTATGCATACAGATGTTGATTGTGCTCAGGTTCTGGATGCCTGCACTTGCTGTTTGTGTCAGACATGCATAGAAGAGCCAATGGTCCCTCATGGGGTAGGGCCTTAGCCTCAACAGGACTTGTAACCTATGCATACAGATGTTGATTGTACTTGAGTTCTGGATGCCTGCAGGAGCTTGGTGATTCAGCTGTGTAGCGCAGGTTGGCATGTCAGGCTTCAGCATCCCTGCTTGTGACAGACTCATAGGTTGCTGTGGCTAGCATGAGCACCAGAACGCAAAATGCTAGCTTTGCGCAGGTTGCAAGGAAGGTGAAGCTGGGCGCATTGATATTTGTCATTGCTGGTGAATGAACAGGAAAGCTGTTTTCTAGTGTCAAAGAATTGTCATGTCTGTCCTCAAAGACCTGACATTGCAATCCTGATCACACATTGGGAATGATGTCATGATCAGCAATGCAATGGTGGTTGGAGAGTCGAACTGTTTTGAGTTCAGCTACTGCAGATGACTCACTGTTGCTGTAAAGCAGAGATCTTGGCCTCACAGGCAGCAGAATGCTTTTGAGCCTTGCTCAGCTTCTCCTGACTTGCCTCTACTTCTTCCGCCAAAGCCTACACAAAGCAAAGCAACATTCAGATAGAACAACCGCTTCCTTCTTCTTCTCATACACAGCTGCCCCTATATTGAGATGCCCTGCTGTGTATGTGAGGACATTGATGCGACCTGTTGCAAGGGACATGCTGACACTGCTTCAGCTTGGCCTCACACGCATGAGCACATGCAATGGCATAGGGTCAATCAAGCATGAAGTTGTGGGTGACAGACGTGTGAAATTGTCTCCAGGGGAATGCATGCTCGTCACTCGTATATTATGCAGGTGTGACAAGCATGACGCAGAAGCTTGCATGAAGGAACTCATGGCAGACGTGCGCCACTGGGATCATTCTTTCACGACACCTTTGCAGGCTCATACAACCGCACACAAGAATTCAATTTGCTGACCATGTGTGACACAATATTAAGTGAGCCACATGCGATGCTGTCATTGTGCAGCGAACAGCTTCCAGATTGGAGCATGTCATCAGCAAAGCTGTCCATGAGACACACCTTGTGAGCCTTTTCCTTGGAGGCAAGGCCCTCATGCAGCTGGTTGAGGCGGTCCTGCAGAACCCGCCCTATCCCACACTCACTCCCCCCACCTCCTCCTGAGTTCCTCACATCACCCTGCATCACCTCTAACATTCACTTTCTGTGGCAGCATTCTGTACTATGTATGCAACAGCTTTGTATATGTTGCATGGCACCATCATACCTTCCCTGCAGGATCACAGACGTACAGCACTTATGCCCTGATGTCCCTGGTTGGCTGCAAATAACTTGCAATGTTATTGCACGACGTGTTGTTTTGATGCATCTTCAGGATGGTGATGGCACCACTGGTGGCATCAAGAAGTGCAAATTTGCTTCAGACGGCGGACTGTGTACTTGACACCAAGATTTGTTATGGGTTGAAATGAAATAATGGGTGTTATGTTATGGCCTTTGCCAAACAATCCAAGAGCTGGCCCCCTATCTCGGCACCCAGCTGAAACTAGGGCATTGTGTATGTTGCACGATCGTATTCCATACGTTTGATAAACTGCACCTAGGCTTGCACTCAAGAGCACAAAGTATTTTGCAGTACATGATGGAACAGTACAGAGAACAAAACATTTCAGTAGACAACACAATGGGCTTGAGGTGACACACAAAATTCAAGGCACTACATGGCCAAGAAAGTTGGCATGAGGCAGCGGCAAAAAGTCATGTGGCAGCTTGCTTTGCATGAAAACTTGCATGAAACAAATGAGCCTCACCCAGGAGACAGCAGCTTTGAGGTCTGCCACCCGAGTCCTGAGCCTGAGGCCCTCACTGTGGCTGATCTGCAGGGCTGCTGTTGCATCTGAGAGGCGTGCCTTCAGTGCTCTCACAGCATCCTGCACCACATGCATATCTCTCAGCTTGCTTAGTGGGTGCTGTGATGATTCTGTTTAGTGCTTCAAGCTGCTCATGCTGTAGCACTGCATGTAACATGCCAGGTAAACGAGCAATTCCAACTTTCATTTCCAGAAGCAACAAGTTCTATACATAGATACAGATGGACTTGAGTAGGGATGCGCAGCCCTGCAAATCCCTGTCAGTGTGGAGCACAGAGTGAAAGGTCATGCGCATTGCAGAGACATCTCAACAGTCCTGGAGCTGCACTTTTCTTTTCTTATATGATGCTCTTGAAAATTGAAACAGGATGCACCTAATTGCAAATGTCAAGGTGCTTTCAGAAAGCATGTTCCTTGTGATGGCATTTGTGATGGTCGGCTACAGTCCATGAGCAGCATCTCAAAAATCAAGTGCTGACAGCATCAAGCATGCATGCTGGCAAGCACAGCTGACCAATTTCACAAACAAGGTGTTCCCACGGGCCATTACATGCTGCACATGGACCTCACAGCTCTTTGACGCCAAAATGTGACTTTCATGTCAAAACGTGCTTGGTCTGCTCTGCATATCTTCTTTTCCCCAATGAAACCAAAGAACTGAAACTGTCAAGCTTGCTCAGACCAATGCATCAGCACTTCGATATGTATGCAACTCAATACTGTGCTCTTGTTTATTGATGTGCATTTCCGTGCTGAGCACGGAAATGCTCAACCCCAGGTCGAGGAAGCTGACCTTGTACTTGCGCGCAGAGGCATCTCGAGACTCAAGCTTCTCCTGAGTCTTCTGCAGCTTCTGCAACAGCTGCGGCAGCTGCACAGCAGCAGCCGCCTCCTCAGGGTTGGTCCCTGCTGTTTGGGGTGGGGCCGGCCAAGACTGCCTGCCATCACCTGGTGTCATGTTCTGGTCCCACATCAGAGCAGGCTGACCAGCATACATCTGCTGTGCTGGCTGCTGCTGTTGATGTTGCGGCTGCTGCTGGTAGTGCTGCTGCTGCTGCTGATAGGGATGCTGCTGGTACTGCGGAGGTACCTGAGGGGTAGGGGCAAACCAGACCCGAGGTGGGCTGCTTTTCTCCTGTGCTTGAGACTTGAGTTCAGCCATCTCGTTGGTGAGCTCCTGCAAAGTCATGCAAACATGCATTACAGTGACACAACATAGGCTGGCCAAAGATTGACTGGATGGCTGTCAAGCTGCATGCAGCACATGGCGTGAAAAGCATATGCATGCTCATGTAGTCATACAACACTTTGATGACAGATGGTATGTCAGGTACAGCTGAGCTATTGCATGTTAATGAAAGCTGCTGCTCAACATTGCAGTCCATGGCAGCAAAAATGCTGACAAATGCAATAGTATCTTGCACACGCAGAAACAAACCAGCGCATTCTAATCTAGCACACCTCTTGCTTGCTCTGCATCTTGCCAATCTCCCTATCTCTGCTTGCCAGCAGAGTGCGCAACTCCTCAGCCTCGCTCTGCCATCGCCACCTGTCTTGTTCGGCACGAGCTGCTCGCACTTCAGAACCGCTTGAGTGCTCTGCTAACCGGCCTTGTGCTTGAGATAGAGCAGTTTCCAAACTGGCTACCTGCAGTGAAACATGAGGCGTTCCAGGTGCTCAAGTACATGCCACACAGGCGAAAAGGTGTTGTTTGATGACCACCTTTTCATGGAAAAAGGTGTGTGTGCCGCCACTCAGAGTGTGTGGACTGACAACATGCGGTGGATCATACAAGGTATACCGAGTGTACAAGGTCATGACATGCGATGCCAGGTTGATGCTGCGCCAGGGGCAGCGCAAAGTGCGAACAAAACACAGCCAAGTGCTGCTGCAAACCTGTTGCTGGCTCTGCTCTAGTTGTCGCTGCATGGCTATTTGTGCATCAGTCCCTTGTATCAGCTGATTGTGAGTCATGGTGACAGCTGCGTGCTGCTGATCCATCTGTTGCTGTAGCGTCCTTTTCTGTGTGACTAAGGCATCCTCCAGCTGGGTCAAGGCCCGGTCCTTTGACTCCAAAGCAGATTCCCAGTTCTGTCTTGCTTCTTGAGAGCGTTGCTGCATTATACAGACAACACTCACAGTGCACCTGTCGTCCAGGCAGGTGCACCACATGCTGTGTGCATGACATATAACATGAATGGTAAGTTCTGTATGGTTGACTGTCTGTGCTATGTTCATTGAAGTTGCTTACCACTAGGCGCAGATGCTGGTCTTGTAGCTCTTCAAGCTGTGCCTCGCGTTCTGCCAGAGCAGACCTCAACCATATTGACTGCTGCACAGTGATGGTCAAATCAGTGCTGCTGCCAAACAGGCAAGTTGTCTAGTACTGAGCCTCTCTGTGCAGCACTCATCATACAGGTTGAACGTGAAGCCACATAATCAGGACTGGTAGCAAATTCATCATGCTCACATCACTCTGTTGGTACAAGGCCCTCTGCCTTGCCTGATTGCTGTATCCTTCCACCTAAGATCAAGCGATATCTGCTGACTGGGCGGCCATGGTACATAAGCACAAAACAGCTTGCAGCACTAGTGGAACTTGCAGCTCAGTCTACCGTACTGTTCTACTTACCGGCCCAGACTGAACTCTGTCTTCATAGGCAAAGTCTTGTTGACTGCAAGGCTACCGGGTTTAAGCGCAGTAACAACGCCTGGCGGTAAACGAGTCAACAATTCGTTCAGTGCTCACAAGCCTCGCACCTCGCTTGCTCGGGAGGAATTCCAAGCAGTTGTTCTGCTTGATGCAATGCTGCGTCCAGATTTGGATTGTTCAAGTCCACCTCCTCGTCGCTAGTGTCGCTGTATGCCATCGCTGAAATTTACTTTGAGCGCGGTCCCATGGGCTCATGTAATGTCAGGAAGCATCTGGACTCTCAGCCAGACAGCAAGCGACACTCTGACATTGCTGACACATTGCGGCTATCTTGCCGGTCAAGCTGTGAAGTGGACTTAAGTGTCAACGCAAATGCAGTGAGCAGTGAGCTTGAGCTTTGAGTAGCTGAGAGCTGAGGAGACTTGACACGCTCTTCAATTGCCGGGAAGACTGGACAGGCATCACATACTCCCTTTGCTTCTCCTGCTTGTGCGCTTTCAAGGATCCCTATCTGCCAAGATGCGTGAGATTGTGCACATCCAGGCTGGTCAGTGCGGTAACCAGATAGGTCAGTGCAGTCTCTTGCTTCGAGCCTGACCTCGAGAACACCTAAAAGTCTAATCCAAGCTGGCTTTGGCTGCTTTGCCGGTCAACTGGCCGGCTTATTCGCTCAGCCGCCAGCTAACAACATGCCTTGCTGCTTGCAGGAGCCAAGTTCTGGGAGGTGGTGTGTGATGAGCATGGTGTGGTAAGTGACGATCCACAGGCCACTACAGCTGTTGACTTTGGATCTTCAGCTTGCCTGAACTTGGTCTTTTATGCTGCAGGATCCCACTGGTACCTACCATGGCGACTCAGACTTGCAGTTGGAGCGTGTCAACGTTTACTTCAACGAGGCTAGCGGAGGTAAGCGATCTTTGCTTATTATGGCGGGCTGGGCATGGCAGCAAATACTGACGGTATGAGTTGCGCTTCCAACGTCACTCTAAGTCTGTCTCGTCGCACAGGACGATACGTGCCAAGAGCCATCTTGATGGACCTTGAGCCTGGTACTATGGACTCCGTCAGGTCTGGTCCATACGGACAGGTGTTCCGTCCAGACAACTTCATCTTCGGCCAGACCGGCGCCGGTAACAACTGGGCCAAGGGTCACTACACAGAGGGCGCAGAGCTTATCGACTCTGTTCTTGATGTCGTCCGCAAGGAGGCAGAGTCTTGTGACTGCCTGCAAGGTGAGTGTACCTAGATTTTTCAAAAACTCTGAAGCTACTCTATCTAGCCTGCTTACTTAGTCACCAAGCGCTCATATCTTGCCAAAGCTCAAATGCTTTTCTCCTGCAGGTTTCCAGGTCTGTCACTCACTTGGAGGTGGAACTGGATCTGGTATGGGAACATTGCTGATTTCCAAGATACGTGAGGAATATCCAGGTGAGAGCAACTTGTGAGTCAAGTGCTTTGGTCAATCACTGTCAGAAGCCTACGTCTTGGTGACCCATTCTAGCTGGCTGCAGCTGCTGGCCAGCATTAGTTGCTCAAACTGTTGTGGTGTTGCAGATCGTATGATGATGACCTTCTCTGTGGTGCCCTCACCCAAGGTGTCTGACACTGTGGTGGAGCCCTACAATGCAACTTTGTCAGTTCACCAGCTGGTTGAGAACGCAGATGAGTGCATGATCCTTGACAATGAGGCCTTGTACGACATCTGCTTCCGTACCCTCAAGCTCACCACTCCTACCTTTGGTGATCTGAACCACCTCATCTCAGCAGTCATGTCTGGCGTCACCTGCTGTCTGCGTTTCCCTGGTCAGCTGAACGCTGACTTGCGGAAGTTGGCAGTCAACTTGATCCCCTTCCCTCGTCTTCACTTCTTCATGGTTGGATTCACCCCCCTCACATCCCGTGGCTCTCAGCAATACCGTGCTCTGTCAGTACCAGAGCTGACACAGCAGATGTGGGATGCCAAGAACATGATGTGTGCTGCTGACCCCAGACATGGTCGCTACCTGACAGCTTCTGCACTGTTCCGTGGCCGCATGTCCACCAAGGAGGTAGATGAGCAGATGCTCAATGTGCAGAACAAGAACTCGTCCTACTTCATTGAATGGATTCCCAACAACGTCAAGTCTTCAGTGTGTGACATCCCTCCTAAGGGCCTGAAGATGTCTGCCACCTTCATTGGTAAGCTTTTGACTGTACCTTCTTTTGCCATTGCCTTTCAGCAAAACATATTGCTTACGTTTAGTCAGTATTTAAGCTTTGTAAGTGTGCGTTTGATCTTGTGTGTTGAAAAACTCTATCTCTGCTGCAGCGGTCATTCTCAACAATGTATTCAACTCTGTTTGCAATAATTGCAGGTAACTCCACTGCCATCCAGGAGATGTTCAAGCGTGTATCAGAGCAGTTCACAGCCATGTTCAGGAGAAAGGCCTTCCTTCATTGGTACACTGGTAAGCACTGCGATTCGCTGAACTCAAGAATTTTGGCACAACCCACTGTTTGCCCTGCTGGGTCAGCTGCTTTCTTCAAAACAGTCTCAGTTCCAGATTGCGATCTTGCATCGTTTGACTGCAGGTGAGGGTATGGATGAGATGGAGTTCACAGAGGCTGAGTCCAACATGAACGACTTGGTGTCTGAGTACCAGCAGTACCAGGACGCCTCTGCTGAGGAGGAGGGCGAGTTTGATGAGGAGGAGGAGGCTTAAGCAGCTTTCTCATTTGTGTACATTACTCCAGTTGAAACGCTAGTTGTAGTTCCAGTTTGGCGCATTGCTTGACA
>JAABUK010006429.1_pt1 | contig 17551 bp, 16 predicted proteins | sample 5559141 | NCBI WGS metagenome assembly JAABUK01 (sample SAMN10711869, study PRJNA513367) | rock metagenome | isolation source: Antarctica rocks | place: Antarctica: Victoria Land, Pudding Butte nord | collected 2016-01-03 | reverse complement strand
AGCACCAAGCACCAAGCACCAAGCACCAAGCACCAAGCACCAAGCACCAAGCACCAAGCACCAAGCACCAAGCACCAAGCACCAAGCACCAAGCACCAAGCACCAAGCACCAATGCAGATTCTCCGCAACCCCGACCCTGCCCAGTGGCCCGCGCTCCAGCAGCGCCCGCTGGCCGAAAGCCACGCCGCCGTGCTGGTTCGCGCCGGCGAGATTTTCGACGACGTAGCCCGGCGCGGCGACGCCGCCCTGCGCGACTACGCCGCCCAGCTCGACGGCGTGCCCGCCCTGGCCAGCCTGCGCGTGAGTGCCCAGGAGCTGGCCGCGGGCGCCGCCCAGGTGCCGGCCGAATTACAGGCCGCCATCCGCCAGGCTATTCAAAATATCACGACTTTCCACGCCGCCCAGCGCCCCGCCGCCGTGGAGGCCGAGGTTGAAACCATGCCCGGCGTGCGCTGCTGGCGCCGCAGCGTGGCCGTGCCGCGCGTGGGCCTGTACGTGCCGGGCGGCTCGGCCCCGCTGTTCTCTACCTTATTAATGCTGGGCATTCCGGCTAAGCTGGCGGGCTGCCGCGAGATTGTGCTGTGCACGCCGCCCGGCCGGGGCGACGGCCGCATCGCGCCGGCTATTCTGTTTGCCGCCCAGGAGCTGGGCCTGACGACCATCATCAAAGCCGGCGGGGCGCAGGCCATCGCGGCCCTCACCGTGGGCACCGCCTCGGTGCCGGCCGTGGACAAGATTTTCGGTCCCGGCAACCGCTACGTCACGGCCGCTAAGCAATTGGCCGCCCAGCGGGGGGTAGCGATTGACATGCCCGCCGGCCCGAGTGAAGTGCTCGTCATTGCCGATGCCAGCGCCAACCCGGCCTTCGTGGCCGCCGATTTGCTTTCGCAGGCCGAGCACGGCCCCGATTCGCAGGTGGTGCTGCTCACCGATTCGGAAACGATGCTGAACGAGGTCGTGACGGAGCTGGAGCGCCAGCTGCCGCTGTTGCCCCGCGCCGAAATTGCCCGCCAGGCCCTCACCGAAAGCCGCGGCCTGCTGCTGCCCAACGTGGCGACCATGCTGGAGTTCAGCAACCAATATGCCCCCGAGCACCTCATCCTGGCCGTGGCCGCGCCCGAGGCGCTGGCCGCCGACATCTACAACGCGGGCTCGGTCTTCATGGGCCACCTCACGCCCGAGGCCGTGGGCGATTACGCCTCCGGCACCAACCATACGCTGCCCACCGGCGGCTACGCCCGCGCCTACAGCGGCGTGTCGCTCGATTCGTTCTACAAGAAAATCACCTTCCAGCAGCTCGCGCCCGCCGGCCTGCTGGCCCTGGCCCCGGTAGTAGAGCCGATGGCCAAGGCCGAAGGCCTCCACGCCCACGCCCACGCCGTGGCGCTGCGCCGGGAGGCCCTAACGGTCAGTCAACCTAAATCCACTCAAGCCAGAAGCGTAGCAACATAGCCGCCAGCCGCGTAGTCAGGGGCGTCAGCCCCGTATCCGTTCCATCTGTTATATCCGTTTGAATCTGCGGTTATGTTCGACCTAGAATTCCTTATTCGCCCCAACATCCGGGCCATGAAGCCGTACTCGTCGGCCCGCGACGAGTTTCAGGGCGAGGCTCAGGTGATGCTCGATGCCAACGAGAACAGCCTCGGCAGCACCGGCCCCGCGCAGTTCAACCGCTACCCCGACCCCTCGCAGCGCGCCGTGAAAGCCGAATTGGCGCAATTGAAGGGGGTAGGGCCGGCGCAGATTTTCCTGGGCAACGGCTCCGACGAGGCCATTGACCTGCTGGTGCGCCTCACCTGCACGCCAGGCGGCCCGGACAGCATCCTGCTGCTACCCCCCACCTACGGCATGTACGAGGTGGCGGCCAACCTCAACGACGTGCGCATCGAGCGCCTGCCCCTCACGGCCGACTTCCAGCTTTCGCCCGAAATCGTGGCCGGCGTGCTGGCTTCGCAAGCCAGGCTGGTGTTCCTGTGCTCGCCCAACAACCCTACCGGCAACCTGCTCCACGCCGCCGCCATCGAGGAAATCCTGCGCGGCTTCCCCGGCCTGGTAGTCGTGGATGAGGCTTACGCCGACTTCGCCGCCGCCCCGAGCTGGACGACCCGCCTGGCCGAATTTCCCAACCTGGTGGTGCTCCAGACCTTCTCCAAGGCCTGGGGTCTGGCCGGCCTGCGCCTGGGCATGGCCTTCGCCTCGCCCGAACTCATCGGCTACCTCAACAAAATCAAGCCGCCCTACAATATCTCCGCAGCCACCCAGCAGCACGCGTTGGCCGCCCTGGCGGCGGCCCCGCACTTCGAAGAGTTGCGCCAGCAACTGCTAACCGGCCGCGACTGGCTGGCCGCCCGCCTGCCCGAACTGCCCCTCGTGGCTGAGGTTTTCCCTTCGGATGCCAACTTCCTGCTGGTGCGTTTCCGGCCCGATGCCACGGCCGTGTACGACTACCTGCTAAGCCGTGGCATCGTGGTGCGCAACCGCACTACTCAGCCCGGCTGCGCCGGCACGCTGCGCCTCACGGTGGGCTCGCCGGCGGAAAATGAGCAGCTGCTGGCGGCGCTGGGGGAGTTCAGGTGAGTAGTTAAGTTATTTTAGAATAGAGTTTCATTTTGAAAAGCAGCTTGTAAGAAAGCCGATACTTTATGCCTACTCCGCCACTCTCAGTTAGTTTGCGTCCCATCAGTCCCGCCGATAATGAACCGCTTGCGGCTATTATTCACGCTACGCTGGCGTCGGTGGGCTTCGACCGGCCCGGCGCGTTGCGGGATGACCCCACTACCAACCACTTATCCGGGTTTTTTCAGCGTCCCGGCAGTACGTATATCGTGGCTGAGCAGGATGGGCAGGTGCTGGGTGGGGGCGGTATCGTGCATACCGACACCCTGCCAGCCGATACCGTAGAGCTGGCCCGCGTCTATCTGGCCCCCGCATTCCGTGGGCTGGGCATTGGCCGCCGGCTGGTGGAAGAATGCCTGCGAGCCGCCGCCAACTATGGCTATCGCTACGTGTATCTGGAAACTATTGCCGAGCTGGTAGAAGCCCTGCCCCTATACGAGAAGCTTGGTTTCCAGTATCTAATGGGGCCGCTGGGTAAAGATGGCCACGCGGTCGCGTCGGTGTGGATGCGGAAAGAATTGCCTCGGGAAATTGCCTGATTTCTCCGCACGCTTCCCATAATCCGCATTGCTCAAGTCGCTCTACTTACCCGAATCACCATGAAAAAAGTTCTCTTCATCGACCGCGACGGCACCATCCTCATCGAGCCGCCGACCGATTTTCAGATTGATGCCTGGCATAAGTTTGACTTCGTGCCCGGCGCCATCACGACCCTGGCCCAGCTGGCCCGCGACGGCGAGTATGAGCTGGTGCTGGTGACCAACCAGGACGGTCTGGGCACCGCCAGCTACCCCGAGGATACCTTCTGGCCCTACCAGCAGAAAATGCTGGCCATCCTACGCGGGGAGGGGGTCGAGTTCAGCGAGATTCTGATTGACCGCAGCTTTGCCCACGACCCGGCCCCGACGCGCAAGCCCGGCACCGCCCTGCTTACCCGCTACCTCGACCCGGTTAATGGTTACGACCTGGCGCACTCCTACGTGATTGGCGACCGCGGCACCGACGTGCAGCTGGCCGAGAACCTGGGCTGCCGCGCCATCCTGCTGCACGCCGAGGCCGACGAGCGCGCCGCCCTCAGCACCACCGACTGGGCCCAGGTGTACGAGCACCTGCGCCGGCCGCCGCGCCGCGCCCACGTGCTGCGCAACACCAACGAGACGCGCATCGAGGTTATCCTCAACCTCGACGGTACCGGTCGCACCGACTGCCAGACCGGGCTAGGATTCTTTGACCACATGCTTGACCAATTGGGTAAGCACAGCGGCTGCGACCTCTACGTGCGCACCCACGGCGACCTGCACATCGACGAGCACCACACCGTGGAGGACACGGCCATTGCCATTGGCGCGGCCTACAACGAAGCCCTGGGCGACAAGCGCGGCGTGAACCGCTACGGCTTCCTGCTGCCGATGGACGACGCGCTGGCCCAGGCGGCCATCGACTTTTCGGGCCGGCCCTGGCTGGTGTGGGCGGCCGACTTTCGGCGCGAGCGGGTGGGCGACGTGCCGACCGAGCTGTTTTACCATTTCTTCAAAAGCTTCTCCGACGCGGCCCGCTGCAACCTCAACATCACTTGTTCGGGCGACAACGAGCACCACAAAATCGAGGCGATTTTCAAGGCCGTGGCCAAGAGTATCAAAATGGCGCTGGGGCGCGACCCGACCGGGCAGCACGTGATTCCGAGCACGAAGGGGATTTTATAGACTGTATTTATCATTTGGGTAAACCCGGAAAGTTACCTGATTAACCAAATGTTTTAATATGAACATTGCCGTTATCGATTACCAGGGAGGCAACGTGCAGTCCGTACTTTTCGCGTTGGAGCGGCTGGGCATGAATGCGACGCTCACGTCGGACCCGGACGTCATTCGCCGGGCCGACCGGGTGCTGTTTCCGGGTGAGGGCGAGGCCAGCTCGGCCATGCGGGCGCTGCGCGCCGCTGGCCTCGATAAGGTACTGCCGACGCTCACGCAGCCCTTCCTGGGTATCTGCCTGGGGATGCAGCTGCTGGGCCGCCACAGCCAGGAAGGCCCGGCCGGCGGCACCGAGCTGCTGGGGATGCTGCCCTTCGACGTGGTGCGCTTCACCCCGCCCGATGCCGCCCACAAAGTGCCCCACATGGGCTGGAATAACCTTCACGACCTGCACACGCCGTTGTTTGCGGGGCTGGGCAGCGCCTCCGCTGACGTAGTGAACCCCCAGGCGGACTCCAACCAGGCCCCAGGCCCTAAGCACCAGGCACCAGACTACGTGTACTTCGTGCACAGCTACTACGCGCCGGTGGGCGACTACACCATTGCCCAGGCCAGCTACCCGGCCGGGGTACCGTTCAGCGCCGGCGTGCGCTACCGCAATTTCTACGGCGTGCAGTTTCACGTGGAGAAAAGCGGCCCCGTGGGCGAGCAGATTCTGAAGAACTTCCTGGCCGCCGACCTTACTTAGTATCTTTAACAAATGGTGTAATAAGGCCTGCAAAGGCTACGGCTTTTAAAATACCCAAATGAAGATAATTCCCGCCATCGACCTCATTAATGGTTCGTGCGTGCGCCTGACGGGCGGCGACTTTGCCCGCCAGACTACCTACGCCGCCGACCCGCTGGCCCAGGCCCAGTACTTCGAGCAGCTGGGGGCTACCCACCTGCACCTGGTAGACCTCGACGGGGCCCGCGCCCGCGAGCCGCGTCAGCTGCCGGTGCTCGAACGAATTGCCCGCCACACGCAGCTGCACATCGACTTCGGTGGGGGCATTCAGACCACGGCGGCGGCCGAGGCGGCGTTTACGGCCGGGGCGGCGCAGCTCACGGCCGGCAGCATCGCGGCCCGCGAGCCCGAAGTGGTGGGGGAGTGGCTGGCCCGGTTCGGGGCGCAGCGCATCATCATCGGGGCCGATTTTAAGGGCGATTTCATCGCCGTAAGCGCCTGGACCGAGCAGAGCACCCAGCGCCTGCCCGATTTCATCGGAGCCTACCTGGCGGCCGGGGCCACTACCTTCATCTGCACCGACGTGAGCCGCGACGGCCAGCTGCGGGGCCCTGCCACGGATATGTATACGGTCCTGCGGCAGCAGTTCCCGGCCGCGTGGTTCGTGGCCAGCGGCGGCGTCACGACCGTGGCTGACGTGGCGGCGATGCGCGAGCTGGGTATGGCGGGGGCCATCATTGGCAAGGCCATCTACGAGGGTACCCTTACGGAAGCGGAGTTGCGGGCCGAGCTACAAGGACAAGTATAATCCGACAATATGCCCCCGACTACTCCCATAACCACTATCCTCTTCGACCTCGACGATACGCTCTTCGACCACATGGCCACGGCGCGGGCGGCCCTGGCCGCTACGGCGGCGAGCCGGCCCACCTTGCGGCAGGTGCCGTTAGAAGAACTCTGCCAGCGCTACAGCGAGCTGCTGGAAGAGCTGCACCCGCGGGTAATGGCTGGCCAGCTCACGTACCTGGCGGCGCGGCAGCTGCGCTTTCAGCGGCTGCTGGCGCCGTATGAGCCGGCTATCGCGGTGGCGGCAGTTACGCGGGTAGCCGGGCAGCACTACGCCGACTACCAGCGGCTGCGGCAGCCCGTGGCGGGTGCGCTGGCGCTGCTGCAACGCCTGAAGCCGGCCTACCAGATTGGCATCGTGACCAACAACCGCACGGCCGAGCAGGAAGAGAAGCTGCGCCACCTGGGCCTGAGCGGGCTCGTGGATGCGCTGATTACCTCGGAGGGGGTAGGGGTGCTCAAGCCGGACCCCGCTATTTACGAAGTGGCCCTGCGGCGTCTGGGGGCCACGGCCGCCGAAACCGTGATGGTGGGCGATAACTGGCAGGCCGACGTCCTCGGGGCGCTGGCCGTGGGCATCCGGCCCATCTGGCTGAACCGCCTGGGGGCGGCCCGGCCGCTGGCCCACGTGGCGGAGCTGGCCAGCCTGGAACCCCTGGCCGAAGCGTACAACGTAGTAGTGGCCGCCACGTAGCCGCTGCGCCACGGGCCGCCTGCTTCTCGTCAACATCTTCGCAATTTATCCATTCGTATGCTTACCAAACGCCTCATTGCCTGCCTCGACGTGCAGAACGGCCGCACCGTGAAGGGCACCAACTTCGTAAACCTGCGCGACGCTGGTGACCCCGTGGCGCTGGCCGCGCGCTACGCCCAGGAGGGTATCGACGAGTTAGTGCTGCTCGACATCACGGCCACCGTGGAGAAGCGCCGCACCCTCATCGAGCTGGTGCGCGACGTGGCCCGCGAGGTCAACATTCCCTTCACCGTGGGCGGCGGCATCGGGGCGGTGGCCGACGTGGAGGCCCTCTTATTAAGCGGCGCCGACAAGGTCAGCCTCAACTCCTCGGTGCTGCGTGAGCCCGGCCTGATTGATGAGCTGGCCCGCCGCTTCGGCTCGCAAGCCATCGTGGTGGCCGTGGATGCCCGCCAGACCAACGACGCGGCCGCTACTCCCGATGATGAAGCCTGGGAGGTATTCACCCACGGCGGCCGCCACCCCGCCGGCCGCGAGGCCCTGGCCTGGTGCCGCGAGGCTGCCGGGCGCGGCGCGGGCGAAATCCTGCTGACCTCCATGAGCCACGACGGCACCCGCGACGGCTATGCCCTGGGCCTGACGCGCGGCGTGGCGGCGGGGGTAGGGGTACCGGTTATTGCCTCGGGTGGGGCCGGGGCGGCTCCGCACTTCCGCGACGTGCTGCTGCCCGGCGGGGCCGATGCCGCGCTGGCGGCCAGCGTCTTTCACTTCGGCGACCTCTCGGTGGCCGGCCTCAAAAATTACCTGCTGACCGAGGGCGTGGCCATGCGCCCGGTGGGGTAGGGGCAGGTAACCCACACTTCTTATGCAACAGTTAGCCCACGTGGCCCTGGTCGTGCGCGACTACGACGAGGCCATTCACTTTTATACCTGCCAGCTGGGGTTTCAGCTGGTGGCCGACACGCCCCTGGGCGGGGGCAAACGCTGGGTGCTGGTGGCCCCGCCGGGCGCTGGGGGTGGTAGTGCCCGGCTGCTGGCCCAGGCCGACGGTCCTGAGCAGCTGGCGCGGGTGGGCAACCAGACCGGTGGCCGGGTGTTCTTGTTCCTGACGACCGACGACTTCGGGCGCGACTACCACCGCCTGGTGGCGCGGGGCGTGCGGTTTCAGGAAACGCCCCGCGAGGAAGTCTACGCCACGGTGGCCGTCTTCGCCGACCTCTACGGCAACCTCTGGGACTTGCTGCAACCCAAGCCCGCGCCTGCTGCCTGAAGCGGGCTCATTGCTTATCCTCTTACCGGTGGCTCGCCCGCCGCTTTGCCTTTCCAAATGAATACGGAGTTAGATTTTCAGAAAATGCCCGACCAGCTCATTCCCGCCATCGTGCAGGATGCGGCCACGGGCCAGGTGCTCATGCTGGGCTATTTCAACGCCGAAGCCTGGCAGCGCACCCAGGCCGAGGGCCGGGTCACGTTCTTCTCGCGCTCCAAGCAGCGCCTCTGGACCAAGGGTGAAACCAGCGGTAATTTCCTGCAAGTAGTAAGTCTGCACCTCGATTGCGACCAGGATACGGTATTAGTGCTGGCCCGGCCCGACGGCCCGACCTGCCACCGGGGCACCACCAGCTGCTTCGAGGCCCTGCCAACCGGGAGCGGGGGGGTAGGGGCAACTGCCGACGCCGCGCGGCCTACCCCCCCGGTTGGCCTCCTGGCCGAGCTGGACCGCCTAATTGAGCGCCGGCAGCAGTTCCCGCAGGAGGAGCCGGGTTCTTATACCGTCCGCTTATTTGAAAAAGGCCTGGCCCGAATTGCGCAGAAAGTAGGGGAGGAGGCCGTTGAAACCGTTATTGACGCGATGGCGGGCAACCGCGTCGGCCTGGCGGGCGAAGCGGCCGATTTAGTGTACCATTTGCTCGTATTGCTGCGGGTCAGTGGCTCGTCGCTCAACGATATGCTGGCGGTTCTGCGCCAGCGCCACCAGACTATCGGGGCGGGGCAGCGCCGGCCACTGCCGGAGTAGCCCGCGTAGCTGGCTCGTCAAGCTCAAAGAAACACCAACCGGCCTGGCCAACTGCTTAACATAATTATTAAACAGAAGATAATAAAATTAAAGGTCAACAAGTTATCTTTTCAGTTGTCTTTCTATCTTATCCAATAAGGCGCGGATTAGGCCCAAGTCCTCTACTTCTGTCACGTCGAGCTGCGTGTTAATACCAGGGCCAGTCAGTTCTACGCGAAAAAGAACCTGGTTGGCTGGGGTAGTGATAGTGGGCCGTGGTGCCTGTAGGGGGGTAGTAGTGTCTCGTGTCGGAGCAGCATTTCCCGCATCCGGTGGCGTTGACTTGGTAGTGGGAAATACGTAGGGGGAACCTGGCGAGGACGGAAGGGAGCGGGCGTCTGCGCCGTTGAAGCCAAAGAGATTGGCGATGGCATCGGTTGTAGCCGTTGGGGCCGGCCGGGGCGTTGGAATGGGCCTTTCCGGGCGTGAGGGGGCTGCAGTAGTAGCATCCGGGAGTTGTGGCTCCACTTCCTCCGTCAACATTAGCTCTTGTTCCTCGTCCGTAACCGGGGTATCGGTGGTGGCGCTGGCGGGGGGTACTTGCCGGAAGACGTTGGGTGATGGTACCGGACTGGCCAGCTCGCGCCGTGGGCCTTGTTGGGCTGCCAACTGGTCGATATCGGCCACCACGTTGTGCTCATCGAGCAGATTTACCATGCGCGCCCCGTCTACGAAGGCTTTGGAGACGCCCTGTGCGTTTATTTCCTCTACGTCGAATTCTCGTATCAGCAAGACGTCGAGCATGGCTACTGGTAGCTCACGGGCGCGAAACTTGCGGCAAAGCTGCGTAAACAGGGGGGGAGTCAGAAAGGCTTCCCGGTGAAACAGGAGTTCCTCCTGTTTGTCGTAGGCGTGTTTAATGCGGCGAAAGAGCGTGGTAGTGGTCAGCATTTCCCGCTTGCTGGTCAGTAGTCCAAACTTTACGGCGGAGCCCACGATGGCCTTAAATGAGCCGCTTACCTTGCGGTTTAGCTTGCGGGCGCAGGTTTCGAGCGCGCACTTGCCCCCAGTGTCATCGACTACTTCAGCTACTTCCCAGGCGCCGCTGTAGCTGGTTCTTGGGTAATCAATCAACTTAGGCATGATGAGGAGGGTAATAAGGAGAGGTACAAAGATAAGGCAAGTATAAATATATCTTATAAAGTACAAAAAAGTACAAAATTAACTAATTATTTTGTACTTTTTTGTACTTTATATAACTAACACTACCGCCTGCCTTGATTTGTGCTGACCATTTTTAATACCCCAATACCCCGAAAGTACTATTATTTTTTAAGTAGCTTCAGTGGGAGAGGAGCACACTTTATAGTTTGTGATTAGCAGTGCCAGGGGGCTCCATTGTACCCAAAGTAACAGGGCTACGCTGACTTTCACTAAGGCCAGCACCCAGTAGTTTACTGGTATTCAACTCCTAACAAGTCTATTCATGTAACAAGGCACAGTGAGAGCACAATTAAGCTACCCGCAGCCTGGTTGTAAAACCAACTCATTAAAACGGATTGGCCAACACGGAGAGCAGAACAAAGAAGGCTAGCGCGTGACCTTGGAGAGCTGAATGGAGGCGGCTAGCCAACGTGGGTTGCACTCAGCACGCCCAAGGGCAGCAACCGCCAGGCTGTACCAACGCGCCGCCACTCGCCACCGGAACAACGCCCAGAGAGCACAGGAACCCGCTGCCAGCGTTGGACCATCGGCAGGCAGGCAGCCAACCCAACGGCAATGGTAAAAACCAGCACGTAGAAGGTGCTCAACGGCCAAGCACGGGCCCAACGCTTACTAAAGGAAGTCGGCATCAGCAAGGGAAAGAGCGTGAATGATACACAAACTCAAGTAAGCACGCCACGGCAAACCTGCTGGCAGTTGCTATTGCGCCAGCCAACTCTCCCTACACCCAAATGGGACAAACTCATTTGTCTTATAATTTATATTATGTTAAACTGACTTTCACCATTGTCCCTTCTCCTCTACGAATACTCCGCCTACCCTCCCCCGCAAAATCAAAAAGCTACCCTAGCCTCATATGGCCGGGGTAGCTTTTTAACAAACACAAGGGATTTGCTCGGAACGCTTACTTCTTTAGCACTTGCAGGCGGTCCTCCATGCGCTTCGAGTCGGTAGTGCGACCCAGACGGAAGTACACTTTTTGCAGCGCGCTCATGGTACCCGCGTCATTGGGCTGAATTTCCAGCGCCTTTTCGAAATATGGCACGGATGCCTCAAAGTATTTCTTGCCCTGAACCTCCAGCGGCTTGCCTTTGGCCTGGTACGTTTTCAGGTCCAGCTTACTGGCCTTCGTATACAGGTTGGCAGCCTGGTTAAAATTATAGATGCCCATGTTAAACTGCGCGTCAAAGTTTTTCGGGTCCAGCTCAATCGCCTTTTTGTAGTCGGCCTGCGCAAGGTCGTTTTTCTTTTGCGTGTCGTAGAGCGAGCCCCGCACGGCATACAGGTTGGCATTAGTCGGGTCGGCGGCGATGGTTTTGTTAATCTTTTCCAACGCCGCTTCGCTGTTGCCACCGCTCATGGACGCGTTGAGGTCTTCGATGAGGAACGCCTTATTATTGGGATAGGCCACTAACGCTTCCTTCAGGACTTTCTGCGCGTCGGCCGGATTGTTTTCCTGCCGGGCTATCTGTAGCAAGCGGGTATACACCGATACCGGGGCAGGCTTGCTTTTATAGACGTCCATGCCGAGCAGCTGATTATAGTTAGCCTTCGCCCCCGCGTAATCCTGCTTAGCTTCCATCGCGTAGGCCCCGTACAAAACAGCCGTCGTATCGGTTGGATTCAACTGCGAAGCTAACTTGTAGTTGGCGATGGCCTTGTCATATTCTGCCGCCTTTTCTTTGGCGCCATCCACCTTCGACGCAGCATTGTAACTCTGTACTCCCGCGTTAAAGGCCATGCCATACAGGTTCTGGAGGCGCGCGGGCACCTGCTTGCCAAATTCACCGGCCGGACCGTCCAGCTGCAGCGCCTTATTGTAGGACTCGCTGGCTTTCTGCAGCGCCTCACCGGGCTGCATATCCTTGGTGTATTTGGCGAACAGCGCCTGGGTGTTGGGGTCCAGTAGCTGGTTGTAGATTTCGCCGCGCGTAAACCAGGTTTTCGCTTTATCCTTGGTTTTATCGTTGGCGATGGCCTCGTTAATGCTGGTCAGGGCCTTGTCCATTTGGCCAGCTTTTTGGCTGAGAATGGCGTTGGTAACCGCCGAATTCTGGGCCAGGGCTGGCGTGGCCAGGCCAACGGCGGCCGTGAAAGCGGCGGCGGCGGCTAGCTTCAGAAAGGAGTTGCTCATGGGGAAATGGGAGGGAAAGAAGAAAAATGTTGACGGGACAAAGCTACGCCCGCCCGGCAAATGAACGAGAATATAACGCAGCTTTACGGGCTGCCGGCTGGCTGGTTGGGCCAGCCCAGGGGGGTAGGGCCCACGGGACCGCATAGAAAAGGGGCAGCCCGACCGGCAGGCTGCCCCTCTCCTACTATCAGCGGCCTATTCCTGGTCGTCGGCTACTTCCTCTTCCGGCTGGTCGAGGTCGTCGTCCTCCGCATCGAGCAGGACCAACTCGTCCTCCGGCTCTGCATCGGTAACGACAAAGCCTACCCCCTCGGTGGCGAGCGAATCCAAGACTACCTCATCGACCTCCGCGGCAGCTACCTTGGCCACCGACGAAATCTCATCATTGGCCGCCACCTTAAACAGGCGTACGCCCTGGGTAGCGCGGCCAATGGTGCGCAGCTCGCTCATGCTCAGGCGAATAGTGAGGCCCGAGCGGTTGATAATCATCAAATCATCGGCGTCGTTCACGGCCTGAATACTCACCAGCTTGCCGGTTTTCTCGGTCAGCATCATGGCCCGCACGCCTTTGCCGCCCCGGTTCGTCACGCGGTACTCGTCCAGCGCCGAGCGCTTGCCGTAGCCGTTCTCGCTCACCACCAGCAATTCCTGGCTGGGGTCCGCGATGCAGACCATGCCCACTACCTTATCACCGGCCTCTTCGCCCAGCGTGATGCCACGCACCCCGGCGGCGGTGCGGCCCATCGGGCGCACCTTGTCTTCGGGGAAGCGCACGGCACGGCCCGAGCGCAGCGCCAGCACCACTTCCGCGTTGCCGCTCAGCAGCTGCACGTCGAGCAGGCGGTCGCCTTCGTTGATGGTAATGGCGTTGATGCCGGCGGCGCGGGGGCGCGAATAGGCCACCAGCGGCGTCTTTTTCACCGTGCCCTGCTCGGTGCAGAACAGGAGGAAAGTATTCTCCAAGTAATCGGGCGAGCGCAGGTTGCGCACGTTGAGCACCGAGCGCACGGCGTCTTCCTTGGGCTTGTCGATGAGATTTTGCAGCGGCGTGCCCTTGCTGGTTTTGGCGGTCTCGGGCACTTCGTAGGCCCGCAGCCAGAACATGCGGCCCTGCTCGGTGAAGATGAGCAGGTACTCGTGGGTGGTGGCCACGAACAAGTGCTCGGTAAAGTCGTCCTGCTTGGAGCCGGCGCCGCGCGCCCCTACCCCCCCCCTACCCTGGGTCCGGTACTCGTCGAGGCTGGTGCGCTTGATGTAGCCCTCGCGGCTCACGGTAATCACCATCGCCTCATCGGCAATCATGTCCTCCATCGAGAAGTCGCCGCCCGCGTGGTTGATGCTGGTGCGGCGCTCGTCGCCATACCGCTCGCGCATTTCCAGCAGCTCACTCTTAATGAGCGCGCGCTGCTCATCAGCCGAGGCCAGGATGGTGTTGAGGCGGTCGATGAGGCGCATCAGCTCCTCAAACTCGGCCACGAGCTTGTCGCGCTCCAGGCCGGTGAGGCGCTGCAGGCGCATGTCGAGGATGGCGCGGGCCTGCACCTCGCTCAGGGCGAAGCGCTCGATGAGACCCGTGCGGGCCACCTCGGGGTCGCGCGACTCGCGGATGAGCTTAATCACTTCGTCCAGGTGGTCGAGCGCGATGAGCAGCCCTTCCAGAATGTGCGCCCGCTTCTGAGCTTCGGCCAGCTCGTAGCGCGTGCGGCGCACGATGACTTCCGCGCGGTGCTCCACGAAGTGCCCAATGAGGTCGCGCAGGTTCAGGGTCATGGGGCGGCCTTTGACCAGGGCCACGTTGTTGACGCCGAACGACGATTGCAGCTGCGTGTACTTGAACAGGTTGTTGAGGACCACCGTGTTCAGGGCATCGCGCTTGAGCTCGTACACCACGCGCATCCCGTCGCGGTCGCTTTCATCGCGCAGGGCGGCGATGCCCTCGATGCGCTTGTCGTTGATGAGCGCGGCGGTCTTCTCAATCATCGAGGCCTTGTTCACCTGGTAAGGAATCTCGGTCACGATAATCTGTTCCTTGCCGTTGGGCAGGATTTCGAAGTGCGTCTTGGCCCGCATCACGATGCGGCCGCGGCCGGTTTCGAAGGCCTGCTTCACGCCCTCGTAGCCGTAGATGATACCGCCCGTGGGGAAGTCGGGAGCCGTAATGTGCTCCATCAACTCCGGAATGGTGATGTCCGGATTGGCGAGGTAGGCCACGATGCCGTTCACGACCTCCGTCATATTGTGGGGCGCCATGTTGGTGGCCATACCCACGGCAATGCCGCTGGTGCCGTTTACGAGCAGGTTCGGAAACTTGGCCGGCAGCACGCTCGGCTCTTCGAGCGAGTCGTCGAAGTTGGGCTGAAAGTCTACCGTGTCTTTATCGAGGTCGCCGAGCAGCTCGTCGGCAATGCGCTTGAGGCGGGCCTCGGTGTAGCGCATGGCGGCCGGCGAGTCGCCATCGACGCTGCCGAAGTTGCCCTGGCCATCCACCAGGGGGTAGCGCAGGCTCCAGTCCTGGGCCATGCGCACCATCGTGTCGTACACCGAGCTGTCGCCGTGCGGGTGGTACTTACCCAGCACCTCGCCCACGATACGGGCCGATTTCTTGTGGCTTTTGGTGTACGAAACGCCCAGCTCGCTCATGCCGTAGAGCACGCGCCGGTGCACGGGCTTGAGGCCGTCGCGCACGTCGGGCAGCGCCCGCGAGATGATAACCGACATCGAGTAGTCGATGTAGGCCCCGCGCATCTCGTCTTCGATATTAATCGGGATTATTTTTTCGCCTTCGGCCATTCTTGGGGGTTAGCTGTTAGCTCTCAGCTACTAGCTGTTAGCTACTGTTCGAGGAAAAGCAAAGCCCCGCGGCAGGCACCCGCGACCGGGTACTTGCCAGCAGGAACCGCTGCTTATATGCGTGCGCAAGTTACGCCGAAAAAGCCGTTTTTCCTAGCTTCTGCGGCACTTAGCGCACTCCCTCGTCCTACCCCCGGCGAGCAGCCCTGCCGCTGGCCTACCCCCGTTAAAAAGCGGAATCCCGGCATCAACGGCTGGCTGCCTTATTTCAGCGACTTGCTGCGGTCGCTGTCTTTGCGCTTGTTGTCGCCGTCGTGCTGGTTGCGGTACTTCTCGCCCACGGCCGGGTACTGCATCTTCCAGATGGGCCGGGCGCGGTACTTCACTCCTTCGTGGTAGTGGGCTTTGCGCGCGTGGCACGAGTCGATGGGGCAGGTGCGGCAGCCGGCCAGCGTGAGGCCCGCCAGCAGCAGCAGCAGCCCGTAAAGCCGGCTCCGGCCAGCCGTTGAAAGTACACTCCTGTTCATAAGGTAAAGGTAACGGGCGGGCCCTACCCCACCCTTTGATAAGTAATCGCCCTGGGCCGCCGGCAGAACCCCGCCCTACCCCCTACCGCACGTCCAGGCTATCCCACTCGCGCAGAAACTGGGCCACGAATTGCTCCAGGAAGCGGTGGCGCTCCTCGGCCAGGGCGCGGGCGGCGGGCGTGTGCAGGCGGTCTTTGAGGTGCAGGAGCTTCTCATAGAAGTGGTTGAGCGTGGGCGCGGTGCTCTGCTTGTACTGCTCAAAATCGGCGTGCGAGACGGGCGGCGTGGCCGGGTCGTGCATCGGCCGGCCCTTGTGGCCGCCGTAGGCAAAGGCCCTACCCACCCCAATGGCCCCGATGGCGTCGAGCCGGTCAGCATCCTGCACCACGGCCGCCTCGGGGCTGCTCACGGGTGTTGCCACGCCCAGCCCTTTAAAGCTCACTTCGCGAATAACCTGCTCAACGCGGGCTACGGTGGCCTCGGGCACCTGCTGGCTCCGCAGCCAGGCGCGGGCGGCGCGGGGCCCGGCCTCGTAGTCGCCGCCGTGAAACTTCCAGTCGGCAATGTCGTGGAGCAGGGCGGCCAGTTCGGCTACTTCCCGGTCGGTGCCGGGGGTTTGAGCGGCCAGCGCCCGCGCTACCTGCCACACCCGCCGGATGTGCGGCCAGTCGTGGCCCGAGCCTTCGGCCTCAAATTTATCTTCGATAAAAGCGGCGGTTTTCTCAATTATCATTTACCAGTTAGCAATTAACAGTACCATAGCCCCCAGGTAGCCGCCCGGCAGACATGCTCAAGCCACTTCGGTGCAAAGATGCGGCTTCCGGCTCTAGCTTGCGGGCTGAATTCCCTACTGACCTCCCGACGGGCCCGCTGCTAGCGGCCCTCCCCTATGGAAAAAATTGCCATGCTTGGCGGCGGCTCCTGGGCCACCGCGCTTACCAAAATCCTCTCCGAAAACGGCGCCCGCGTCGATTGGTGGCTGCGCTCGAAAGATGACGTGCAGCACCTGCTGCGCACCAGCCACAACCCGCGCTACCTCTCGGCGGTGCAGTTCGACCGCAACCTGGTGTTCCCCACCACCGACCTCAACGACGCCGTGCTGGAAGCCGACTGGCTGGTGCTGGCCGTGCCGGCGGCCTTCGTGCAGCCGGTGCTCGACAAGCTGGGCCGCGACGCGCTGCGCCACAAAGTGGGGGTAGTATCGGCCATTAAGGGCATGATTCCGGGCAAGAATATCCTGGTGACGGATTACGTGCAGGAGCGCTTCCGGCTGCCCGCCGCCCAGCTCGGCGTGATTGCCGGGCCCTGCCACGCCGAGGAAGTGGCCCTCGAAAAGCAGAGCTACCTCACCATTGGCGCACCCGACGTGAACGGCCTGGGGGTGGCTTTCTGCCAGCTGCTGCGCAACCGCTACGTGAGCGCCCACCCCGCGGCCGACCTCGACGGCATCGAGTACTGCGCCGTGATGAAAAACATCATTGCCCTCACCGGCGGCATTGCCCACGGCCTGGGCTACGGCGACAACTTTCTGGCCGTGCTGGTGAGCAACGCGGTGCAGGAAATCCGGCGCTTTTTGCAGGCCATCTCGCCCCAGCCGCGCGACCTTTCGGCCTCGGCCTACCTCGGCGACCTGCTGGTGACGGCCTACTCGCAGTTTTCGCGCAACAGAACATTTGGCAGCATGGTGGGCCGCGGCTACTCGGTGAAGTCGGCCCAGCTCGAAATGAATATGGTGGCCGAGGGGTATTATGCCGTCAAGAGCATCCACGAGCTGAACCGCAAGCTCAAGGTGAACATGCCCATTACCACGGCGGCGTATAATATTCTGTATGAGCGCATTGCGCCGGCCGTGGAGCTGGAGATATTGAAGGAAAAACTGCGGTAATTTTTGAGCGTCATAACTTAATCAACCTGTTGAACATGGATATGAAAGACCTATTTGTCACATACAGCTGGGATAGTCAGCTTCATAATGACCGAGTTATTGCATTTGTAAACCACCTGCGCAATCAAGGATTCGCAGCAGAAATGGATAGAATGCTTATGCAACAAGAATCAGCTATAGATTTTAGCAAGATGATGCATCGCATCATGACCGACTACAGAAAAGTTATTGTAGTATTATCAGAAGGGTATAAGCAAAAAGCAGAACAGTTCACCGGAGGAGTTGGTAACTGTATAGTCCCAGGGGATGGGGAAGGGTTTTTTAGTCGTATCTTCCAGGCAAACTTATGGGAAAAGTACCACATGGCTGCGCCACGACAACGCCGGCAACTCGGCGCCTTATCCAGCAAAGTACAGA
>JAABUK010006428.1_pt1 | contig 17552 bp, 18 predicted proteins | sample 5559141 | NCBI WGS metagenome assembly JAABUK01 (sample SAMN10711869, study PRJNA513367) | rock metagenome | isolation source: Antarctica rocks | place: Antarctica: Victoria Land, Pudding Butte nord | collected 2016-01-03 | reverse complement strand
GTTGAAACTGAGTGTAAAACTCGCTGAACTTCTTTGATTCTTGAATCAAGTTGTAGTATTCTCTACGAAAGTTGACTTTCTTATCTGAATCATTGAACAACTCAGCTAGTTCTTTCAAAAGATCATCAATGATCTTATAGAGATTGACACAGTCACGTTCGCGTCTAGATTAAGCAACATCAGCTGCGTCATTGAATAATCTGAAATGTACATAGCTCAGTTTGACTCATTCATTTGAAAAGAGATTGATGTTGATCTCTAGTTTATTCTGAATTTTGTCGTATCAGTTTTCTCAAGTAGAATTCTTTTCATCAGTAAATCAGAAAGAATCAGATATTTTCTGAGATCTAGAACGCTCAGAGTAGATGAAATCAGAAGAAGTGATTTCTTTAGTTTGAAGTTTAGTCTTCAACTCTTTGATTTCGTCATCTCATTGTTTACTCAGCTCGTTGAGTTAATCTGTTTCTCTGTCGAGAATCATGCATCGAGTCTTTCAGTTTTTGATAGAAACAGAAAGTATTACTGTTTCAGCAAATGACTCATCATCTTCATTGATGAATGATTCAGCACTAAAGAGTTTCGATGAATCAGTCTCAGAGGTTTGAGAAAAGTGACTTTGAAATTCTTCAAAACATTCTTTGATAGATGAACGTTTTGACATGATGAAATTTGAAGAAAGAACGAAGTCGAGCGAATGATGATGCTCGACAGTATTAATGAAGATGTATGATCAAGTGTTTAATCTTCAGAAAAGAATGTTGTTGATTAGAAGAGTATTTTTGATTTGTGAGTTTTTGAGTGATTCTCAAGCAATTCACGAAGGTTCTTTATCGTCGATTCTCTTAATCGAGTTGAACAGCTTATTTTCACTCATCTGTTTCACAAGAATGAGTTGATTCTCTTGATTGAGTGAACTTTGCATACTTAGTGAGCAATAAGTTGTCTAGCAATTCAAACAGTCTTGTCGTTGATTCTATCAAACTCTCTAGTGTTGTTCAGTCTTTCGATTGCATCGATCATCAGGTAAATGAATTTCTTTAGACTCGTTCTGTCTGTACGAGTATGTTGAATGAGTAATGAGATCAGTATCATGTGATTAACGAATTCTTAATATAATGTCAGAATCATGTCTAGATGAGTCAATCAGCGAAAGTCAGGGTTGAATAGTGCTTGATCTTTAGAGATAGCTATAACTAAATATTAAGAATACAGAAGAAGATGAGTATAAAAGCTTCTATTTAAGTAATATTCAGAGACTGTGCTAAGCTTGAAGAAAATGTGTTTGTGACATGAGTAGAATGTGATGTAGAAAGAAAGATGATGTTGAACAAAGAAATGTTGATGAAAGAAAATAGAGGCTGAATCAGATCTGAGCTAGAGACATTGACTAGCTTTATTCAGCCTTGATATGAAATAGAGGCTGAGTCAGATCTGAGCTAAAGACACTGACTAGTTCTATTCAGTCTTGATACACTCGTAACACTTTGCTGCATCTAACAGACTCATGTGTAAATATCATTGCAGTTTCGATTTCTGTTTTGAGTTCTGCTATCTTTTTTCAAGTTTGCAATGCATTGATGTACATCACTATGTTTTTCGTCTTTTTGACTATTGTTTTCAGTTTTCTATAGTGTGTATTTATCGTTTTGCACATTTTATCTCTTGCAAATTCGATTTGCATCTTTGTCAGATATTTAATTTTCTGATCTTATGATTTCTTGAAGTGAGATATTTTGATCTTCTGTATTGAACTAAGCATTTTATGCACTTTATTCAATATTCAATATATTTATGTGAGCTTCTTTTTGCAATTCTTGACTTTTTAAAACAACTTCATTATCAACTCATTTCAATTCAGATAATTTGTTGCATTCAGATTCAGATTTAATTCAATGATGTATTAAGATGAATATAATATGAATGTTCACTTTCTTGTCAAATGCTTTTTCAATAATTCAACTATTTTAATTGCATAGTTCTTGCATTTTTGATTTAGTCGTACTTTCACTGACGAAATTTCAGTCTCTATTTGCATGACTTTCATGAGTGATGTTTGAAATGCTTTCAGTATCTTTCATAATGCTGCGTTCTGCAGCTTGTGAAATTTGATTGCGTGACTTTTTTGATTGTTTCATCAGATTTCGATGTCGTAGTCGCTAATGATTGTAATGCATGCTAGATACAACTGTCTTTCTGACTTTGCATTTAATTCTCACTCACTATTCATTAGTCTAAAGAGTGAGTGTAGCGTTCTTGTGACTGCAACAATTTTCGTTTGCACATGCATCTTGAAGTTGAGCTTTCGATTCAGTCAAACTTCTAGTCATCGTATGCAGATCTTTGATTTTACGACTATGTCATTGAGTAGCATAATTGTTTGATTGAATGTCACTTTATGACTTTTAAAATGAATCAATTCGAATTTTGAGTTATCAAATTGCACTACATTTTTATTTGCTCATGTAAATGCGATTTTCGTCATCTTTTTCAGCTTTTTCACATTCTTGTCAATACTTTTTCCTTCGATGTACAGTGTGACGTCGTCAATGTAGCTGAGTGACTGTAGATTTTCAATTCTTGCGCGAATCTTCAAAAATAAGTGTCGAATGTAAATTAGAAACAGAATGAGCGAAATAGATGATTCTTGCAATATTTCTGTGAAAATTTCCTTTGACTTCTGATGTTCTTCATTAAATGCTAAGTCAATGATTCAATTTTGTAAGAAGCATTTTATTCAGTTGATCAAATTGATTAATATCTTCTGTTTGATCAAGATCTTAATCAGCTGTTTCAACATCACATGATCAAAGACATCTTTGACATTTAGCAGTAAACATGTAAGTGTGTTTTCGCGACTTTTTGTCATTTGCGCGTCATGTACTAGATTTAGTACTGCATCTATAACTGATCTTTGTTTTCTGTCTCTCATTTGATCGAAGTCTAGCAGCTTGTCATTCGTTTTCGCTGTGTATGACAGTTGCATCGCTATTAGCTTTTTCGCTATCTTGTCTAAGCAGTTTAGCAGTGTGATAATTTTGTATGTCTTTGAAATTGAATAATTCGATTTATTCAATTTTTTCAGAATGATTTCTGTGTCTTCGCGTCATATCTTTGAATGATAGTCACTTTTGATCAGATTCAAATACATCAGATTGAAAATTTTCAATATGCTTTTGTATGCTCATTGCATGATTACGAATGACATATCATCTGATTTGAATGCTTTTCTGAGTGCTGAGAAGTTAATAGCATACTTAATCTTTCTCTCAATAATTCTTGATCACTGTATACTTTCATTCAATAGTAAATTCTCATTGATTTGAACTTTTGAAAATGATGAATACATTGCTTTCAAGAATGTCTCGCACTTTTCATTGAATTTAGTTTTCAACTTCTTTTGCACATTCTGTATTGAGAATAGCTTTTCAATTAGTCGTGATTTGATGAACTTGTATGTCTGAAACACTTTCTTTTCTTTAACTTTGTTTAGAAAGTTGATTTAAAATTGATTTTTAATCAACTTTATTGCATCATGATACGAATTTTGCATTTGCATTATCTCTGTTCATGCATCATCAGTTCTACATCTTTTTCAACTTTGCTTTCTTGATGACAGTGCTTTTCACATTTTGATGAGCTCATCGTTTCATCAGAGTTTCGATTTTGTGCATATTCGCTGTTTAAATACAAATAACTTCACTGCACTCTTGATGCATTCAATCAAGTAAATGACTTTTGTCTTTAAACTGATAGTTCTTTGCATTTTGATAATCATTTCATTCTTCGTCTTTTGTAAGTACATGTCAAATCTCTTTCAGTCGACTTTTTGCAAGTTGTATGATGCATTTAACGAGTTTTCAATCAATTTCATCTTTTTTGTTACTATCATAAACAGAATTACTTCATGATTGAACTCTGTGTTTGCATCTTCATTCACATGTCAGTTCTTGATGTAGTTTTGCACACTTTTTAATGCAAAAGCTAAATCAATTACTGAGCTTGATCTTTTGAAATAACTGTGATAAGTGTTTATATTCAATGTATTAATCAAATCACAATCATGCATTCTTACTCAGTTTACTAATGCTTTCGTTCTAATGAAATTTGCGATCTTCGCGTTTCATCAGCTATGATGCGCATTAAAGTCTTCTGCAATAATAACTTTTTGATTGTTGTTTAATCTAATCTTTACTAACTTTTGCTCAATTATGTATGATTGCTTCTTCTCTGCATTTTGTGCTTTTTCATTACATATGTTGAGTAACAAAATTTCATTCGAAATTTTATCGTTCACTATCATTATCGCTTGTATGTCTTTGCTGTTGACTATGTCTGATCTTGATGTGCAGATAAACTCTCTTATGTTTTTCATAATAAATATCAGTACTTTGACTCAAGTCTTCTGAATATTTGATTTGATGCATATAAATGATGAATGCAAGATTGTTATATTCTTATCTTTCATTCATGATTCTTGCAGAATAACAATATTCGCTCTGATTTTCGCAAACTTCATGCATGCATGCATGATTTGCATTGATCTTGCGCAGTTGTGCTGTAGAATTCAAATATTCAATTCGTTTGCAAAGCTTTTGTCATTTGCAATATTTTGAGAGTTTTCTGATGTGATACTCATTACAATTTCTCGATCAGATGATCTCTTTGAGCGCTAATAGACTGAGCTGCCTAATATGTTTCACACATTATGTTATTTGCAAAGTGTGCATTTTGACAATTACAGCACTTTGATATCATGTGATTGCATGATTGCTGTTTTCTGCATGTGAGCAATGAGCATTTATGCTTTCATGTCAGATGATTTCGTTCACAAAACAAGCATCTTGATGATTTATTGCACTTGTTCTGCAAATGTTTGAATGTTTGACATCTCTGACACTGATCATTTGATCAATAATCTCAATATTCGATCGTTTGATATGTTGATCTCACTGCTAAAACTTATTTTTTCAGATGTTTTTATGCTTCAACTTCGATTTTGAACGTTAATATCATTGAAGCAGTTCATGCATGAATATCACTGTCATTTCAGTTTCTGTTTCAATCTCTGCTGTCTTTTTTCAAGTTTGCGATGCGTTGATATATATCACTATGTTTTTCGTCTTTTTGATAATTCTTTCTAATTTTCTGTAGTGCATATTGATCGTTTCACGAGTTTCGCTTTTTGCAAATTCGGTTTGAATTTTTGCTAAATGCTCAATTTCTTGACCTCATGATTTCTTGAAGTGAGAAATTTCAATTTCTTTTATTGAATTCAGTGTTTTTTGCACTTTGTTCAATATTCAATATATCTGCATGAGTCTGTCTTTGCACTTCTTGACTTTTCAAGATAAATTCATCTTCATCTCATTTCAGTTCAGATATTTCGATGCGTTTAGATCTAGATTCAATTCGATAGAGTATTGAGATGAGTATGAAATAAATGTTCTTTTTCTGATAGAATGTTTTTTCAATAATTCAACTATTCAAATTGCATAGTTCTTGCACTTTTGATCTAATTGCATCTTCATCGACGAAATTTCAACTTCTATTTGCATAGCATCTATCAATGATGTTCAAAATGCACTCAGAATTTTTCATAATGCAGTATTTTGCAGTTTGCGAAATTTGACTAAGTAGCTTTTTTAATTATTTCATCATATTTCGACGTCATAATCGCTAATAGACGTGATGCATGTCAGATATAACTGCTTTCCTGATTTGACATTTAGTTCTCACTCGTTATTCATTAATTTAAACAACGAGTGTAACGTTTTTGTGACTGTCATGATTTTCATTTGCACATGAACTTTGAAGTTGAGCTTTCGATTCAGTCAAACTTTTAATCATTGTACACATGTCTTTGATTTTATGATCATGTTATTGAGTAGAATAATCATTTGATTGAGTGTTGTCTTATGACTTTCAAAGTGTATCAATTCAGATTTTGAGTCATCGAATTGCACTGTCTTGTTCTTAGCTTATGTGAAAGCGATTTTTGCTGCGTTTTTCAGCATTTTCACATTCTTGTCAATATTTCTTCTCTCAATGTATAGCGTCATGTCATCAATATAGCTGAGTGACTGTATATTTTCGAATTTTGCGCGAATCTTTGAAAACAAGTATTGAATATAAATTAGAAATAAAATGAGCGAGATAGATGAGTCTTGTGATATTTCTGTGCTTATTTTCTTTGATTTCTGACGTTCGTCGTCAAATGCTAAGTCAATAACTCAATTTTGTAAGAAACATTTTACTCAATTGATTAAATTGATTGATACTTTCAATCTAATCAATATTTTGATCAGCTGTTTCAATGCAACATGGTCAAAGACTTCTTTGACATCTAGAAGTAAACAGATAAGCGTGTTTTCTCAACTTTTCATCATTTGTGCATCATGTACTAAATTTAGTACTGCGTTTGTAGCTGATCTTTGTTTTCTGTCTCTCATTTGATCAAAATTCAGCAGCTTATCGTTAATTTCAGCTGTGTAAAACAGTCATACTGCTATTATTTTTTCTGCTACTTTGTCTAAACAGTTTAGCAGCGTAATAATTCTGTATGTCTTCGAAATTGAATAATTCAACTTGTTTGATTTTTTTAGAATAATCTTCATGTTTTCGCGAACATCATGTACTAGATTTAGTAATCAACAATTGACGACAGCGATCTATCAAAGCATATGATATATCAAATCGATCAACAAGTTATAAAGCACAATCATACAATCAAAACAAGCTCTCATTCAACTCAATAACTTCACAGGTAACTGCATTGCAAGTCAAAAATCGAAAATCAAAATTTTTCGCGCTTACTCAGGTCAAAATCGACGACGAAATGAGAGTTTATCAACGCAGAAGAAAGAATCATCAATTCAGACAGTAATTTGATTGATAAATCAAAGAGCAAACTTACATGAAAAGAATAAATCATCAATTGACTTCAGAACAGCACAGAAGACTGCATACTGATGCAAAAATTGAAATCGAACTCTTGTGCACTTGAAGATTGCACAGAAAACAACATTGTTTCAGAGAAGTACAGTGTTTCTTATCAAATCACTATCTGTTTTATCTTTTCTTGATGTGCAAGACAATAAGTTGAGATCAGTCGTTACTATTCTGAGTGAGATAATGCAACTATTTTGATACACGAGATATAAAGTAATTGCGTCAAGCATTTTCTATCAAAAAGAGTAATCTAGACTCTTGCAGACTAGATTTATATCATTTTCATCTGACATAAGTCAATAATAAAAAACAATTTATTGCAGATTTTTGAAATAGAAATTGAAAAATCTCTACACTAAAGTTACTGTCTACGTGAAACGCTCTGAGTAAGAGATTAAAGAGATATTTAAGAGATGTCAAGTGAATTTTCTAGAAGTTTGAAGTTCAAAACTCGAAAAAACTCTCTATGAAAAGAAATATAAAGAGTCGCTTTATGCGCTCTTCTTCGCCTCGTTTCGCGAATAGTAACGCGAAACTCAGCAGAAGCAATAGCTCAGCGTCAGAACTCAAAATGTCGACGATAAAAATCAAAAAGTCAACGTTAGAAATTGAAACAGATTTATGAAATGAACTTAGCATGAGTTCATCAACAATCAAACAACTGCAGAACAACATTGTTGATTTATTTTGCAGTCAACAAAAGTCGCTCACATCAGCAAATAGAAAAACGCAATACATGTTTAGTTCACTCAATGCATTGATGCTAAATTCACATGCAAATGCGCAGAACAACAAGAATACAATTAATTTGCAAAATGCAAATTCGCAGCAAAAAGAGCAAACATGAGCGATTGTGAAATTCAAAGAAATGAAAAAGCGAAAAGCGATGAAAAGTTCGCAAAAAGAAGCTAGCATTGAAGTTAGTACTAGCAAGTGCTACGATGTCATCTCTAAAGAGATGCAGATAAAGAGACTGCGCGAAAGAATTGAATTTGCAGTCAATCAGCAAAGACAAGCAATATCAGAACAGAAAGAGACTATAAGTCATAGCTTAATCTACATTTGAAGAGCATGCAACGAAAGCATAGAAAACTCAATTCAGAAGCAAATTGATTGACTTCAAAGTCAAACAAACAACAAACTGAAGATCATTCTACAATTGATTCAACAAAATGCTGAAAACATCAAAAAGAAAATCAATGCAAAGCAAATGACAAAGAATTCACAAATCTTGCAGAAGACGCAGATTTTGCAAACGTCGCAAGTCATGCAAAATTCGCAAAAACCAACGCAGAAGTTCACATATGTGCAAAAAGCAGCTCAAGTCACAAGCGTAAATGCAAATGCAAACACAAATGCAAATGCAGGCGAATGAAATCTGATTACCAAGAAATTCTCGCCAAAATCACAAGAAATATCGTATCGCGAAAGAAGATTTATTGTCAATTTCAAAAATGAGAACTGAACTTTAAAGACGATGAAAATGCGAGATTCGATGAATAACACATTGAAAAAGGCGAAAATCGATCTAATAGTCATCATGATAGTCAAAATGCAAAAGAAAAACAACATTGCTCTGACAATCTTGAAAAAATACACAGCAGATGTTTTACTAGCACAAAGAGCAATATAAGAGCATGTTTTTGATGTTAAAAGCATTAAGAAAGACGAGAAATGACACAAAATAGTCATACACAGTCTGAAAATCGAAATCTTCAACATGAAAACTGAGTTAGAGTCGTACAATCTCGAATTGAAACTAATAATCAACTTTATATGATTATCGAAGAGCGAAAATCGATCACGAAACAGACATGCATTGATGATCTTAGCATTTAGAATTGAAGCAGAAGCACAAAGACATCTGAAAAAATGACTCTTAACTGCAAGATCAACATATCAAACAGTTGAATATCGAGACTATTGATCAAATGATCAATGTCAAAAATGTCAAACATTTGAGCACTTACAGAACAAATGTAACAGATCATCAAGATGCTTGTACTGCAAGCGAAATCATCAGACCTGAAATCATAAATGTTAATTATGTACATGCAAAGATAAGCAATCATGCAATCACATGATTTCTAGATGCTGCAACTTTTTTTTTTATTTCTTCATTAAGTGTATGCAGTCTATGACTATGATACTATTTAGACGCTGTGTGTATGCTAAATTACATGTAATTTAGTCAAAATTGCTGCAGTATATCTTTTCATTGATCAATCACATCGATAGTTTGCGTATACAAGCGCATGAGTTGTTTATATAATCAAGTGATCATATAGACAACTCAAGATTGTGAAAGCTGATCACTTCAATGTAAGCTTTCAACTTGTCTATATGATCATCAAGTTAAGCGAGCTAAATGAGCTTTGATCTATGTAAATGAAAGCTGATCACTTTGACGTGAACTTTTGAGTTCGCTGTATGATCACTCAGTTGAATGAACTAGATAAGTTTTGATTTATGTATTTGCAACGCATGTAAATCGATCAGAAAATCGAAAAATCGATCGATTTACTGCGTTGCACAGATGTGTATATGCGCAAAAGCTGAGTCGTGCTTTCGCAGTGACTGTGTGAATGTCGTATATTAGTTGCAGCGCATGCACAAAGACGTTGCTGTCGTTCTGTGTATATGAGCAAAGACTGTGTTGTGTCTTTGCAGTGTATGTATTTGCGACGCATGTAAATCGCTCAGAAAATCGAAAAATCCATCGATTTACTGCATTGCATCGATGTGTATGTGCGCAAAAGCTGAATCATGCCTTTGTAATAACTGTGTGAATGTCGTATATTAATTGCAGCGTGTGCGCAAAGACGTTGCTGTCATTCTGTGTATATGAGCAAAGATTATGTCATGTCTTTGCAGTGTATGTGTCTGCAATGCATGTAAATCGATCAGAAAATCGAAATTGATCAATTTACTGCGTTGCACAGATGTGTATGTATGCAAAAGCTGAATCGTGTCTTTGCAATGACTGTGTGAATGTCGTATATTAGTTACAGTGTGTGTGCAAAGACATTGCTGTCGTTCTGTGTATATAAGCAAAGACTGTGTCACGTCTTTGCAATGTATGTGATTGCAATGCATGTAAATCAATCTGATAAAGCGAAAAATCGATCGATTTACTGCATCATGCAGACGTGAAGACTACATGTCGATTGATCAACGTTAAAGCTTGATCAATCATGCAAAATGTTTAAGCATGATTGCTCAATCATGCACATAATTTCGCTTTTCTGAGCTACTGATAATGTAATCTAAATTTACAGAAAACAGAATGACTTTTAATCTTTTAAAATATATAATAATAAATTCATACACTTTTGTGACATCGATTAAATCAACTCATGAGAAACTCTATGCTATTTGTATCGAGTGAACAAAACTCTCTGAGGTAGAAAATCACTTGCAGTCTATACAACTGCTTCACGCAGTTGAAACAATAAGTTTTGAGACTATGTATTAAATTTGTTCGCGTTGATTGCATGTTAAAGAATGAGTGTTCTAGTCACTTTAAATTGCTTCAAGAGCTTCGTTTTCATCATCATCTTCGCTACTGCTTTGAGATTCTTCATGATGATGACGATTTTTCAATAGTTCAAGAAGTCAGCATCTTGTAACATTCTTGATCGCAAATGTGATCAGTTCAAGCAGTGCATGAGTACATGCTTCGTCGTTTGATGACTTCATTTGCAGTTGCATCGCGAGCTATTCATGCCTGAAATGTTTCTAGAGTGCAGATAAACATTCAAATCTATGCGTTCAATTCTGATGTGCATTGCAAGAATGCTTTCTGCTTTCTGAAGATCATCACGCATCTTTATCATTTTATTGCTCAGATGCAATCTTTGTGCTGAAATTACATTGACATCTGCGACGCGTTCTCTGTACTTTTCCCATCGTTGATTTCATTGATTCTTGTGATATTGCTTTATTGCAATGCTATTGCTTGTTGAAATCATTGTGAAGAAGAGAGTGCATCGTCTGCGTCTCAACTGTATCTTCGCATCTTCTTAAATGAAGACATTCAGAAGTACTATTTTCTTGATGACGAGTAAGTGAGAAATGACGCGATTAACTCTCGTCAAATGAGCGTGTATTAGTTTGCATGCTTGTCTGATCTCTTGCGTTTGATCATTGATTTAACTATATAGCGTGATCTTGTTCTGTAGCATGTTCAGATGAACATGTAGCGAACTTGTGTATGTTTCTATCTCTAGAGTTTCAATGTTTACTCTTTTGAATACTTCTGCTACGTGATGCAAAGTCTGATTCTGAAGTGTTTCTAGTTTGCATTCTTTGTTCAACAGTTCATCTTTCTTGTCATGCTGATGTCAGATTGATGCTTTGAATGCAATTTCTGATCTCACTACTGCTGAGTATACTTGTTTCGCTTTTGTGAAGATAGCTCTTCATGTGAAGACTTTAAGACAACTAAGTGTCAGCATTCTTATGACGTGATTCGTCTTTATTTGTTGAAGATGCGCGTCTCATTGCAGTTTCATGTTCAGTTGCATCTTTAGAACTTATACATCTGATTTCGATTTAATAACTGAGCTTTCTATTTGTATGCTAATCATAATGTTGAATCTCTTCGATTTTCTAGTGAAATGCGTAAGCTCATACTTTTCTGATGCAAACATCACGTCATGAGTGCAAGCTCATTTCGCGCAAACATCATGTGCTTTGCTCAATGTTCTGCAGATTTCTTCAGTGAATCTGTTGTAAACTAGAATGTTAATATTGTTTATGAAGTCAAGCACTTTGATTTTAATTCTCAGTGTTTCGCATTTTTTGATTAAACTTGCGTTGAAGAATAGAAAGAAAATCGATGAAATGAGAGATCTCTGCAATATGTCTGCGTTTATCTCGCGTATATTGCTCATTTATTCATCAAATATTAGCGATGTCTTTCGATTCTTTAAAAAGCTGCGTGTTCATTCAATTATGTAGCTTGATGTTCTTTTCATTTTCAGCGTATGCAGAAGTCTGATGTGTGAGACTTAATTGAACACTTCAACAATGTCTAAACTTAGCATGAAAATCATGTATTTGATTTCACAGTCTCACACTATGTGAACTTAATTTATTAATAAATCTAACATCGAGATCATGAATTGCTTGCATCTCACTTTCATTTGAGCATTTGATAGCATGCAATGAGTCTCAACTATGTCACTCAATCTTTTGATCATGATCGACTTCAGCACTTTGCTCATGATATCAAGCAAAGCAATGAATCGATACATCTTTGAATCAATATAGTCACTTTTCTTTGATTTGTATAGTACTATTGTCTGAGCTTTTTTGAACTGCTTTAAATGATACTTGTGTGTTATGCATGCATTGAATAAACTCGTCAGTACTGAGATCAGTTCTGCAAGACTCGCTTGAAGCGCTCTGTTTGAAATATCTGAAGCGCTCGACGCTTTGTCTGCTTTTACTCATTTGATTGTTTGCTTCACTTCATTTTTCGTGATGCATGAATTGAATGAGACTGTCAGAGATATGAATGACTCTGCGATGTTGCTGACATTTGCTTGAAAAGATGAGAAAAAGAACTTTTCTTGCAGTATCTCGATTTTTTTCTTGAACGTCGTTATCATATGATTGATGTCACTTCACTTCAGTGACGAAAATTGAAAAAGCTTTTTAGATAGCTGACTTTCGATTCTAGCTCATTTTGCAAAGTGTCATATTGATTTGAATGCTTCGCTCAGCTCATGCATTTGTGATCTGAAGTGTGTACATTTTGTTTGTTGAATGATCTTGTTTTTATGATCGTTGTGCTTCAGATATTCATTTCATGCTTTTAATGTATCTTGCGTTTTTTATATGATTTGCAGTCGTCTTGATTTCATTACTACTTCGAAGCAGCTTTGATTTCAAAAGTCTCTTGCTCAATTTAATGACTTTGTCAAAAGAATAGATTTCTCGATGATCTTCTGTAGCACTCTGATAATCTTGCACACTCTGTCATTCATCATAATCTTGTCGTTTAAAGAGTGTTTCAAAGATAAATGTATTTGCAGATAAGCACTTAATGCTTTTGTATTCATTTTCTTTCAAAGTCATCAAGTCAAAAGTTGCACTGAGATTGTTTGTAAACATAGCTCTGTGATGATCGAAAGATGATTCAATCTCTGATGCAGATTGATTTGTATCTTGCACTTGCATATCATGAACTGTATTTTCTCGCTGCTAAAGACTAGATCAATCGTCGTAAATTGATTGTGAGCTTCGCAAGTAATAATGTTTGATTTCAGCAATAATTTCAGTCGTGCATTTGTAATAGTGTTTAGTAGAGTATCAGTCATCATATGATGAGTGAAGCATCTTCGCTTCTTTCAATGAAAATGATGTAGATTGAAATCTTCTATGATCAGTTATTCACAATCATTCTTAAGTAGTTTGTTCAAACGAGAAATGATTAAAGATTTCTTTGTGAATGTAGTAAACAGTGAGCATGAGTTGTAGACATTTAGAATTTTTAGCATCTGCGTTTCGTCATCTGTGTTGCGAGTTAATATTCTGATTAAGCAAATGTTTGATTCAGCTGTTTCTACTATTCATTGATTGAGTCTTAAATGTTTATTGATATATATGCATGTTCTTGATTGAGATGACGAGTTTTTCATTAAATGAAAGAAGTTATGTGCTGAGCTAAATGATTGTGAATCATTATTATTGTGATCTTGCTTCTGTATAGCTACTATGTCAAATTCGCGAATTTCTCTGTCAATTAGAAATGATTCTTGAATTCTTAGTGATTTTCTGATGTTGTACTGTAGAATTTGTAGAAAAAACTGTTTTATCATAGAGTTATTCATAACTGTTGTTGACTTTGCGATGAGAAGACTCTTTGTATGCTTTCAATCATCGATAATCTTTCTCACTTTCTGATTGAATGTTTCTGAATCTGCTCAGATGTCGTCTCGTCTGAGTCACTACTCACGCAAGAGAAAAGATTGACTCATCTCTTCTTGACTTTTACTATCTGTCAAGCTGATTTGTCAGCGATTCAACTGCATGTTTTCAGCATGACTGTTGCTGAGCTTGAAAGATTCATTGAATTGAAAGAATTTGTTGAATCTGAAGAGTTCATTGAATTTAAAGAGTTCAGAAACAGCAAGAAGAATGTGTAATTGTATTTAAACATCTCAGAGTATCTGAATGATCTGTTTCTATAGATTTTGAACGCTTGTTTCATTTGCTGTTATCACTTGAGACAGATGCATCTTTAAAGTTCATGATCTTCATTGCAGTTGATGCAACGTCTTTTATTCAAAGACATCACACACTTCTTTATGTGATGCTTATCTGCGCACTTTTCGCAGCGCTGATTCTTTCTGCAGATCTTAATCATATGATCAAATTTGTGACATCTGAAGCATTGTGTGATGCAACAGTTTTTTTTAAATAGTTCGCATGCACATTCTTGATACAAGTTCAGCATGCTCACGTTCATTAGTTGATTTATCATCGCTTTGATCGCGATCTTTATGATGAGCGACGAATGAGTCTTTTTGCTATTTGCTATTTTCTTGAGTCAGACTATTCTTAGAACTTTCAGATCTTCATGAAATCTTGCGTTATCTTTTATCAATCTTTCAATGATCTTTTTCTGATTGCTCATGTTTATTGTAATGTGTACTTCATATGTCAGCATTGCAAAGATTCAACGTGTTACATGTGTTGAACTTGCGATTTCTTTTGCTTACGTCTGAGTCTTTTTCAGATTTGCTTAAGCATCTGAGCTAACTGCGTAAAGAGAAATGTCATTGCTGCTCAGCTTGCGAAGTGACACAATTAAATTTCTTTGATCTGTTGACATGTCTGCAATTTTCTGTAAAATCTGTTCAATCGACTTCTTTTGTATCTCTTTTATTTCTCTTTTGTTTATTATCTTAATCATGACTTCTCATTTCTTGCAAAGCGATGATGAGTCACTTCTGAAACGTTGCTTTCTCATCGTCATTTCTTCTCTTGTCACGTTCGCTCATGATGTGATTTTCATTAAAAGACGTGTACTTCTCTGTGTATGCAACTGCTTGTTGAGCAGTTGAATTGATATCTTTAGTTTCTGTACATCTTTCGCGATGAATGCATTCTGATTCATGTGATGTTTTTCTTCTGAGTCGAGTCGAAGACGTTGAATCAGCTTCAATGCTATCTCTTTTCACGAATGATCTTTGCTTTTCTCTTTCTTTAACGTTGATATCTTTATTAGTAGATCAATAATGTTAGCAACATTCTCTTCATCATTGCATAAGTGTTTTGACTTTGCATCTCTGTTTTCTTGTAATGAATCAACATCACTTGCAATCATCTTCAAATCAGCATTGCTGCAATTCATGCAATTCATTGTCATTCAATCATCTTCTAAATTCACTCTGTCTTGTTTGTAGTGCTCTTTTTCAAAATTTGTGATGCGTGCGTTGTGATTGTTCTGATACTTTCTTTTAAAATATATCACATCAATTATATTGATCAATAATTAATTAATAATTAATCAAGAAATAATTATTTGTCAATTCAACTTATCAATTTTTGAGTATGAATAAAAATACAAATTGAGAAGTTTCTTAATCTGAATAATTAGAATTCAGTATCTAATGATACTAAAAATGTTAAAAATGTATATTATTATTCATAGATTAATAATTAATTAATCAGTGATCAATATAACATCAATAATTGATTAATAAATAAACATTCAGAACTTGAAAACTTGCTGAGACAAAATGACTGATAAATTGTTGATCAATGAGTTATTGATAAATAATTAATAAGCTTTATATATATTCTTAATTAAAAGAAAATTCAATGATGTAAATACTAAATAATAATCAATCAATAAATAATACTAAATCAATCAATGATTGATTACATAATTTACATTTAAGATTGACTTGTTAAATAAAACTTCAGAGTTATTAATTCAAGATCAATCTAAAATTAATTATGTATTAGTTGTTGATGATTGAATAGAAAAGAGTTCAATTGATTATAAAATTTATGAAATGACTTAAGCAGATGACGAGAAGTCTAGCGCAAAGTATTAGCGTTGATCGACTAAACTTTAACGTTGATCGATCAATCTGTATTCTTTGCAGACGTGTAGATGTGCAAAAGCTGAGTTATGTCTTTGCAATGTATGTGTGTGTGATGTATATGAGTTGCAGCGTATGCGCAAAGACGTTGCTATCGTTCTGTGTATATGAGCAAAGACTGTGTCATGTCTTTGCAATGTATGTGATTGCGATGCATGTAAATCGATCTGATAAAGCGAAAAATCAATCGATTTACTGCATCATGCAGATGTGTAAATGTGCAAAAGCTGAGTCGTGCCTTTGCAATGTATATGTGTGTGATGTATATGAGTTGCAGCGCGTGCGCAAAGACGTTGCTATCGTTCTATGTATATGAGCAAAGACTGTGTCATGTCTTCGCAGTGTATGTGATTGCAATGCATGTACATTGATCTGATAAAGCGAAAAATCAATCGATTTACTGTCTTACATGAACGTGTAGATGCGCAAAAGCTGAATCATGCCTTCGCAATATATGTATGTTTATCATATATGAGCTCAACGTGTGAATAAAGTGCTGTTACTGCTCTGTGTGTGATTGCGCTGCATGTAAATCAGTCTGAAAATGCGAAAAATTAATCGATTTACTGCATCACGTCTGTCTGTATGTGCGCAAAAGCTGAGTCGTGCCTTTGCAATATATGTATGTATATTATATATGAACTCAACATGTGAATAAAGTGCTGTTACTGCTTTGTATGTAATTGCGCTGCATGTAAATCAGTCTGAAAATGCGAAAAATTAATTGATTTACTGCATTACGTTTGTCTGTATATGTGCAAAAGCTGAATTGTGTCTTCGCAGTATATATGTATATGTCGTATATGAGTTGCAGCATGTATGCAAAGACGTTGCTGTCACTCTGTGTATATGCAAGCTTCAACACATTAATGACTACGTTGTTATTGCTTCGCTTTTCGACTGTGTGTAAGCTCAATGCATGAGTAAAGCACTGTTACTGCTTTGTCAATGTTGATGAGATTGTTTAGCTCTTCTGACAAGCATAACTTGCAGAAGATTCGTAGTCAGCATCTTGTACAGATAAATCTCGTTGTCAATTAGATGCTGCAACTGTCAAAATGCGCACTTTGCAAATAGCGCATTGTGTGAAACATATCAGACAGCTCAGTTGATTAGCTCACAAAAAGATCATCTAGTCACGAAATGATAATGAGTATTGCATTTAAAATGTCACAAAACAACGCAAATAACAAAAGCTTTGCAAACACGTTGAATATTCGAATTCTACAACACAATTGCGCAAGATCAACGCAAATTATGCATGCATGCATGAAATTTGCAAAAAACAAGACAGATATTGTTATATTACAAGAATCATGAATGAGAGATGAGAATATAACAATTTCGCATTCGTCGTTTATCTGCATCAAATCAAATGTTCAGAATACTCATGTCAGAGTACTGATATTTGTTGCAAAAAACGCAAAGAAATTTACATGCACATCAAGATCAGACATAGTCAATAGCGAAGATATGCAAGCG
>JAABUK010006426.1_pt1 | contig 17553 bp, 13 predicted proteins | sample 5559141 | NCBI WGS metagenome assembly JAABUK01 (sample SAMN10711869, study PRJNA513367) | rock metagenome | isolation source: Antarctica rocks | place: Antarctica: Victoria Land, Pudding Butte nord | collected 2016-01-03 | reverse complement strand
AAGATGAAGCTCAATACGAAGATACTAAATTAAGAGATTGTCGAGTTCAGAACGAAATACTATATCGAGATGATCTTCTATGAGTTTTCTTCGATGAGCATCTTCAAATGATGCTAATTCGGGAAGTTCACGATCAATCTTCTATTGATCATTCCGAAATTCTCAGAACGATGAAGATCATAAGAAGGTACTACTATTGACCTTCAATGCGAAAGACAATAGATCGATATATTCAAAACTGCTACATTTGCCAGCGATCAAAGACTTCTCGAAATAAATTCAATGAACTACTACATTCTCTACCCATACTCGAACAGCAATGAAAGAACATAGTCATGAATTTCATCATCGACTTATCTCTTTTGAAAGGCAAAAACGTCATACTAACAGTGATATGTAGACTGACAAAGAAACGACATTATATTTCTTGCTTCACTGATGACGAGAAAATCACAGCAGAAAAAACAGCTGAGCTAATGCTTCAGTGAATATATCGAATACACGATTTACTCGATTTCATTGTTTCGAATCGAGATTCTCAATTTACCTTCATTCTATGAAAGTCGCTTTGCAAAAGACTAGACATTAATCTTCGACTCTTCACAGTCTATCACCCTCAGATCGACGATCAAAGTGAACGAGTCAATCAGAACGTCGAAAGATACCTTCGATTCTTCTGTTTGTACATGCAGAATGACTGAGCTAAGCTACTACTCATGACTGAGTTCGTCGACAATAATGCTCTGTTCTCAGTCATCTTCTCGACCTCTTTCTTTCTAAACAAAGACTTTCATTCTCGTATGAGCTTTGAACTCGATGTCATCGAATATGAAAGTTCTCGTGAACGCTTGCAGGCGGCTAAAGCCGAGAATATATCTGAACATATGAACAAAACACTGAAGTTTGCTCGCGAGTCGCTAGCCAAAACACGGGAACAAATGATGGAACAAGTCAATAAGCATAGAAAAGAAGTTGATTATGAGGTCGAGTCAAAGATGTTCCTGAATGAAAGAAACATCGTTACAGCGAGATCTTTCAAGAAGCTAAATGACAAAATGCTCGATTCTTTCACCAATCTAGATTTCGTCGACTCTTCATATAAACTGGAATTACCAGAGTCTATGCGTGTTCATGATGTATTTCATCCTGACCTGCTTCGTTCTGTCGTCGACGACTTCTTGCCTGGTCAAAAGAACGAACTTTCAGGTTCAATAGTGGTAAACGACGAAGACGAGTGGGAAATCGATGATATATTGAATTCCCGTCGGTATCGAAGACGGCTTCAGTATAGAGTCAAATGAAATGACTATGACAATGATCTCAATTGGTACAACGCTGATGGCGACGAATTTATGAACGCTCAGAAGGTCGTTGACGATTTTCATACTCGATACTTGAACAAACCGCGCTAATCATGATTGAGCAATCAAGCGAGCCGAGCAGGAAATACATTCATGCGAACATGAATCGTCGAAGAAGGGGGGTAATGTCACGATTCTAGCCTTGCCAGGCTCAGCCTTCTAGCCTTGCCAGGCCTATCCTCGCTCCGTCACCTTGACTAGTCCCTATTGGGCCTAGCGTCGGCTGAGAAACACACATATGTAGCCAGCTTCTTTTCTGTAGCTACCTTTCTTCCTTAGCATTTATCTTCTAGTTAAATGACATTCCTATCTGACTCGCTCTAGGTAGATCTCTAACAGTCTTCATTGTACATCAGATAGCAACGACTATAAAATCTAAGCAGTCTCACACTTATGATAAGTTCAGAAGAAGCGACGATGAGTTTAAGCGTAATTGACATGCTATCAGAGAGTTTCAAATAAAGATGAAGAAGATAAATGCATAATAATAATAATAATAATAATAAATTCATACACTCTTGTGACATCGATTAAATCAACTCATGAGAAACTTTATGCTATGTGTGTTGAGTGAACAAAATTCTCTGAAATAGAAAATCACTCACTATTTATACAACTGCTTCACGCAGTCGAAACAACAAGATTAAGACTATGTATCAAATTTGTTCACGTTGATTGCATGTTAAAGAATGAGTGTTCTAGTAACTCTAAATTGCTTCAGAAGTTTCGTTTTCATCATCATTCTTGCTGCTGCTTTGAAATCTTTCGTGATTGCAACGATTATTTGATAGTTCAAGAAGTCAACATTACGTAGCATTCTTGATTGCAGATGCGTTCAGTTCAAGCAATGCATGAGTACATGCTTCGCTGTCTGATGACTTCGTTCGCAGTCGCATTGTGAGCTATTCATGCTTGAAACGTTTCTCAAGTGCAGATAAACATTAAGATCTATGCGTTTGATTCTGATGTAAGTTGCAAGAATGCTTTCAACCTTCTGAAAATCATTACGCATCTTTATCATCTTGTTGAATAGATGAGATCTTTGTGCTGAGATTGCATTGATGTCTGCGATGCGTTTCTTGTATTTTTTTCATCATTGCTCTCATTGATCTTTGTGATATAGTGCTATTGCAATGCTATTGCTTATTGAGATCATCATAGAGAGATTGAATCATCTGCATCTAGACTGCATTCTTGTATCTTCTTGAATAACTGTGTTCAGAAGCATTATTTTCTTGATGACAGAGAAGCGAGAAGTGAAACGATTAATTTCTGTCAGTCGAGCGTGTATAAGTTTGCATGCTCGTTTAGTCTCTTGCGTTCTGTCGTTGATTCAACTGTGTAATGTGACTTTATTCTGCAGCATGTTCAAATGAACATGCAGCGAACTTATATACGTTTTGATCTCTAACGTTTTGATGCTTACTCTTTTGAATGCTTTTGCAACGTGACGTAGAGTCTGATTCTGCAGAGTTTCTAGTAGATTGATCGCGTCAAGTCGAGTACTCGACTCAAAAAGTGTTAAGTCAAGTTGAAATTTTTTTGAAAAAGTATCAAGTTGAGTTGAGAAGTTGAACTCAAGCACTCAAGTCGAGTTGAGAAGCTTGACTCAATAACTCGATTTGAAAACTTGATTCAACTCAACAAGATATTAGATAGATGTAAATAGCTTAATTAAACAATCTTCATGATTTTCTTCATGACTTTCTACCATGTTTTTCCGTCATGACTTTCTATCAAAGTCAAATGATCTTCATGTTTTTTCTTCATGTTTCTCTTCATGTTCTTCATCATGACTCTCTTCATGTTTTTCTTCATGTTTCTCTTCATGTTTCTCATCATGACTTTCTTCATGTTTTTCATCATGACTCTCTTCATGTTTTTCATCATGACTTTCTTCATGTTTCTCATCATGACTTTCTTCATGTTTCTCTCTATGTTTCTCTCTATGTTTCTCTCTATGTTTCTCTCTATGTTTCTCTTTATGTTTTTCTTCATGTTTCTCGTCATGACTCTCTATTAAACACTCTTCATGTTTCTCTTCATGACTCTCTATTAAAAGATAATGCAAAAAGGTAATGCAAAAGTCAAAAACCGGAAAATTTTCTATATTTAACTCTCTTGATGTCAAGCTTAAGTTCTTGACGAGTCGAGTCAAATTGACTCAATTCTCAGTCAAGTTGAGTCACATTGAATTGAAAATATGAGCAACTCGACTTGAATTGAGTTGAAAATGTGAGCAATTCGACTTGATCTCGATTCAAGTTCAAAATGTCAACTTGAAACTCAACTTGATGATCAATCTAGTTTCTAGTCTGCATTTCTTGTCTGACAGTTCTTTCTCTTTGTCACGCTGATATCAGACTGATGCTTTGAATGCAATTTCTGATCTCACTACAGCTGAGTACATTTGTCTTGCTTTCGTGAAGATTGTCTTTCATGTGAAGACTTTTAGATGACTAAGCGCAAGCATTCTTGTGACGTGACTCACTTTTATCTGTCGAAGATGCGCGTTTCATTGTAGTTTCATGTTCAGTTGAATCTTTAAAACTCGCACGTCTGACTTTGACTTAATCATTGAGCTTTCTATTTGTATGCTAGTCATCATGTTAAATTTTCTTGATTTTCTAGTGAAATGTGTAAGCTCATATTTTTCAAGTGCGAATGTTGCATCATGAATTCAAGTTCACTTCACGCAAACATTATGTATCTTGCTCAGTGTTTTGCAGATTTCTTTGATGAATCTGTCATATGCTAAAATGTTGATGTCATTTACAAAGTTGAGCACTTTGATTTTGATTCTCAATGCTTCGCATTTTTCAATTAAACTTGCGTTGAAAAATAGAAAGAGAATCAATGAAATGAGAAATTCTTGAGATATGTTTGCATTTACCTCGTGCATAGTGCTCATTTGCTCATCAAATATCAGCGACGTCTCTCTGTTCTTTAGAAAGCTGCGTGCTCATTCAACTATGTAGCTTGACATTCTTCTCATTTTCAGCATGTGCAGCAGTCTGATGTGCAAGACTCAATCAAATGCTTCAACTATGTTTAAACTTAGCATGAAGATCACGTACTTGATCTTGCAGTTTCACATGATGTGAACTTGATTTACTAGTAGATCTAACGTTGAGATCATGAATTGCTTGCATCTCGTTCTTATTTGAGCATTCAAAAGCATGTGATGAATCTCAGCTATGTCACTCAATCTTTTGATCATAATTAACTCTAAAGCTTTGTTCATGATATCAAGCAAAGCAATAAGTTAATATGTCTTTGAGTCAATGTAATCGCTTTTCTTTAATTTGCATAGCACTATTGTTTGAGTCTTTTTGAACTGCTTTGAATGATATTTGTGTGTCACGCATGCGTTGAATAAACTCATCAGCATTGAGATCAGTTTTGTGAAATCTGCTTGAAGTGCTCTGTTTGAAATTTCAGAAACGTTTGATGCTTTGTTCACTTTTACTCGTCTGATTGCTCACTTCATCTCATTCTCTGAGATGCGTGAATTTGATGATACTGTCAAAGATATGAATGAATCTGAAATGTTGTTGACGTCTGTTTATTGAAAATATGTGTTACGAATGTGTCGAGATTGAATAGAGTTTTCTAGTCAATAAGCTCTGAGGGTTTTGACTCATGTTAAACCTCAGTCTCGATACTCTATTCTAGCGCTTTCGATACTCGAGCAAACCTGCTTCGCTCTCTTTGTTTTGCCCTACTATAGATACAGCTCGAAACTCTCTTTGATTTCTTCTGTATTCTTAATATCTCAGTTATAGCTATCTCTAAAGATCAAGCACTATTCAATTCTGACTTTCGCTGATTGACTCATCTAGGCACGATTCTGACAATATGTTGCATACGTTGCATGCAACATACATAAGACATAATCTCTATGCTGATTTTTCTCTTAGTAAGAAATAGTCTTTTTTTTTGCAGCAGATTCACAGTTCAAGATGAGTGAAATCTCTCACTGTTCAAATTTCAACAGTTTACTTCTTAAGCATGAGTTGCAGATGTTTCATCAGCAATATGCATGTGTATTGCAGTTGATTTCTTCTTTAATCACATTAATACACACTACTGTTTTCTTGAATTATACAGATGATGTCTTTGACTAGAGATTGACTTTATCATCAAGACATTCAAGAGTCAGAGTTTAATGAAAAGATAAGATTCTCAAGATCGACAGTCATCATCATTGTATATCATGTTTCACAGACATTCGCTTTGCTTGTAAGACGTGCAACTCATCTGTTTCATGTTATTTATAAAGATTTTTCTCATGCAAATTGATCATGTCTTGCAAAAATGTTTGTATGCTACACTTTTAATCAGACAGCGTAGTTTGATCATTCTTTACTAACTTGCTTGTGTTTCTCTTCTTTTAACAAAGTTTTTTTATCAATGTATTGCTCACGTATAGAATGTCTGTATCTGAACGTTTGTTAAATGATATTAATGAAACTTTCAAGTTTGCTCATGTTGAACTTAACAAGTCTTGTGAGTTGCTCATGTCATAGTAACAGACACGTAGTCTTAACAAGATCTATACGTAGTTAGCATGTAAATTTAAAGAATGTTCATGATTCAAGTTCTTTCTGCTAATCATTCTCAACAAATCAAATGCAAGAATGTTCTGTCTCAGTTCTTATCATTGCAACAACAAGATACTGAATCGAATGATTTTTATAAGCGATTTTCCTCGTAGTTCTGCGTTCTATTTGACTTTCTCATCTGTGTGCAGATTGCTTGTAGCATGCGCATTGAGATTATTAAAGTCTGCGTGATCACGAAAACTCTGCATGTGATTAACGCACAGCGCTTCATCATCATGCAACATCTTGATGTTATTCAAACTTTTGATAATCTTTAAACTTTACTGTAGCTAAACAGTAGATTTGTAATCAGCATCACGTACAGATGAGTTTCATCGCTGATCAGATAAATGCATAGTCATATATTTCTTGAGTTGCTCATCAAGTCATGACAAGAGTAAGATAAATGATAACAATAAGATAAAGTTTGTAAACTCTGAAAATTACTTTGACTTGAGATATATAGCACTTTAACAATCATTACTCTCATTTCATAAAAGATTTAAATGATTGCATCTTAAGCGACAATAGCTAAATCATAAGAATAATGATGATATTTGTTCAAGTGATTGATTTTGTTCTCTTTATGATTTAGCTAAATATAGTTTATATGATTTACATATCTTAACTATTGAGTTCAAATTGAAGTCAATAACTTCTGAATAAACATGATTCATTGACTTTGTGATTGACATTTTTTTATTCATCTTGTTACTGATATTTCATACACAAATAAACAGTTAAGCATAAAGAATTGTTACAATTCATCATTGCTTCGTACAAGTTATATAAAAACGTTAATCAAAGACTTACAAATAATGAAGCATGTATACTCTTCATGTGAGATGAAAATAAATAACATCAGCAAGCTTGAACATCATCTTTATCACTGTCATGTTCATTTGCATGATCGATCGCGAAAGATTTTCTGACGAAAGTTATCATCATTATCAGAATCATCATCATGCAATTCGATGCAGCTCATCTGACGTAATCATAAGACTGCAGAATGAGATTCAAACTTGAATGATTTTCATGATGAGAGTGTTCAGATGAACATTGAAGATGAAAATCAAGAATATATGTTAATAAATGATTTTGCAGAAGAGCACATGAACACTGAGATGAATAACGCTGATTTGAATCAAAATATAAAACGTATATCATCAAGAATTGAAATGATACAACTTCAAACTGAACTTCTCTTCACATCATCAGCGCTGCAAGTTAAAATTTTCTTTGAAACAACTGATCGTGATGTCAAAACAACAGTCGATGTGTTAAAGAAAGTATCAGAGTTGTTGAACTTGAATTCTCAAATGATCAAGAATATAAACAACAATCAATACTATTCATTTCAATGCAAAGCAGATTACGCGTTTACTCACTGACTTCATTAAACAAAGATTATCAAAAACAGTGTTAATTAATTTTTTCAAGACTTGCGCTTGCGAGTCTTACATCAACATGTCAGCTTTCATGACGTGAACAAGTGATTAATACTTCTACATCAGATTTTGTATGATGTTGAAAATAATGAGTGACATTCTTAAATGTTCACAGTTAAATTCAGTTACAAAGAAGTTCAAGAAGAGCAGCATTGCATTTTGTATCATGACATCATTGAGATACTTCGATTCTTGTTGAGTCACTCATCATTTCAAGATGAGCTGATTTACGCATTCATTCAACATTATAATGTCAACAACTTTTGAATCTATGACGAGATGCATACTGCTGATTGATGATGAAAAACGCAGAAGAAGCTTTCTGATGATGCTATCATGATATCACTGTTAATTTTCATTGATAAGACAGTTTTGACTGAGCATCAAAGCAATCTATCTGCATGATTTATATATTTAACGATAGAAAATCTAAATCGATGCACAAGACATGCTCAAAAACAATTGAAATTGATTTTTCTGAAATTTCTTCTCATAGTTAACAACAATGATGACAATATCAAGTCAAAGATTTAACACATAATGTTATCAATCATACTCAAGCGTATATTAAACATGTATCATCATGCATTAATACATGATCTCACACATAACAGTCGTTGAAGCTATGTTCAGAAACGACATTTCTGTTCTTTGTGCAAACAATAAGATAAGACAATGTTATTTAATAATCATCAAGTTCATGATGAACTACGAGAAACAAGTATTAATCACAAACATCAAGATAAATCAACAATGCTCTATCTGTCAAGTATCATTTCATGAGCGCAAAAATTTAGACAAGACATAATTAATTTGAACGCATGTGTTCACTAGAAATCAACAGAAATAACAAAGAAAGAACAATATGATTGAGAATAACTTTGCTTAAATACATTCAGTAAAAAACTTTGCATGATCACATATGTTTGTCAATATTCATGAGACAATGATGATAAATATGCTACATCAACTACTTAAGAGAATTGTCTTGTATTTGATGTTATGACTTAGTCAGATCATCAACGAAAGTGTTTATACAAGTCAAAGAAGAAAAGAAATCAGATTAGCTTTAAACGATGCATCAGAAACAGCTCAGCTGAATTAAACATTTCACGTCATTTCATCATTTAAAGACATGAAGAGATTTGTCAAGTACAGTACAATTAAGCAATGAATTGATGCAGATTGAAAGTCAATTGTATGTCAGCTTATATCAATCATTGCATCGCTTCTGATTATGAGAGCATTTGCAGTGATTCACTTCGCTTAAGCAGTGATAGATTTCATGATACTTGCTCAATATCATTTGCATGACAAAGAAATTCTTTAATATCTTGAACATGCGCTTTTTTGATTGAACAAGCTAAAAAATGTTTTTCGTCATTTGCAATCTGAGTGTTCAGATGCAGACATCAATCATTTCAACATTTCAAAACTACATGCAATGACACATTATGTAAGTCAGATTCAAAAATATGATAGTGTTGATAATTTCAATACAAAGCACAGTGAGATTGCACATAAGCATTTAATAAAGATCTTTTTTGATTGCATTAACAAATGAGAAATGTTTCAAAGACAGTTATTGCATCATAATACTTGACATTTAAATCTTCTTGCAATAAAAGATATTCTTCTTTACAGAGATACAAGACAGAGCAAGATTAATAAGCATGCATTAACTGCTATGATAATACGATTCAGTCATGTCTTTAGTCTTCGTAAAATTCAAGATGCACTCATTTATGAACAATGCAATCAAATACAAGAGATGAAACTCAATTCAAAGTTATGATATCATACATTGATTTTAGTCAAAATTCTGAACATAAAGAAGCTTCTTAACACGTTGACAGTCTTCATGTGCAAGTGTCACAACATAGTCAATGAGAAAGTTGTATCAGATAAAGAGTTAAATAAAAAGAAAAAAGACTTAATCTGAGTGAAATCATATTACGTAAGCGTTCATGAATCACTTCAATGCTGAAAACAAGACGAAAAAGATGTCGATAACTTAGAGAATCTTGTCAGTGATAAAGTATACTGCTCATTGAACTGATAGAGAAAGAAGAAAGTTTGAAGACGTGACTATGTTCTGATTCAGAAGAGATCAAACGAAATGATTGAAGTCTCAACTCTGCTAAATGATTGACTATCTGATCAGCTATGACTTATTCTTTTCATTATAAATTCATTGCGTCAAGACAACAAGAATAATGAGCTATGACACAATGATGTTCTCGTCAAACTACTCAAACTTCGCAATAAGAAAACTCAACATGCTGTGCATGAAATGATTGAGATAAAGCACTGATCTAAAGATAACATCAAAAATTCTCGTTTGCTTGAAGTTAGTCGATTTTTTCATTTGCATACAATTCTGAGAAGTGTGCATATTGTATCAGCAAACAATATTTCTAGCAATTCAAACAAAAACAAGTTCTTCTACATTAATAACTTCAGCGACTGAAATTCATACAATTTGATATATGAGAAGAATTTCTTGCATAAAGAAACAAGAATAGCAAAATACTACTTCAAACACAAAAGCTGAAGATATTTGAAACTGACTCAATCTCATTGCAGACAAAAATCAAACAATGTATATGTATTATGTTTATGTTTCAGAGCATATACAAAATCATTGAAGTCAACGATGCTACATGACTAAGCAACTAAGAAATATAATCATCTTTTGACTTTGCTCAATCAAATTTCTCTTGACAAACAGAAGTCTCAACTATGAATTGATGAGAACTAAAGTCAGAGTTTAATCTCACAAGAACTTTGTTTTTATGAAATATACATAGCAAACAAAGCTTTGCTTGTCACAAGAGTATCATCAGCTATAAATTTGATATCATGAAGTCAGTCAGTCAAAGTCAACTGTATTAATAAATTGATCTGAAAGAGAATTAACTTGATGATTGCAAGCGATTGTATTATAAAAGAGTGTGAGTGACTCAGTAGTAAACTCTAGATAATTGATATGTATTTCATAAATTTAGTTAAGAACTTAAGCAGTAAGTAAATCATTAAAAGCTGATGTCAATTATTACATGAACAAGATGCAGCGAGTATGACATTAATCAAATTCTGAAGTTATGAATCATTGATGCTAAAGTTTTTTGTGATAAGCGCAGTCGTTAGTCACAAACATGAAAATATTCAACAAACATCAAGTTTTCTCTTTAGTATAATGAATGCATTGTTGAAGATATCATGTAAAGAGTATATATACTACAAATGATCAATAAACAAAGTGAAAGAAGAACTTAGCATTGATGAATCTGAATATACGCAATTGAAGACGCGAATATGAGATCAAATGAGATTTCTTCAACTTATAAAATGAAAGCTAAATATAAACAAGTCAAAAGAGATTATCAGATCAACATTTGAAATCATATATCACAAGTTTCATATTATATTCAACAATGTTGCAAGATCAAGAAGTGATTCTATGTTAATGTTTATGACACAATGATCAAATTACAATGTAAGAAAATGACTCAGAATCAGAGAAACATGATGAAACAATTTCAAGTACAATTCTTCATCATTTCTTCAATTGAAGACACACTCACATTTCTTGAGTTATGTTGTCTGCAACAAATGAGACTTCAAGAGATCTCAATCAGTATCAGTCAAATTAATCAAAATTCTCATAATACAAATCAATCATGATTTCAATTATAGCATATGCTGCAGATCACAAGATCTTCTTAAACGTGAATCAGTGAAGAACTCAATTCACATTAATGACATGAAATACAACAAATTTATAAAGCTGATTGAGAATGAGCTGAATTACAACTGTATCACAGATATGATGATATATGATTGAGCTGAATTTGCAAGAATATATATCAGCAACGAGCATGAATGAAAAACAGCATTGAAAGAAATGCATGCAGAAGAATCTATTCACTTTCTTTTTACAATTCAGTCTGTTGCAAACAATGATTGTAGATTTCAGATCTCTTGTGATACTTGATTCAAGCAGCTGATCACTGAAGAAATTATGTAGAATGTTCATAGAGAACATGTTCACGCTCAAGACTCTTATTATAAGATGACATAGCGAGATCATGTTATAATTGAGAAATCTCAAGACTTGATGATAAGACTTATGATTCATAGTGCTTGAGATAAGATAAATTCTTTTCTTATCATGAGAAAAAATCGTTCATAATTCGACATTCTCTTCTATTCTTCTTCTCAATCGTTTGTTGCATAGATTTTCTTAATGATCATACATTGTTGAATCACACTAAACAACTTTTATCTTGAATGCAACATGAGAATACATTAATCTTGATGATGATGAGTTTATCAAGATACTAAGTGACATTACAGAAAAGACGTCATCACATGAGTAACTTCAAGACATTGTCATCGTTATAATGCAGCGCAGTTGAACACACAGAGACTCATGATGACAATGAGATCACAACAAACTCAAGCGACAGTGATTCTGTGAGAAAAGTCTTTAACAAAGACAAACGTGTCACTCTTGAAGTAATAACTCACTTAAGAATTCAAAAGAATAAATGACTAATTTGAAAAAAGATAGAATCGAATGCTGTCAGAGCATTCAGTGAAAGTATCTTTGCAAAGTCATCATGACATTTCAAAAACTTGACGTATGCAACATTAAACAGCTTGATTCTTTTCAATCAATCAATAACAGACATACTAAAATTGATTTTGATGATGATAACATTAATGATGCAAACTGAGAATCAATAACATCATATTTATGAAGAAAGATATCACGTTGAACTAAATGCAACTTCATTATTGATCATGAGTTGATTGTTGAAGTTTGCACTCATTATCTACTTACGTGAATATTGAGTGATCATATTAATAGCAATAGCAGTTCATGATCAAACTTCAAAAAGAGATGACTTAATGAGAAAATGAAAGAAGCATGAAAGAATATTGCAAATCATTTAGATAAAAAGTCAGATTACAAACGTTCTGAAGTAGAGAACATTTCAACAATGAAAGAGACTCAAAAGATAATATGCTCAGATCTTTCGTTGCAAATAAAACTCATAATAAATAAATGTATAACATTTTTGAGACGTGATAATCTAGTGTACTGAGTCAAGTACAAATCATAGTTGAAAGTGAATACAATTGATAAAAGCAATTCACAAGAAAAGAGTGAAAGAATTTGATAAAAAGTCTGTTAAATAATGATGACTTTACATGTGACAAGATATGTACTAATCAAAGATTGCAACATCATTTAATGTGAAAAGACTTCTCAAGACAAATTCTGCGTAAGAATCATAGTAAATGTACTGATTCAGAAGATTTACTGCAAAGTCAGAGATGAAATAGCATATCAAGAATACTTGAAGATATTCTTTGATTCACTTTCTACTAATGTTGTTCTCATCACAGTGACAATGATTACTTATTGTATACAAGAATATGAATCAGAAGAATACAGATTAAACAAGTTTAAGAAATTGAATGTGAAAAGTAAGTGAACATTTGCATATATCAATGACTAAAGTGATTGAAGCGAAGCTGAACTTGATAATATGAAGCGACATGAATGTGCATCAATGCAACATGAAATCAACAAGCTTGCAAGCATCAACAATCAATATTGAAGATTCTGCTATGTTGTATCAAGTAACAGATCAATAATGACAATATTGAAGCAACTATGAACATTCAAGCTGTATTCAATGTATACGTCAATTGTTTCAATAATCTCTCATTATACAAGTTAGAAAATGACGTGCAACTCGATTCAAACGCAAGTCATAAGAAAACATTCTTGAGTTCAGAAAGCATTTTCGCCTTTCAATCTTCGAAACTAACGTTGCTTGTCTTTGACGTAATGTTATCAAATGAAGCTGTAAATATTGCAACTCGTAACTAAATTTTCAATCACTGACGCTGTGTAGAAGAGATTGATTGAATCGAACACAGAGAATGAATCATCAATTGATGATGTTCAAATCAGCAAGAAGCAAACTTTTAGCAAAAGATCTCACTCTACATTGTTATTAAATAAAGTTGTATGTATTGCAACTCATTACTAAATCTTTAATCATTGATGCTATGTAGAAGAGATTGATCGAATTGAACACAGAGAATGAATCATTAATTGATGATGTTCAAGTCAGCAAGAAGCAAACTCTTAGCAAGAGATTTCACTCTACATCACAAACTAAAGATCAATCATGTATTATATTGCAAAGCGATAAATATGAGCTCATGATAGCACAATAGAATGATGTCGAGTTAACAATGATTAAAATCAGCTGAGAATGAAAGTTTAATGACTTGTAAAATGCTTTAAACATGAAGAAGAACGAACATTTGTGATATAAAGCAGACAAGACAGACAAGATTTTAAGCAACAAGAAGAAATATGAAAGCTTCGTGTGCAAGATGAGAAAGAAAAGCATTATGAATGTAACTTGCAAAAAGAGAGAAATTAAAGAAGAATAGAACTTAAGCACAGTAGTCACTATAATCAAATGATTTGAACAAAGTGAATATTTTGCTTCATACTGCGAAAGCACTTCTGTCGTATGTGCTTACATGAGAAAACATGATACTGATAGTGATGCAAGCGCACTGATCAAACACTTCAAACATCTTGCTCAAGAATGCGCAAGCGCTTATGTTGCAGATGCTGTCATGAAAGAACATAGTGCTAGAAGTAATGCAAATGCACAATAAGAAAAGAGTGACAATATTGAGAAGAATGATCAAGATGTTTATGATGACATTGATTACTAAAAGACAAAAGATACACTGAACACTTTAAGCAGTCTGTGTGACATTAAAGCTATGTTTGCAATGTATGATAATTACGCAGTTAACAGCTTGATCGTTGATGATGATTCTAATGAAGAAAAATCATGCAGAGATAACAGTGAATTACATGCTTCAATGATATTATTTGACATTGCGATTCTAATTGCTGCAAATGTTAAGATTGTATTTGTTGAATTAAATGATAAATAAACATACTGTGCTCTTAGAAGTTTTAAAGATGTTGACGCTTTTATGAATATGCATCAGCTAAAAGTGACGCAAATCTGAGACATGAGATTAAACGAATTTTTGAAATATTGATTGCTAAAAGCGCTAAAATCTGTCTCTGTCACTCTTTACAAATTGCAAATGAAGAAATATGAGAGTGATTAAAAGTGCAGATAGAAAGAAGCAGAAAAAGATATAAGAATGATCTGAGAATGTTGTAAGATGAAAAAATATTAACATTTCAAGCAGCAGAATTGCAATTTTCAAAAGCATTGTTGAATTAAAAGTTCATGCCTGCAATTCATTGATATCAAGTAATGCAATGAAAGCAATGTTAATTGACTTTCATAAAAGAATTAATCAACTGATTCATGTATTGAATTTACGCTTATATTATTATCTGCAAAAATGATGTCTTCATTGTTATCACTGCTGCTGCTGCTGCTGCTGCTGCTGCTGCTGCTGTTACTGTCATCGCTGTGTTATGCAGCGATTGCTGTTTGTTTAAATCTGCTGATCTCAAAACATTACTTGTCTGATGTAAAATGTTAACTTGATGAATCTGTAAATTGACTTGATGAGTTTAAAATACTGACTTGATGAGTTTATAAGTTGATTTTTTGAATGAGTTTAATCTTTGTTGCATTTGTTGTTAAATTAAGAAGATGCATTGACTTGTTTGAATCTTTGATCTTATGAAGATGCTGACACTTTAAAGAGCTAGCAAATCAAGAATGACTTAATGTAATGTTGAGATCATCATGATCATGTTTAAATGATTCAATCAGTGAAGTTTGTATGATATAAAAACTTCTATTTATGCAATGTTCAGAAACTGTGCTGAGTTTAAAAAGAACATGTTGTGACATAAAAAGAATGTTATGAAGTCAAGAAAATGTTACGAGCGTATCAAGGCTGAATAGAGCTAGTCAGTGTCTTTAGCTCAGATCTGACTCAGTCTCTATTTTCTTTCATCAACATCATTTTTCTTTCTACATCACATTCTACTCATGTCACAAACACATTTTCTTCAAGCTTAGTGCAGTCTCTGAATATTACTTAAATAGAAGCTCTTGTACTCATCTTCTTCTGTATTCTTAATATTCAGTTATAGCTATCTTTAAAGATCAAGCACTATTCAACTCTGACTTTCGCTGATTGACTCATCTAGACATGATTCTGACATTATATTAAGAATTCATTAATCACACGATACTGATCTCATTACTCATTCAACATACTTGTACAGACAGAACGAGTTTAAAGAAATTCATTTACCTGATGATCAACGCAATCAAAAGACTGAACAACACTAGAGAGTTTGATAGAATCAACGATGAGACTGTTTGAATCGCTAGACAACTTACCACTCACTAAGTACGCAAAGTTCACTCAATCAAGAGAATCAACTCATTCTCATGAAACAGACGAGTGAAAATAAGCTGTTCAATTCAATTAAGAGAATCGACGATAAAGAATCTTCGTGAATTGCTTGAGAATCACTCAAAAACTCACGAAACAGAAATATCTTTCTAATCAACAACATTCTCTTCTGAAGATTAAACACTTGATCATACGTTTTCATTAATACTGTTGAGCATCATCATTTGCTTGATCTCGTTCTTTCTTCAAATTTCATCATGTCAAAACGTTCATTTATCAAAGAACATTTCGAAGAATTTCGAAGTCACTTTTCTCAAACTTCTGAGACTGATTCATCGAAACTCTTTAGTGCTGAATCATTCATTAATGAAGACGATGAGTCATTTGCTGAAACAGTAATACTCTCTGTTTCTATCGAAAACTGAAAGACTTGATGCATGATTCTCGACAGAGAAACAGATTGACTCAACGAGCTGAGTAAACAACGAGACAACGAAATCAAAGAGTTGAAGACTAGACTTCAAACTAAAGAAATCACTTCTTCTGATTTCATCTACTCTGAACGTTCTAGATCTCAGAAAATACCTGATTCTTTCTGATTTACTGACGAAAAGAATTCTACTTGAGAAAACTGGTACGACAAAATTCAGAATAAACTAGAGATCAACGTCGACCTCTTTTCAAATGAACGAGTCAAACTGAGCTATGTACATTTCAGATTATTCAATGACGCAGCTGATGTCACTCAATCTAGATGCGAACGTGACTGTGTCAATCTCTATAAGATCTTCGATGATCTTTTGAAAGAACTAGCTGAGTTGTTCAATGATTCAGATAAGAAAGTCAACTTTCGTAGAGAATACTACAACTTGATTCAAGAATCAAAGAAGTTCAGCGAGTTTTACACTCAGTTTCAACGATTATTTTTCTATCTGAAGTATCACGAAAAGCAACTGATCATCGATCTGAAAGATAAAATAAACCCTCGTCTTTGATTCATTTGAATAGATCAATTAGTTCAACCTGATTTTCTCAAAGAGATTCATTTCTACCTGATTCATTTGAATAATGATCAACGAGTCATTCAAGAAATCAAGAACAAAGTCAATCTCATCAAACGCGTCAATGATCTGTCAAAGATCATCTTTCATAAAGTTGTTGTTACTCAGTCAGTTGATCATTCAAAACCTGATCATCTAAAGTTGCACGACGCGATTTTAACTAGCGTCAAGAAAGCAGACGTTCTAGTCGAAATCTGTTTTATATGTCATAAATCAGATCATAGCTCTAGAGAGTGCTCTGATCGACCTACTAGAATCAATGCAGTGAACAATGAATACGATCATTTCAAGTTCAATTTCAATTTCAATTTCGATTCAAAAAACTAGTCATCTCTTCAAAAGTCATTAAAGAGATAGAGATTATATCTTTGTGCAAACTAGACGAAATTCTATCAGAAGAGAATTACTTTGAAAAGTCATTTTTAATTGACGTCTTTCTCAACTCTCAGAATCGATCTTTTAGTCTTTGTTCTCTGATAGACAGTGATTCAGTCGCTCATACGCTCATACATGCTAACCTAGTCAATAGAGTATGTGAGAAACTAGAAATTCAATCTATATCACTGACAAAAGAGAAGTTAATAAGAGACTATGATGAAAAGATATTTAAGAAGATCATCACTCATAAAATTCTACTCAATCTCATCATCGAAAGTCATAAGAAATTGACTGT
>JAABUK010006425.1_pt1 | contig 17555 bp, 21 predicted proteins | sample 5559141 | NCBI WGS metagenome assembly JAABUK01 (sample SAMN10711869, study PRJNA513367) | rock metagenome | isolation source: Antarctica rocks | place: Antarctica: Victoria Land, Pudding Butte nord | collected 2016-01-03 | reverse complement strand
CTCCGCCGCTGCACTCGTGGGGGTGTGTTGTAGGTCCTCCTTGGCGGCTTACTCAGCACAGGCCTATTTCCTTCTTCCTTGCTAGTTTGCGTAGATAGCTTCTTCTCTTCATACACTCATTCATCAGTTTTACAGTCTCCCGGTGGAGGAGGTAACTCTGCATCCACCCTATCACTTGCTGCCAATATGTGAACCATTAGTTGCTGTGGCGGTAATAGAGCCTTAATGCAAATCCTGCAAACCCTCCTCCGCCACTCCACATGTCCATAATCATTATCCCCCTGGCGGTTTGTTTTGGCAGCGGATCTGCTCCTGTACTGGCCAGTCTTTCTAGAATCTCCTTCCGAGTATTGCGAACGATGTTCCGAGAAGTCGTTGTTATAGGCAATGTCTCTTCCAAAAATCGCGGTCATGCCTATAACGACGCAAAGGCCGGCAGCAAGGATGCTTAGGCCATAAGCCAAGTAGAGATGCAGTTTCGCAGTCACGGCAACCTCTTCAGTAGCCGTGTTGCCTTTTCTGGATATGTGTCAGCACCTCTGATTTTGCTGGCGCTGGGCAACCGTACTGAAAGACTTGAGAGCTCAATAGGCTAACTGTGATCTTTTGGAACATATTTTGGAGGGCAGGGATCAGCGGCTCGGGACTGTTTTGGTTCAGTATGTTTCCATCCAAATATCGTAGCCCAAATCTGACGCATCATGATATCCGACGAGAGGTTCGCCACGTACGCCAGTTGCGTAGCCCGAGCAGATTCTGCAACTTTATTCATATTGTGGGTGATTTTATTTGCGCCGTTCAGGAACGAAAGTGGTTTGACGTTCGTATTCTGGGACGGGTAGTTGAAGTCGAAACCAACTGTGAAGGATGCGTTCTTAAGTGCACATTCGATAAGCGTTGTTAGGCTATTCTTCACAGTGTGGGTCGTATCTGCGTTGTCGACGTCTGGAAATTAATGGCAGCCGAACTCTTCATCCTCTCCTGACCCATAGTATTGTATGTTGTGTACGAACTGTACTTGAAATATTTATGGTTGGGATCCCCCAATATCTACGATATATACAAAGGCCACGTTCCCCTATTTTCGTAATATGAGTGGATAGCGTCCTTGAAGGCCTTGGTAAAGGAGGCATTTGGGGGAGCACACTGGATGGCAGGTCGGTAAAATTCTAGCTGGTATGAAGCATCTGGGAAAGCGGAATGAATCTGTAGTATTTCACACTGAGAAGCGGACGCAAATGCAATGCAACGGACGGCATCCGCGGCTTGCGTCACACTAGATTTCTGGCCAGTTTGGGCAACATTGGTACTATTGTACATCAATTGCAGTTACGGCGTTTTGCTTGGAAGTATAGAAAGCTATTGCATAGAGCTGACAGTGATCGTTCCGGGAGTGACGATAGCCGCGATGGGTAATAAGGCAGCCCATTCTGTCAGACCCAATGGAGGCTCCAGACATACCAGGTGATCACTGCGGGAAAGTTCAGAACCGGATGACGGAGCCACAGCCCAAAACCGTAGTGCAGATTTTCTGCCAGTACACCAAACGATGCATCCATTCTTTCCACTCTGGATAAATTCATTTGCACTGTGACCCAGAAATGCTGCACATTGGGCTGTACAGGAAGTAATGATCAAGAACATCTTCACCAGAAAAGCCAAAGCTGTACCAGCACGAGCTATCCACTGCTGCGACCATAGTACCTCGTCGACAGGCATAACGTTCCATTAAACATAGAAAAGGTGATGTCCAATAGCACCCAGTATGCTTAAAACGAAGCAAGACACCATGACTGTTGGCACCCTCCAGTCAATCTGGTGAAGACGACAGTTAGCTTCTGCATACTCCAAGCTGGAGCTTTTCATTGCTACCGCACTATGACGCTGCAATGCAATGTAGATAGCACCAGTGCGGTCGTCTTCTTCGGTCGTCTTTTTTTGGGGCTTCATATCCCTAGTGGAAGCAATTCAGAAAATCCATCGTTGATGCTCCTTGTGGGTTTTGACGGCGAGGACAACCATCATATCAAGGCTATCATCGCGAAGCTCGGTGTAGTGGGACACCGTCCGACCTCACTCCTTTCTCTCATCCGTCAGTGTCATTTTCAGAGAGAGCTTTACGACAGGCAAAGTGCTGCCACCGTAGGAGCCACCACCCACGCGATTGGGGCGCATCGAGAGGAAGACAGTCAGAATCAAGATTGAGCACCGAAGCTTATCTATTATAAGATATTATACGCGTCGCTTCTCAGCGCCGCGCTCACGTACAGGATTTAATTGATTCGCTGACCGAGCTATAGTACTCCACGATCAAGGATTTGAACGTGTCCAGCAGTCTGCTTCCCTTTCCTCGCTCACAACGCAATGCTCAAAATCCACCTCTTCTTATCGCTGAAACTCAGGACGGATGGTGCTGCGTGAGAAGCATCTCTTAAGGCTGGCTAGTATAAGCAATCACCTGAGGCAGGGGCTTGAAATGGAGATGCCGGTGCTGAAGGTGCCACTGGCTTGAGTATTGTTTGAGGCTTCGATCCTGACTTGACTAAGAATACTGATTCCGCCGCCGACACTGAGCGCCGCGAGGAAAGAGCTTTACTACCCTTCGCTCCACCCAACGTTGGGCGCCTGGGCCAGCCATTTCAGAGACCTCGAAGAACCTCTACTGACTCTCGAACATGCAATCAAGCAGATCAGCTCTGCCAGACGTGCAATTCGATTGATCTGCTGACTTTATTCAAGAACGGTCTCCCTCCTGATTGCGGAGAATCCGTACCTCTTTAGAGAGGCGTCCCCCATGGATATTCCGACCATATCTACGCGAACGCTAGATGCCCATTCTGCCGCCTAGTCGTTGATGTAGGAGATACGAAATTTGCTGGCGATGACAGGGAAATGGAATTCTGGTCACTGAAGACCGTCTTCGGGTCCGAGGTACTTACCTATTTCAAGAAAAGAGGTGACCTAATGGTTTTGGAAAGAGAGACCACTACGACGAATTCAGTGGCCCTCTACCTAGCAATTGTTTGTTCTATCAGGTCTCCACCCGGATACGGATTCGAGTATCGCACGATCATAAAGGACAGCATCTACATAGGTTTACTTGATCAAGCTAAACTCACAGGTCGAGTAAATTATAGTCTTCGACTACATGATCCCCAATGCGTCAGCTTTGATGTCATAAGGAATTGGCTGGACCGCTGCGACAGTCATAAAATATGTAGTAACATTGCTCCAATTTCTGGTAACAGGCTCAATCTGAAGGTCCTTGACATCGAGCACCTTCAAGTCGTCCATTCACCCGAAGGCTCACTTTACATAGCACTCAGCTACGTTCTGGGTAAAACTCCCAGTATCCGGCAACGAACCACTTACACATTGTCAGACTTTCCTCGCTTCTACCAAGACGCCATCGCCGTTGTCAGGGCACTCAACCATCGCTACATCTGGACAGACTATATCTGCATCGACAACACCAACACCACACAGCGAGCTCTCGAAATCGAGCGAATGGGCACTATCTACCGCCAGGCTTAGGCAACCATCGTCAACACTGCGGCTGGGGATGCCCGGGAAGGCATCGCAGGCGTAAGCGATACTTGATTGACTTGGCAACGCTCAGAGCGTGTCGGCGTCATGAGCCTTGTCACCTCCCTTCCCTCGCTGGAAATGGCAGTCAAAACCGGTGTGTGGACCTTCCAGGAAGGACTCATGTCCACTCGTTGCATCGTCTTCGGGCCGGAGCAAGTTTACTATGAATGCGCAGAGGAGACATGGTGTGAGTCGAGAGTAGAACCCGCTCCTGACGCACCTCTCAAATCCGACGCCGCATTTAAAGGCGTTCTTCGCGATCCTTTCCTCAACGAAAGCAGCGACTCCAATTCTCTCTACTGGTCTCTTGTGCAAGACTACACGAGCCGCGATCTGACACACGCTACGGACTCCCTCCGCGCATTCGAAGGATTCTTCGAATACTTCTCTACTCTGCGAAACATGTCCTTCCTCTGGGGCATGCCGAACAACCCGGACCTCCCACGCAATCTCTTATGAGAGCACGGCCCCTGGAGTGGCCCATCTGTGACGCGCCGAAAAGATTTCCCTAGCTGGTCGCAGGCAGGCTGGGTAGGTGCCGTATTCATGCATTTTCCGGCCGACAACGACCCGCAAACTACCTACATATTGAGTTGGGGCCTTGATAAGGAGACTGCTGAAGGCAAGGTCAACGGAGGCCGTGTGCTGAATTGTACGGCTAACATTGCAACTGTAACCTTATCGGCGATGATGCTTGTTGGCGTTGAAGGAGACGAGAAGTCAAGTTCTATGCTTGATTGCGGGCGATTCGAGACATTGGAATCCACGGAAGCCATTATCAGTAAATGGAAGTCTGTAGGAGCGGATCCTTTACGCATGGGCTAATGTTGCGTCCAGGTATTGACGAGGTGGAGAGGATCGGGAGTGGTTTTGCGCAGATTACGACGTTCGATACGGCGAATCCGGTAAGGAAGGATGTGAGGCTCGGATGACAGTCGACTGGCTATCTACCCAGTCATGCGCGCGCGAAACATATACGCAGCAATAAGTAGGAGTAGTAGTATTCAAGGTCCTACCACTCAAGACCCAGAACGTGATGATGATGATGATGATGAATGAGTGTATTCAGGAGGAGCAAGGAAGAAGGAAATAGGCCAATGCTGAGTAAGCCGCCAAGGAGGACCTACAACAGATGAGCTCGCCGCAGAATAGAGTTCTGTTGGCAAAGCTGACATCCTTCAACGAAGAAGGACTAATATGATATTTGCCCAACAAGCGTTCTGGTAGAGGCAGAATGATCTGCTTGACAAACCTACCAAGACATCTGTTGGGATCACTGTGCTCTGTCGATCACTATTCGTTTCATGCTCCGAGAGACACCCTCCTCAATCCTCCTCAGCACTCGATTCTTTTGACGCGAGACCTTCTCGCGTGTTGAACTTGGTCAACAACATAGACTGATATATACTTCCAGGGTTTAACAGACATGACTTTAATTACTCTGTTGGTCCTGATTCTTGCAGTTCCGATTCTATTCCTTCTAGGTACAGACCACACCCCCCTCGAAAGTACTCCGACTCGCTAACCTAGATAGTTTTCCTCGCCCTCTCTTCATGCTTAGGCAATCGCCTCCGCTTGCGAGGCTTCTCAGCCAATCCCAGAGATGGCAACTACGGCCAGGCCTACTTTCGTACCATGACAAACAGCGGCCCTGCAATGTCGGAGCATATCGAAATGGAGAGCATGCTCAATGACCGCGAATTCGAAGGGCAGGAGAGATGACGATCGCAGAAGGCCGTCAGAATTCCATGTCCGATTTCTTTGGCTGCTGACCTGCCGGTCCCGTTGTTTGCTGGGTCCCCGTATCGCCTTCAATGGGAGGTAGGCTGTACGGCTTGATGGTGAATTTCTTCCGACTCAACGTAAACGCCCAGTCCTCTCCCACAGCGCTTGAACCACCTCCGCGCTCATGGAAGATGGGGAGAAGGTGCACCTTTAGCAGGCCTTGGGGTGGCTCTTCGTTGGTGCCTGGTTCACTTGATGTTGGCTTGGGAGTGGCTGCTGTGTCTTGGTCACTGGAGTGTGGGAATGGTGTCAATTCGATGACGCCGTCGCTGAGTAGTTCCATCCATCGGACTAGACCTGAGGATCGGGGGAAGAGGAAGAGTGGAAGGGTGAGCATTGCGACGAGCCGAGTTGGGTATGCGGAAAGTAAGACGCGAATGCCTTGGAGAAATTGGAGGATGTTATGCGGAAGGCTGGAGTGGGGAGGGTAGAGCTGAGGTGACAGGAGACCAGGTATGACTAGACGATGTATGGTGCTGGACGGAGCCTCCGCTAGGGCGGTATGTAGATGTTCCAAGATGGATGAGAAGGGAGTTTTCTCGGGATCAGGAGACACTTTCAAGAAGGAAATTGTGGCGTCCGGTGGATGTTCCAACTTCTTCGTCAAATCGAAGACGTGGCAAAAAGCCTGGGGACGAACTTGAGAAGAGTCGGTAGTCCCAGCACGCTGATACACTGGATCTGCCCAATCGTCAGAATCAAGACCATATCATTGAAATTTATCGAAAGACTATCAACTAGAACAGAGAGCCTACCCACCTCTTGAAGAAGACCCTCCCTCCTCAAACTGCCCCAACCTCTCATATCTCCAAGCAATCTTCATCCTATCCTCCCCTCTTTGCGGCTTCTCTTCCTTGCCCTTCTCCGCCGACCCAACAACAAGACCAGGTAATTCCCTCCCCCATTTCTCCCCCACCCCCACCATATGAACGTGGTGTCCCTGGACAAGACCCTCCGCAGCGAAATAACGTAGCAGAGCTCCCGCATAGTCTGTGGTCCCATTCTCTTCTATGAGCAAAGACGTTCCCAGTGAAAGTCCGGCGTGGCCGGCAAGTAGACTGTCCAGCGAGGGTGTGCCGGTAGATGTGGTGGGCCTGCCATCGAGGGGGGAAGGGCGCGCCCCGGGCGATGGGGGGATAGGCGCTATCGAGCGTTGCTGAGCATTCCGATCTGCATTTAGACTGCTAGCGGAGAGGCCTACGTTGCGTCGGCGGAATGACATGAATACTGGTTGAAGGGAGGTTTGAGGAAATTATTATTATTCATAGCCAAATATTTATGGGGGGACTCCAAGCCGAACCTAGAGAAAAAAGATTGCAACATTCACCTTACTCCCTCCCCACCCAACCAACCAGCCAGCCCACTCCTCCACGCCACGATGTCCGAGCCCATCCTCTTCGAAGACGCCTTCTCCGTCCTAAGCGTGAATTCCCAAAAATACGAGCGCGTGTCCCGCATCACCGCCACCAGCAACGACCAGCAGATCTCGCTGACCCTCGATGTCAACACGGAGCTATACCCCTTGAACGTCAACGACCGGGTCCAGATCGCCCTGGCTCTGACGTTGAATCTCGACGGAAGTAAGGATGATAGCAAGGGGTGGAGGGATGTTGGACTGGGGGAGAGGAGTCTGGCGGATGAGTATGACTATGTGTGTCATGGGAAGATCTATAGGTTTGAGGAGGGGAATGGCGTTGATATGTAAGACCGGGTTTCTCTGTGGGATTTTATGACGGTGCTGATTGTGGATATAGACGGGCCTTTGTGTCGTTTGGGGGGTTGTTGCTCTATATCGAGGGGCCTTACGCCAAACTCAATCCGCTGCGCATCGACCACGTGTACCTGCTCATGAAGAGATGAGATGAGCTTTCCTCTTCGCAAAGACTCTCTCATCGACATCGCGTCATCTTGTCCACCCCAAAAGTCACAATTAGCGTCGGCGTCCGGGCAAGCATCAGGTCAGCAGTTTCAGAGGCCTCAGAAAACGAATAGACAAAAGAATCAAGGCATCGGAAACTCAAGCCTCCTATGTAACCTACTGACAAGCTCAATATAATCCCTATCATTCTCCGGCGTCAACACCCCATGCCTGACGAAGAAATCCAGCAACACCACCGCGCAATTCGGCTTAAACTCCCCCCTTCCCAACGCCATCCTCACCTCCTCCACGCTCAACAACCGAAAATCCACCGCCTCATCATCACCAGGGCTTAGAACCACATCCCCCGGCAACTCAAGATCATAGACATACTGGCACTCGGGCTGACAGAGCCCTGTCTCCCCACCCGCCCGCTCATCCCGGACGTGGAAATAAGTCACCGTTCCACAGGGCCTCGCGTTCTCGCGCACAAAGGTTTCAGGGAGAGAAGCCTCCTCCCGCGCCTCTCGGACTAGACAATCCAAAACCTTTTCTCCTGTTGTTATTCCCCCTGCAACTGTGTTGTCCATCATACCCGGGTATGTCTGCTTCGTGCTCGCCCGTCTGGGAACCCAGATCTTCATCTCCTCCCGGTCCTGCTGATCCTTAACGTAAGCAATCATATGCACCCCATACGTCACCACTCCAAACAGCGGCGTAGCAGCCCTCTCCATACTCATCAATACCTCTCCTCTTGGACCGTAAATAGGATAGACCTCCCCCCTCCACCCCTTCAGCACCTCAAACACCTCCTTCTCTCGTAATCCCCCCCAAAAATGCGCGAGAACTCGACTCCTCTCCTGAGCATTGTCTCCCGCCTTCAACTCCACCGTCCGTGATTGAGGATCCACGACCCAGATCTCAGGGTCCCAGTCTATGCGCTCGAGAACGAAAAGGGTGATGTACCCGAGTGTGGTGCCTTGGTGCTGGAAATACCAGTAGCCCTTGTGGCCTATAGAATTCGATTGCTGGGAGTGAGCGAGGGGGTAGGGGAAGCTAGGAGTTCCAATTGGTGTCAGCGTCCATGGAAAGAAGAGGGAGGGAGAGGCGTGAAAGTGGACCGGATAGATAGTTGGACGTACTTGTCACATTCGTCGATTAGGTCCAGGGAGGATTTGAGCGGCATGTTGTTTCGCTGGATCTGACTTCGAGGGTTCAATGGGGATTGGAAATTAATTTGCAGCAGGAGAGCGGTGGATGACGCTGGGAAGGGTGCGGGGGATCTGATCTTATCTAGGAGAGTGGGGCTTGGCATGGCAAATGGTGGACTCAAATATCGAAGGAAAGATGGAAGTGGTTGGGATGATGGAGGACAGCACCATGCAGGTCATATTTCCCAATGCGATGAAGACTTCGTCCTTGCACTTCCAAACATTGTCAAGATCATTGTCGGAGTGAGCCCTCAGAGGTAAAGAGTATTTATCCCTTTCCTATCTTGTCATGCTGCTTTTGCACAAGGGAGATCATCGCTCACAACGGACATTCTCCGCCTTGCGATCGATGGGCCAGCCTTGCGCACATTACAACACGTCGCCGCAGCCGTGCATGGTTTTTTCTGTTTTCTATTTTTTACTTTCCTTTTTCGTTCCTCTTGCGTTGGTTCCTTCAAATTACTGACGTGACAACCGCTGCACTCTGTTTTCTGCAGCGGTATGTCTGGCTTCGGCTTCTCGGCTTCTGACATTGTAAATGGAGTGAAGGTCGCCTCCAAGGGCGTTAACGCGCTACGCAATGAAGGTGGATCCAAGGAAAGTTATGGAGAGATTAGCGATGGTCTCGTTCTGCGCTCCAAAGCTCTTAAGAACCTCGACCGCCAAGCTATTTTGGCCGCCACCATCTCCCCAGACATCTCAAACGACCTCCACCTGACTGTGGAGCATCTCACACGTCGCGAAGAGAAAATCACCAAGAGGCTTGGAAAATTTGAGAAAGATCTGGGCAGCACTGCATCGAGCTGTAAGAGGAGGGAAATACCGCGCAAGCTACAGTGGGCTTTTGGCGGAGAGCAAGATTTCCGGGAATCTCACGCCAGGGCTGCTCCTGGGATAGACGCAGCTCTCATTCAAGCTATAACGTGGGCAGCATGCCTCTACTATCATTGATGCTGACGCGTTTGCCTGCAGCCTAAATGCCACCCAGATAGAAAGTCATGTTGAAAATCTTGGCTTACAGATAGCATCAGCCAATGCCGCCAGTCTCCGGCAACATGATGACATCGGTCGAGACCACAGCAGGAGACTGACAAGCACTGAAGATAGATTAGCATCACTGTCCGTTGCGAGAAAGCTAGATAAACTTCGAAGAGAAGAAAACTTAGATTGCGTAATGGGGCGGATTGGGTCGGGCTGAAGGGAGGTCGGGACAGGCCCGTTCAGGCTTTGAGGCCTAGATATTAGAGCCCGACCCAGTTCAAAACTCGTTAGGACTGAGTTGAAGATCCAATTGAGCTATTAAAAATACTTAGGCTGCGTAACGGTCCGGGTACCGCTGCCAAGACTTGCCAAGGCACTAGTCTGGAGGGTACAACTCGCCTCCGTAACTCCTGCGACTCTCCAGCCTGGAGTCCATGTCGAGAAACGTCTGTGAGTAGTTGCCATAACCCATATCTATCTATTTCCTTCCTGCTATTGATTTTTGAAATGTTGCTGAGGATAAATTGATCTGCCAGTCATTTCAGTTGTATGATCAAAACTCTTCTAAATCTAGAAACGTCTGATATGGCACCATTACAACAGATTACGGAGCTCTTGGGTGGACCTTGTATGTGACGGTATGAAGAAGCTCAAGGAAGTACCCTTCAGCACGATTGAAAACGAAGATATAGCATCAAAAATGTAAGACTGATGTTCAGACAAAGCTGGAGCTCATTGACAGGGCCCAAATAAGCCTAGGTCTCGAGTTCTGGGCTTACGTTAGCCTGAGTGAAGCGCCACTCCGGAGAACTAATTAATGCACGCCTCATCCAAGACAGGTGGAGATCCGCCCACTCCCCCACGCCAGGTATTTTTCTACCGGAGTAGGCTCTATGGATAGAGAATTAACGGGAAACCATCTGGCATGTCTTGTTATGTCGAAGATGAGGTCGCTAGTGAATATGATCTGTCCGAGGCTCGAAGTACCCAGGCTTTTCTTCGCTTGTGGGTGCGTTTCGGCGTGCGGGGATGCACATTAATCTTTCGAGACCTCCACGACTCAGCCGAACGGAACTCTTTGTCTCTTTAGCAGGCGATGGAGCAGATTTGATAGGAGCACAGCCCAAAGGCACAACTATCACATTGCAATGATGACGTTTCAAGTCAGCGCCCTCGGCCCACCAAGTTTGGCTTATTTAGCTTGAGCGAGCAATCCCAAATATATTAGGTCTCTCCTCACTATTCTCCTTTGCTACCTTCCTCTTGTCTCAGCATCATGTCGAAGCTTCATGCGCATCAAGTCTCTTGGAGGAAGGTCGGGTCGAGTCGTTTTCATCGCCTTTCTGGAGGTTGGCTGGGGGCATCTTGTCTGCCCAGACGCAGAAGTGAATAGAATCTTGCACATCTATGGAGCTAAGCCTGATGAGGCAAGAGCTCGGTTAACCAATCGTACAGCGAAATATTGGCGATGTGCGTGGTAGGTAGATAGTGAAAGTACAACACTCATTTCCGTTTCCGTCACTACGACTTTGAAGTCTTCTGTATGCCCACAGACGACTCGGAACCTACGCCACATTTTCACTCTTCTTCAGGATGACCAGACCCGCCGAACCCGTATAATCCACTCGTTCATTATCATTATCCCATCAATGAAATCCTAGCTAGCTAGGAACAACTGCAATTTATCTCACTGTATTTTCCGCTGGCTGTGATGTTGACAACCTTTGTTTCTTGAAGCTGGCTTTCCAGCTAGCTCTTTGGGTAATGCCTCGTGAGTCCCACACGAGAGTACAGGCAATGCAAAATGCGGGGTCCGACCGCCCGTGTAGCTCGGTCACAGAGGCGCAGTAGAAATCTACTGGTGTCTCAGAGTCCCAGCCAATTAGCTCAGTAAAATAAAGATCAATTCTAGCCTGAAGCGCTAGTTGGATTCCATAAAAACTGCTATTGAGTCGAAAAGAGTTATGGGGCAGTAGAGGTCAAAGGGTGTAGATGGTTGTAGAAGCTCAAATCTAGAATACAGGCTGGCGGAGGAAATTGGCCCCCGCAGGTGCCAAGGCCTCACCGAGTGCTCCGGATTTCTAGGTGCGGCTCGGCATGCTTCTGGGGAATCTTATTCCGAACCCCTTGGTCAGTGCAAACCAAAGACTTCAAGAGCTACGTGACCGACAGACTAGACAAAGTGATCTATCCCATGCACAACCAAAGTGTGATGATACGATAGTTGGTTATCTCTTCGTTCTTGGCATCAGTCGTTTGCGTAGCGGGGACAATAGCAAACTGCCACGTACTGCTGGCGCATCAGCCTCACAGAACCCAAGCTGCTCTCACGAACACATCCACACGAATTAGATCCCTGCCATGGCCCCACCCGTCATGATGGATGTCACGAAGCCAATATCCCGTCTCCACGACGTCACTGCTCCTGCAGCACCAGACCAAACAAAGACGAGATCATCGACGATGAGTTGTGGCCAAATGGATAGACCCAAGTCTTCACGTTTATGGTAAGTCTGTCTGAAATGCTGGTTTATTATGTCCTCTGTTTAGATCTTCTCAACACATATACCTCTGGTTCTCTCTTGTAAAGAGCGATTGCGAATCCCATATCGCTTTACATAGTGGCGGTATTTACTAATAAACCCCCCAACCGATCTCAATTCCTTGATACCAACTTCAGACATTCCCTTCTCTCAGACCAAGGATAATTGAGTTCCACGATGACAGCAAGTCCCATGCAAGTTGTGGAAGCTCTTGTCACCAACGTTCGGAACTTGGCTTCCGACGACGGCTACAAGGCAATTGCTAGCGTATTTGACGAAATTCCCCCATTGAAAGCACAGATCAAATCCCAGGACGCCGAAGTTGATCGTCTCAGAGTAAAGATCAAGAGCCTTGAAACCACCCATGAGAATCGTGTCCAAGAAAACCTCGAAATATATTGCAAGCAGCGCAGCAAGCTTGAGGACGAGAAAGCTCAATTCTCCAGAGACATATCTACGCTAACAGCAAAAATCCAGCAGAGAGATGTCGCCACAATAGAGAATAATCGAAGCCTGGACGCCTTACGAGGACAGCTTGACCTGGCCAAGAAATCATTAGACGAAGAGAAGAAGAAGGTGGTGGCTGCAAATGCAGCAACAACGAAGCTAGAGGAGAGCCTAAGAGGAAAGGATGCCGAGATTGACAAGCTGAAGGAAGGTCTGCGCAATGAGAAGGCCCAAGTTTCCAACGTCAAGAGTCAATTCCAAGATCTCTTAAGGGAGAAGACTTCTCTACAACGGGAGTTGCAGTCGTGTACGACAAGGCTCAGCGAAATCGAGGGTTTCATAACGAAACTACACGAAGAAGATGAAGCAGTGTGGTAAGCCAAACTCTTGTTCGTGATGTTTACGAACTGACAATATTTGAAGGATCGATCGACTGGACAAAGTGTGGGCATCTGCTCACCGGCTGGTGGAATCACTCTTCAAAGAAGATCTCGCCGAAGAATGCTTTGTAGTAAGTTTATCTCCTAGAGATTGGAAATGGTTCTCGGCTAAGAGCGACGTAGGACACCAGTGCTTGGAACGATTTCAGAGATTCGCTACATGTAGATTGTGTAATGCCTCTCCCGCTGTCCAATTCTCCAGCAGCGAAACAAATGCGCATCGCTGCAATGCTCGCCGATCTCGCAAGGTGCATTAACCTGCACGTATTTCAGCCGACCTATCTCTTGGACGAGGAAGACGAGATCCGGCGACTCCTGATCCGTCTAGCAGTGGCAGATAGCAAGAAAGAATCATTTTGCCGCGCTGTCCTGCTCTCTATGTTCCCTGAACTTCAGGCAAAAAATGCTGCAAAGGCTGTAGAGCGAGTTGTCAGAGAGGTTTCCTGGTCCGTTCGGAGTTTAATCTCCGACACTCAATATGACAGATTCAAGCTGAGCCTGGAGGACGTCGTCCGTCAGGCTCACGACGCTTGGCAGCTTGTACAGAGAAGCAGGGAGAAGTTCGAGCCCATCTTTGAACCGAGACATTGCGACGATATTGAATGGCAACCACTCAAGCTTGATGACCGCAGTGCAGTTGCTGGGAAAGAGAAGACGATGACAGCTTCCGAACGAGATGACGTCCTGCTTGTGATTTTCCCCCGCATCTACATTGTTGAAGACAGTGAGCCAGAACCAGTCACCCAAGGCGTCGTGTTGATGAAATCGCAATCAGCAGCAGCGGCCGAGGAAATAGAGAGGAGGCATCCATCCAGCCCTACCGCTGGAAGACCGGGTCCGAGATCTAGGGCAATAAGAACACGGACAAAGTCGATTTCCTTAAATGGCGGGAATGGTTTTTTATCCCAGCCAACCCCGTCAAGCGCACATTGAGATGGTTCAAGCAGCTGCTGAATCGCTCAAGAGAATAATATCGAATCTATCGAGGACGCGAAAGAGGCGGGAGGGTGCTCTACGCGGAGGTGAACTGAGTCAGAGATTTTTTCTTTCCGTATGTTGATGCCAACTCATAATGAAGACGAAATCCCACAAGAGCTGGCCAGGGCATATTTGTGGATACTTGGATCACATTCCTTAGTTCAGGGTTTGTTACAGAGTGTTTTTACATAAAGTCACCTAGTTCATATCGTGATTTGCTTCGTTCATATCTCGCAAGCATCTGCTTAAACCTAGCGATATTCCAAGGTATCATTGCAACAAGTGAAAAAGTCGTCCGTCGAGACCCCTTTTTCCAGGTTCTCCCATGACGAATGGGCCGTCAATTGTGCAGCTCCTCACTAACCGATCGCAACGACCTCCGAAGAGGTGACGCATCGTACCAGAGCCTTCAAATCTGAGGCTTGTCAATTGCGGCAGGCCACTCGCTTCTACCGGCCGTCAGAGATTTAAAGAAATCCAAGTTGTGATGGTGTCAACGCGATCAAGGACTTATAGTCATCGTGGCCGACGGACCTTGGATTCTTTCCCAGTGCCTAAATCCTTCGGTCAAACATGGAAACATTTGGAGTGCTCACAAGAGCTTCACCCAGATGGAACACGCCTCGATTGGGGCCAGAAGAAACGAAATGCTGATCCGGGAGTGTCGGTGCGTTGTTAACATCCTTTGTGGACGTCGCCAGTGTCAATTTTTGACTTTGGATGGCCTCCACTATTCTTTGTGTCACTGAATGAGTGTCTTTCCTATTTAGAAATAGCGTTGCCGCGTTTTAGCGACAAAATTCGCTGCAGTCTTGACAGAAGGAACATCAAAACCTCACATTATTATTTTGTGCTATTTTTATATTTAATAGTCTGCATCAGGCTGCTTATTACAGCTAGAAAGCTATAAATAGTAATGTTAGATATCCCTTAAAATTCTCTATATAATAATATAATTAAATATGATTCAGCTACAGAAGTCAATCTAATGTGGGCAATGGAAGATAAGAAGAACTGATTTCTAAGAATTTTCACTTGTTTTAGCTAAACTAGCTAGCAAAGAGCATCTTCTTACATTATTTAAAGTAGTATATAGCTAGACCTAGTTTTTAGAAAGGTTCTAGAGTAATTATACAAAACTTGAAGCTATTTTAAAGCTAAAATTGTAGTATTTTGGATAAAAAATAAGAAAAGTAGTCTTGAAGTTTTAATGTTCCTTCTGCCAAGGCTGCAGCAAGATTTCGACGCTAAAACGCGGCAACGCTATTTCTAAATAGGAAAGACACTCATTCAGTGACACAGGGAATATACTTCACTTGAACTTATTGAAGCTTATTATCTTTGAAAACTGTCTTCAACTTCTTCTTAAAATCTGCGATAAGTACATTCGATCTTGCAAGCGCACAAAAGCGGCTATAGCGCTCGTGTTTTGCTTATCGAGAAGCGAAGAACACGGCTAGAATCATGTCACAAGTGATAGAACATGATAATATTTCTGTACAACTGCTGCAGAATATCATTCAAAACAATGAGAAAGCGGCGGAAGGTATTACCGCCCGGCTGATGCAAATATCTGAAACAACGGTGCCATCTGTTACACGTCAGCTCTCCTCAGACCGGCAAGAATTGTGTGCAGAATTAATGGCGGGAATGAAGTCTTCACTCTCGCAGCCTGCCGCCACTGATTTTCATCCTTCCGTGAACGATACTGCAGCCGCTAGTTTGAGGCCTGTGAGAAACCCTATCCCACGCTCAAGCCAATCCGTCTTGTGGATGGATAATTCGATCGATCCCACTGGTCCAAACAGAATTCCTCGTGCACTGATGGCTTCTGACGTCGGACCACGCAAACTTGTTGATGCGCAAGATATAGCTACACGTCCGCTGACTGGGATTGGAATGAAGCTCACCTAGTCAGATAGCAGTACCTGGACCAACGACCTCTTGAATTCTAGCGTCCTCACTGTGGCCTGCGTTTTGTACGGAATACCCAGTAGTCGCAGAGCACTACACAACCTATCATCACACCTGCCACAAGAACCTTTATTCATTGCGCTGCTTGTACTTGCTTCATTCTACATTCTGAAATGCCTGCGACATCTACCGCAGCACATATCTCTATTGAAAGGCGACCACATTTCTTTTGAGGATGCTCTTGGACTTTCAATAAAGATGCCCTTCACCATATATGCCAGCACCCCAAGATTTTTCCGGCATTCCTCGAGGTGCACTTTGAAAATAAACCTGGTTCCCAGAGAATGCTGATGGGTGATTACAATCTCAGGCTTGGAGGAAGACGTGGTCCGCGTATTACAGAGGCGAACTGGCTACGGAGCGTCAGGAACGGGTCAGAGACCACAACGGCGATGGTGGCAGCTGCAAATATGACGATGTGTCTGCGATGTCATGCAATTTGGCAAGTTCATCGCGAACTTGAGCACTCGTGGTAGGTCCAAATCTGGTTGATCAAGTCATGGCCACGATTGACAAGAGAAGTGCCTCCTGTGACGGATTCTATAATTAGAGCGTTTGAGGCAGATCAAGGAGCCCCAAACGATCCCGCACGCATCAAAACGCAAAGATTCGACTCGGACAGAGAAGTCAACGCGGGAAGAGGCAATGGCGCTGACACGGAAGATGGCTCTCACGAAGTTGCATCACCGCCTGAAGATTTTAACGCCGCATTTTCACGATTCTTCGGCTGGGATGCAACAGTATATAATAAGAATACGGATTTTCTGCTGTTTCCCCCAGCATCACGGGGTCCTCTACGTTCTTACTCAGCAATCCAAGCGATCCACTCATTCTACACAGCGCAAGCTTGGAATACAGGATTTTGAACTACAAAAGCTGCTGCCTTTTCTGTCCAGGGAGTCATGGATCACCGGTTTATAGGAAACACGCGTACTTTTTAGCTACCTGCTCTCTAAGATCTATAGTTCGTCTGTTCGTACACCGATCCTCCACATGGGTTCTCCTTTCGGAATCCGAACAACAATATACGGAGTACAGTACAGTACAGTGCCCCGTCGGAAGAAGACATGGGAAGGAGGGTGGTGCTGCTGATACTGTGTCGAGCTCTTCCAGCCGTGCATGTTTGGTTCGAGCACTCTATGGTTCGAGCACTCTATGGTTCGAGCACTCTATGGTCATCCTTCGCGGGAATAGGGTTGCTACGTTAAGGACTGGGCCGAGTGGTGGAACGAAGTCTTTGACCCGTGCAGATCACACGTTTGAGGACAACTAGAATGCCATGGGGGGTCTCCTCGCGGATAGAAGCGCTGTGCATACGGAGCCGAGATCTGGTGGTTTCGAACATAGCCACTCAGCTTCGGTCTTCCGACTAGACGTACTCCATGCTTTTCCATTTGAACTTCTTGTTCGCTCGATCAGCTGCTCTCATCTCAAACTGGTTACCGTGCAGCTCGAAGACCAACGGCTTCTTCGGTGGTGGGGTCTCTTCTTTCTCCGCAGATGTCTTGCCTTCCTCGTTCTCTGGCAGAGGGACCTCCAATCGAAAGATCGTGTCCTTTTTCGGGATCGCTACCGTGGCGGGAATATGAAGTCAGCCAAGAAGGCGGAGCCAATCACAACCAGCCAGCACGTGGGTTTTTCCCGCATAGGACAGATAGATGAAAGAAGACTCGACTTACTCCTCACCTGATCCGTCCTCGTAACAACCACGAAAGTAAACTTGGTATCCCTCACCACGATCCCCTTCGTC
>JAABUK010006424.1_pt1 | contig 17557 bp, 16 predicted proteins | sample 5559141 | NCBI WGS metagenome assembly JAABUK01 (sample SAMN10711869, study PRJNA513367) | rock metagenome | isolation source: Antarctica rocks | place: Antarctica: Victoria Land, Pudding Butte nord | collected 2016-01-03 | reverse complement strand
AGAAGTGTTTGCCCGCTGCCCTCAAGTCAAGAAGGAGTTGTGGGGCGGCCAGTTCTGGTCGGATGGCTACTTCCTGGCCTCGGTCGGCTCGCACGGCACCCAAGACACCGTGCGCAACTACGTCCGCCAACAGGGCAGCGAGACGCGCTACCAGAAGTTGCACACCCAACAACTCGCTCTCTTGGACAACAGGCCTTCGGGCAACCCTTGACAACCTCAACTCGCCACAAAGTTACACTCTCCATTAACATACTCCGCTGCTTGCAGCGGGGATTTTGATCTCGACCGTCTGCCCCTCCATCGGCTGGCCCGCTTCGTCCTTGACCGTTGCTGTCAGCGTGGCGATGTGCGGATCGGGCTTCTGGTCGCGCTCGGCGATGGCTCCGGTTTCCTTCACCAAGTACTTGTAGCCGCCAAGCTCCTCGCTCCAGCCTCCGGCCACAATCGACGCGCGGTCCAGGCTCAGGCTGATGCTGGGCGCTGGCGTGCCTGTTGGAGTTGGCTCGGGCGTGTCCGATGGCGTCGCCGTTGGCTCGGGCGTGTTGGTCGGGTCGGGCTCAGGCGTGGCGGTTGGGGCGGGGTTGATGATGGGCGTGGCGGTTGGAGCCGGGTTGGGTGTTGCGGTTGGCTCGGGTGTGGGCGTGGGCTCAGGCTGTTGGCAGCAGGGGCCTGAGCCGCCGGGCCAGCCGCCTTCGGCCTCGTAGCCAGCCGGAACAGCGGAGGGCACTGGCGCGTAGGGCACTGGCGCGTAGTTGATCTCCGTTTCGCCAATGCCGGTGTCCACGCCATCGGTCACGAAGGAAATGGGACAGCTCCCGTCATCGCGGGACGCCGTGCCGACCGAAGACGCCGACAGGTAGCTGTGCCCCTTGTCGCCGTGGCAGTTCGTCCACGAAGCCAGCCAGCATTGACGAGGGCCGAGCGTGGGTGTCGGCTCAGGTATTGGTGTCGGAGTGGCGACGGCCTGGCAGCAAGGGCCTGAGCCGCCGGGGTACTCGTAAGCATCCTCGTATCCAGCCGGGACAGCAGTAGGATAAGGCGCGAAGGGCACCTGAGCGTTGTCCGCAGCCAGTTCACCAATCCCGGTGTCCGCGCCATCCACCATGATAGTCACGGGGCAGCCGGGATCGTCGTGCGAAACGGTGCCCACGGAAGACGCCGAGAGATAGCGTGTCCCTTCACGCCGTGGCAGTTGGTCCAGTAGATCAGCCAGCACTTGCGCGACTGGGGCTGAGGCTGCGCCCGTGTGCCACTCTGCAGAGTAAAAAGCAGAGCCAAGCCAAGCACTAAAGTAGATACCAATTGCAGCAGAGGTTTCATCGCGTTGGCGCCTCACGAAATACTGCCTCCACCGTAACACGAGCCGCCAAGCCCGGCAACAGCAAATCTGGGCAACAACCGCCTGCAAAGTACTTGCAGGCGCCAAAAAGCCCGCCGCATTTCTCCAGCGGGCTTCAAGTGCTTGCGGCTTCAATCGTAACGGTGATAGGCGCAGCAGCGGGCGCAGATGGGCAGGGCGCCGTGCTCGGCCAGCCTCATGCGGTGCTCGCGGAACTTCTGGTTGTTCCAGATTTCCATGAACGGCGTGTCGCGGATGTTGCCCATCACGTGGTTGAAGCACGGGCTGACATCGCCGTTGGGGAAGATCGCCGTCTGCAGCCAGGCGCAGCCCGGCGTGCGGGGGCGAATCAGCGTCTCGGGCGAGTTGTAGTAGATGTCCACTTCCTCGCGGTTCAGCTCGGGGTAGAACACAACCGGCAGCGGGGCATCGCGCTCGACGCGCTGCATGATCGAGAACAGCTCGTCGGCATCCACGCCGTGGGTGTCCGTTGTGCCCATTTCCTCGGGGTCGATGGGCATACAGTCGCCCCACTGGTGGTTGTGCGAATCCACCATGCCGGGCGTCATGAACCAGAAGTGCTGGAACTGCAGCACGTCCGCGCCAAGCTCCTGCGCCACCTCGACCATGCGCGGCATATTGCGGTAGTTGTCGCCTGTAATCACCGAGTTGATCGCGATGGCCGGCTTGTTCGAGCCCATCTTCTGCTTCAGCTCGTGCAGCTTCTGCAGGCCGCGATACGCCTTCTCGAAGGTGCCATCGACCATGCGCATCTTGTCGTGCACATCTTTTGGCCCGTCGATGGAGACTTGCAGGCTGGCCGGAGGCGACTCCATCAGCTCCTCGGCCTTGCGTTCGAGCAGCGTGCCATTCGTCACCATCGCGACGTGCAGCTTGTGGTGCTGCATTCGCTTGAGCAAAGCGCCGATGCCGGGGAACATCAGCGGCTCGCCGCCCGTGATGGCGAAGTAGGGCTTGTAGGGCGCGACTTCATCGACGAGCTTGATCCACTCGTCCTCGCGGAAGTAGTCGGCCTTGCCAAAGACCTGGCCGTTGGCCACGTAGCGGCAGAACGAGCAGCGCAGGTTGCAGCGGAAGGTCGGCTTGATGGTGATGAAGCGCGGGTTCTGCGAGCGCCCGTCCTGCTTGCCCCAAATCTGCTGCTCGATGGGCAGCACCAGCGAGCGGATGCGGTTGTGCAGATACCAGGGCGCGATGGTCCTGGCGTGGGCGCGGAACCGCTCGGGGTTTTCCTTGAAGGACTTCCACCCGATGTTCTTGACCATCTTGAGCGTGTGTGAGGACATGATTTGGCTGCTTACTTCTTGTCGCCGCCCCCCGCAGAAGCGCCCGCCGTGCTCGCGGGCGCGGCTTCTTTGGCCTCGCCCTTGGCCTCGGGCTTGGCTTCGGCAGGAGCGGCTTCTTTGGCGTCGCCCTTTGGCGATTCGGCGCTCTCTTTGGCCTTGCTCTGAGCTGACTTCTCCGAGGCCAGGTCCGTGACGTAGAAGCCGGGGCCTTTGAAGATGACACGCGAAGGGTGGAAGATTTTCTTGGTGCTGTGCCCGCACTTCTCGCAGGCCGGGGCCCCGGAGCCCACAGGCTGCCAGATGTCGAAGCGGTGCCCGCACTCGGGGCACGAATATTCGTAGGTCGGCACGACTCAATTCCTCCTCAAACATATTCAATTAACCACAAAACCAGCGGGCGGGCCTGAGAGCCGCCCTCAAGTACTTGCAGCGCCCTCAAAACTCCCCAACCACGCGCAGCAGCTCGCGACGCTCTTCGGGATTCCAGGCGGCGCGAATCGCGGCCACGCCATGTGCTCCGGCTTCGAGGCAACCGCGCGCGTTTTGGGAAGTGATGCCGCCAACGGCGAAGACGGGAATGCGCACCTCGCGCGCGACTTCTGCAAGTACTTGCAGGCCCAGCGGCGTGGCTTCGGGGTGCGAGGCGGTCGCGAAGATGGAGCCCAGCACAAGGTAATCGGCTCCAAATACTTGAGCCTGGCGCGCTTCTTCAGCCGAGTGAACCGCAGCGCCGATGAGCAGGCCGCATCGCGCAGCGGCTTGGAGCGCGGGCTGCTGCGTGCGGTGCATCGAGAAGTGGACGCCAGCCGCGCCCGCTTCGCGAGCGATGTGCACGCTGCCATTGACGATCAGGCGCGCCCCGAACCGCTCGCATAAATCGCCCGCCCTGAGCGCCAGTTCAAGCAGGCTGAGCTGAGCCAGGCCCTTCTCGCGCAGCTGAATCAGGCGCGCGCCATCTTCAAGCGCGGCCTCAAGTACTTGCGCGAAGGGAACCATGCTCTGGCGCTGCGTGATGAGCATCAGGCGCGGCAAATCGCGCGCTGCGGGCGTTGTCTCTGCCATGCCAAAGAGTGTGCGCCAGCGGGCAAGTACTTGCCTGCAGGCGCCGCCCTGCTCAAACTGGCGCGCTCATGCCCTTCTTCGACTCGAACTTTTCTGCGGCCTTCGTGGTCGCGCTGGCGGGCACGCTCAAGGTCTTCGCCATGGCCGGGGCCGGCTTCTGGTTCGTGCGCCGAGGCTGGCTGCCCGAGAGCGCGCTGCAGCCGATGGGCGCTCTGATCGCGCTGCTGACCTTGCCTTGCCAGATCGTCCACCGCTTCGCCACGCGCTTCAACCCCGCCGAGTTCCCGGCCTGGCCGCTGTATGTGCTGATTGGCGGCGGCGTCACGGTGGGCGGGCTGCTTTTGGGCACTCTCATCTCGCGTCGCCACGAGGACAACAACGAGGCCACCATGCTCGTGGGCTTCCAGAACGCGGGCTTCTTCGTGCTGCCGATGCTGCAGGCCATCTTGCCGCCCTCCGAATTCCCGCGCGCCTCGATTTTGCTTTTCGTGGTCATCGCGCCCTTCAACGCGGCTCTGTGGCTGTGCGGCTCGCGCCTGCTGCTGCACAAGAAGGCCTTCGACCCCCGTGTGATTCTGACCCCGACGTTTTGCGCCACGGTCGGCTCGCTCCTGCTCTTTGGCCTGTTCCACGACGCGCTGCATCGCTTTGACACGAGCCTGCCCTGGCTGATCCTCTTCGGCGACGCCGCGCCCAACGGCTCGGTCGGAGCGGCTCAGCTCATCGGCGACATCACGGTTCCGCTCGCGACGCTGGTGCTGGGCGCTTCGATCGGCGTCAGCCTGCGCGGAAGCCTGTCCGCGATGCGCTTCAAACGTGCCATCGGCGAGATCACGCTGGCCAAGATGATCGTGTGGCCGCTGCTGGGCTTTGTTGTGATGCGCCAGCTGATGCCTTCGGTTGGAAGCGGCGGCGACCGCGTGGTGTGGGTGCTGCTGATGCTGGAGTTCGCGGCTCCTCCTGCCATCAACGTTCCCGTCTTCGCGCGCCAGCACGAGTATGAAATGCGCCTGATTCCCAACGCTTGCCTGGTGTGCTACGCGCTCGGCCTCGTCACGGTTCCTTTGTGGGTCGCGCTGGCGCTGCGTTAGGAAACAGAGCCTTGCCTTCGCCTCCTTGCCTAACCGTTGACGATGCCTTCGGCTGGGCTCGAAGCGGTTGCGTACAGCTTCCTGGGCATCCGCCCGGCCTCGAATGCCAGCCGCCCGGCCTGGATGGCGTGCTTCATGGCCCGCGCCATCTTGAGCGGCTCGCGGGCTCCATAGACCGCCGTCTGCAGCAGCACGCCGTCCGCGCCCAGCTCCATGGCCAGGGCCGCGTCCGAAGCCGTGCCGACCCCGGCGTCGATGATGACGGGCACGCTGGATTTTTCGATGATGATCTGCAGGTTCGTCGGGTTGCGGATGCCCAGGCCACTTCCAATCGGCGCGGCCAGAGGCATCACCGCAGCGCAGCCGATGTCCTGCAGCTTGCGGCACACGATGGGGTCGTCCAGGCAATACGGCAGCACCGTGAAGCCGTCTTTGACCAGGATGCGCGCCGCTTCGAGCGTGCCCTCGTTGTCGGGGAAGAGCGTGTCCGCGTCGCCGATGACTTCGAGCTTGACCAGGCTCGTTTCGAGAAGCTCGCGCGCCAGCTGAGCCGTCAGCACGGCGTCCCGCACGTTGTAGCACAGCGCCGTGTTAGGCAACAGCGTAAGCCCCTTGAGATGATCGGTGAGCGATTCGCCCGGCTTCTCGTCTTGCGGGATGCGGCGGATGGCGACGGTGACGATCTCGGTTCCTGTCGCTTCGATGCACTCGCGCATCAGCGTGTAGGGCACTTGCTTGCCCGTCCCGAACATCAGGCGCGAGCCGAAAGCCTTGCCTGCGATGGTGAAGTGTTGGTTCATAACTTAGATTTTGATGCCTCAAGTACTTGCAGCGGCTCGCGCAGCTCAGCCGCCCTGCACGGCGCGGATGATCTCGATTTTGTCGCCGTCTTCGAGCTGCACCTGCTCCCACTCGCCGCGCCGCACCACGCTCTGGTTGCGCGCGATGGCCACGCCGTTCTGGGGAGCGTCCGCCTCGCGCAGCAGCTCGGCTATGGTGCGCGCGGAGGTCTCGATGCCGCGCCCGTTCAGCGTGATTTTCATGGTGTGGCGAGCCGAGCCGGGTCGAAGGCGCGCGGCGGCTCAGCTCCGCTCAGCATGGCTTGGGCGACGGCTTGAGCCGTCCACGGGCAGAGCAAAATGCCGTTGCGCCCGTGCCCGGTGGCGCACCAGGTTCGCTGATCCAGGCGCCCAACCGAAGGCAGGCCGTCCGGCGAGGCGGGGCGCAGGCCGGCCCAGTGGTCGATGACGGCGCACTTGCTCAGCTGAGGCAGCATTTCGCAAGCGGCTTCGCGAAGCTCTTGAGCGCCGCACGCGGTCGCCTGAGCCGCGAAGCCGCGCTCTTCCTCGGTGGCTCCGGCCAGCAGCCGCCCGTCGCGGCGCGGGATGAGGTAGGCGCGCGAGCCGTAGTGGATGTGCTCAACCGAGCGCCCGGCGTCCAGCACGATCATCTGCCCGGCCAGCGGGCGCGCCAGCCCCGCCCACAGCAGCCCGCTCCACGCCCCGCCGCACAGCAAGATTTGCTCGGCTTGCAGCGGCTCGCCGTTCGTTTTCCAGGCCCCATCGTCGCGGCTCACGGGCGAGCTCTCCAAGATGCGCACGCCGCTGCGCTCGCACGCCACGCGCAGCGCGCAGGCCAGCAGCCGATTTTCGACCTGGCCTTCGTCCGCGAGCCAGAAGGCAGGCGAGCCTTTCCCTGCCCGCTCCTGGACGCTGAGGCCCGCACGCTCCTGCTCGTGGAGCGCCTCAAGTACTTGCGCTCGCTCGTCTAAATCCGCGTGGTTGGCGTGCAGGAGGATGCCGGGCTCGCGCCAGTCCTGGCTGGGCGCGCCTCGCTGCGACAGCTCGATGTCCAGCCCGCTGGCCTCCAGCAACTCGCGCGCGAAGTCGGGATACAGCGAGCGCGAATGAAGGCAGGCCGCGAAAAAAGCCGCGCTCTGCTGCCTTGAGCGCGAGGCAGGATGAGCCGCCTGCTCCGCCTGAGCCGCCAGCATTCCGCCCGCCGCGTGCGTGGCGCCCTGGCCCACGCGGTCCTGCTCGAACACAGCCACGCGCGCGCCGCCCTGAGCCAAACGCCACGCGCACGCCAGCCCGACGGCGCCCCCGCCCACGACGCCCACGTCAAAATGCATCGCGCCAAAGTGTAGCCTGCTGCGGGCTCTTGCTCCTCGCTCAGGCGCTTGCCCTCAAGTACTTGCCTGGCCCAGCCGCCAGCAGCCACGCCACAGCTGCGTTAATTTCGCGCGCCCACGCCTTGAAAGCGCGCGCGGCATCATGTAAATTGCAATTCGGATATCCGATGACGATGCTCGGAATTTGATTTGAGCTGAGCGGGGAAAAGCGCGATGATCTGGAACAAGAAAGCCAAGTCCGACCGTGAGGCGAAGGCCCAGGCCTCGGGCGCGGCGGTGCCTGAGCTGGACGCGCACCGCGCGAGCTGCTCGGCGCTGTGCTGCGCTGAGCGCGGCGACTGCGTGCTCGTGCGCTTCCTGCTGGGCAGCGCGTCCGAGTCGGCCCGCCTGCGCGAGATGGGCCTGTGCGAGGGCGCGCGGCTGCAAGTGCTGCGGCACGGCAACCCGCTCGTGGTGCGCGTGGCCGACTCGCGGCTGGGCCTGGCGCACGCCGTGGCCGAGCGCGTGCTAGTCGTGCCCGACGAAGCTCGCGCGCAGCCCGTCGCCTGACAGTTGACTGCCTTCGAGCAACCTGACAAGCCGCACGACGCCGCGCCCGCTTGCATCGAGCGGGCGCGGCGTCTTCGCTGCTGCAAGTACTTCAAGTACTTGCAGGAACCCGGATCAAGCCGTTCGAGACGCGATTCTTCGATGAACACCCTGGCCCCGCCTCCTGCTTCTTCTCCTGTGGCTCCTTCGCTGAAGGGACGCGCGCGTGTGCGCTGGCGCGTCGGGCTGGTGGGCAACCCCAACGCCGGCAAGACCACGCTCTTCAATGCTTTGACAGGGCTGCGTCACAAGGTCGCGAATTACCCCGGCGTCACGGTTGAGAAGAAGGAAGGGCGCTGCGTGCTCTCGGCTGAGGACGAGGCGCTGATCGTGGACTTGCCGGGCACGTACTCGCTGTCGCCCTCCTCGCCCGACGAGGCCATCGCGCGCGACGTGCTGCTGGGCGCTGCGGCTGGCCAGCAGCCTCTGGACGCCGTGATTCTGGTGCTGGACGCCTCGAACCTGGAGCGCAACCTGTACCTGGCGACCCAAGTACTTGAGCTGGGCTTGCCGTGCGTGGTCGCGCTCAACATGGCCGACGTCGCGCGCTCGCAGGGCAAGGCGCTGGATTTGGCTGAGCTGGAGCGCGAGCTGGGAGCGCCCGTCGCCGAGTGCGTCGCGATCCGCTCGCAGGGGCTGGACGCCCTCAAGAAGCTGGTGGCGCGCGTGGCTCGCGCGGGCGAGGCGCGCGCGCTGGAAATCGCGCTGCCGGATGAAGCCGAGGAGCTGAGGCGCTCGCTGCAGCTTGAGCTGGACAGCGCGGCTCTGGAAAATCCCGTGGCCGAGGGCGCGCGCTGCAAGAACGAGGCTCTCGCGCTGCGGCTGCTCTGCGACGGCGACGAGTGGAGCCTGGGCAAGTACTTGCCGGGCGCGCGGGCGCAGACGACCGAGAAAATTCGCGTGCTGCGCGAGCGTGCGGCGCGCCAAGGCATCGACGTGGCCCGCGAAGAAGCGCGCGCCCGCCACGAGCTGGCGCGCGGCGTCGCCCGCCGCGTCACCTCAGCGCTGCCGGAGGCTGCGGCTTCAGCAGCTTCGGGGGCTGCGGCTGAGCTTGGCTCAGGGCGCTCGCCCTCGGATCGGCTGGACGCTGTGCTCTTGCATCCGTTGTGGGGCGGGCTGGTGTTCGCCTTGATCACGCTGCTGGTCTTCCAGGCCATCTACTCGTGGGCCAGCGTGCCAATGGCCTGGCTCGACTTGCTGCAGGGCTGGGTCTCGCAGCGCGTGCAGGCGGGGCTTCCCGCCGGGCCGCTCAGCGACCTCATCGTGAACGGAGCCATCGCGGGCGTCGGAGCGGTCGTGGTCTTCATCCCGCAGATCGCGGTGTTGTTCTTCTTCATCGGCATCCTGGAAGACACCGGCTACATGGCGCGCGCGGCCCTCTTGATGGACCGCATGATGGCGCGCGTGGGCTTGCACGGGCGCGCCTTCATCCCGCTGCTTTCGAGCTTCGCGTGCGCGATTCCGGGCGTGATGGCGGCGCGCACCATCGCCTCGCCGCGCGACAGGCTGGCCACCATCTTGATCGCGCCCCTGATGACGTGCTCGGCCCGGCTGCCCGTGTACGCGCTGATGATCGGGACTTTCATCCCCGACACGCGCCTCGGGCTGTTCTCGCTGCGCGCGCTGACGATGTTCGGCCTGTATGTCGCGGGCGTGCTGGCGGCTCTGGTGGCGGCCTGGGTCTTCAAGCGCACCATCTTGAAAGGCCCGCCTCCGGCCCTGATCCTGGAGCTTCCGGCTTACAAAATCCCGGCCTGGCGCAACATTCTGGTCACGGTGTGGGAGCGTTCGTCGCAGTTCTTGCAGCGCGCGGGCACCGTGATCTTGTCGCTGTCGATCCTGCTGTGGTTCCTGCTGTCGTATCCCAAGCTGGGCCCTTCGCCTGAGCTGGCGCGGCTGAGTTCGGAGCAGAGGAGCTCGCTGCAGACGCGGCGCTCGTTCGCGGGGCGGCTGGGGCACGCGGTCGAGCCGGTGATCGCGCCGCTTGGCTTCAACTGGAAGATCGGCATCGGGCTCATCGGCGCGATGTCGGCGCGCGAGGTCTTCGTCTCGACGCTGGGCACCGTGTACTCGGTCGCGGACGCCGACGAGAAGTCGCAGACGCTCAAGGACAAGATGAAAAACGACAGGTGGCCCGACGGCAAGCCGGTGTGGACCACGCTGTCGGCGGTCTCGCTGCTGGTGTACTTCGTGCTGGCCATGCAGTGCATCTCGACGCTGGCCGTTGTCAAACGCGAAACCAACGGCTGGAAGTGGCCGTTGTTCATGCTGTTCTACATGACCGGCTTAGCTTGGCTGGCCTCGTTCGCGGTGTTCCAGATCGGGCGCGCGCTGGGCTGGGGTTAAGTCGGCGACTGCCAGCTGCGGCTGCAGGCTCTTGTAAGTACTTGGAGGTGCAAAATGGGTCAGGAAGTGGTGGTTTACGTTCTGGTTGGGCTGGCGGCGGCGAACCTGGCGCGCATCTGGAGCGGCTCGCTGCGCAGCAAGGGCGGCTGCGGCAAGTGCGGCGGCTGCGCCTCGGACGCGGCTAAGCCCAAGCCAGCCGCGCCGCAGCTGGTGCAGCTGCAGATGAACTTGAAGAGCAAGGACAAGTAGCAAGCTCCGGCTCAGCCGAGGGCTTGGCTCAGCCAAGCCGAACCAAGCCGAGGGCCTGGCTTGAAAACGAAAAGCGCCGCAGGTACTTGGATGCAAGTACTGGCGGCGCTTTTTGGTGAGGCCAAGCTTAGCCGGGGTTGAGGTCCCACACGTCGGGGTGCTGGTAGTTGACGAGCACGACGGAGTAGGGGTAGGGCTCGCCGTCGCGCTTTTCGATGCGGATGGCGCCCGAGCGCGACAGCATATCGAGCAGCATCCGGCGCTCGAAGTCGGCCAGGGCCGGCATCTCGTCGGTGAGGTGGCGCAGGAAGGGGCCGAGCCAGATTTCGTTGGTGTAGCGCGTCTTCTGCAGCTGCCGTAGCTTGTGCAAGATCAGGCCCAGCGCGACGCGCGCGTCCTCGTCCTGCACGCGCTGCACGGGGTCGAACTCGGCGTCCGACATCATCGGCCCGCCCTTCATCGCCTCGTGCGGAGCCGCTCCATTAGGAACTCCGTGCGGCGCTCCGTTGGGAGTTCCGTTGCCGACGGAGGCTCCGTTGGCGGGCGTGCCCTGGGCTTGCTGCTCGGGCGTGAGCGGGCTTTCGGGAGGCAGCGGCAGCGGCGTGGGCGCGGCGACATCGAAGGCTTCGGGCGGAGCCGCAGCGCGCATGGCCTGCAGAGCCTTCTCGTCGCGGGCGCGCGCGGCGTCGGCGAAGCGGGCCTCGCGCTCGGACTGGCGCTGCTGAAAGTCGCGCCGCCGATCTTCCAGGCGCTCCAGAGTGCTCGCTTCGAGCAGGTCGCGCGCGTCGATGAACTGCTTGTCGCCCAGGTTGAGCAGCAAGTCGCCCGAGACGCTCTCGCGAAATCCCACGCCCAAAACCCGCTTGGCCTGCCGGCGCAGGTGCTGGATCACGGGGATGTAGTCGCGGTCGCCGGCCACCAGGACGAAGGTGTCGATCTCGCGGCGCGTGTAAAGAATTTCCAGCACGTCGATGCACAGTCCCATGTCGGCGGCGTTTTTGTGCTCGGTTCCCAGCACGTTTTTGGTGTTGACGCCGAGCAGGTACAGCGCGCCCTGAGCGCCCGGCCCGATGCGCTCGAAGTCGGCGTAGGCGTTGAGGATGATGGAGTCCAGGCCCCAGTTCTCGGCCAGGTGCGTGCGCAGATTGCGTAGAATTTCGAGGACGTGGTCGTTGAGCTCGGGCGGATCGGCGAACTCGTTCTTGAGGAAATAATACACGTTCTCGAAATCCAGGAAGACCGCCGCGAAGGGCGTGGACGACATACTGCCCGCAGCCATGTTGTTCACCATTGTTGCTCCTATTTGGGCGCCCGCATCGCGCCCCTGCTTTTAATTTTACCGCGCCGCGCGCTCAAGTACTTGCAGCCGCCCGGCGCGGGCCTTCGACCCGCTTCGCTCGCGCCCGTCTCGAAGGCCTGCACGCGGCCCTGGCTGCACGCGCCGGTCTGCGCCGCGACACTTGAGCTATGCTCGCGCCCGCTACTTCGGCTCCCCTGGTCTCAGTCCTCATCGTGTCGTGGAACACGCGCGACTTGCTGCGCGACTGCCTCGCCTCGCTGCTTGAGCACCAAACCCCAGCGCGCCTGGAAATCATCGTGGTGGACAACGCTTCGCGCGACGGCTCAGCCGATATGGTGGCGCGCGAGTTCCCCTGGGCTCAGCTCATCGCGAGCGAACTGAACCTGGGCTTTGCCGCTGGCAACAACCGGGCTTTTGAAGCGGCGAGCGGCGAGTTCATCTGGCTGCTCAACCCCGACACTCAAGTACTTGCGGGCGCTCTGGACGCCCTGCTGCGCCGCTTCGAGTTGGATGAGCGGTGCGGCGCGGTGGCTTCGGCTTTGATTGATTCGCGCGAGGGGACGATCCAGCGTTCGTGCCGGACTTTTCCGACTCCAGCGGCGCTGTGGGTTGAGGCTCTTGGCCTGGCGCGGGCGTTTCCTCGCTCGAAGAAGTTCGGATTTTACAAGATGGGCTGGTGGGATATGCGCGAGCCTAAACCGGTTGAGCAACCAATGGCGTCTTCGTTGCTTCTGCAGCGGAGCGTCATTAAAAGCTGCGGCGGCCTGTTCAACGAGGCCTTCCCGATCTTCTTCAACGACGTGGACTTGTGCCGCCGCCTCGCGGATGGCGGCTGGCGCATCTGGTTCGAGCCGGCCTCGCGCGTGCGGCACTGGGGCGGCGCCTCGACTGGCCAGGCGCGGGCCGCGATGATCCGCGAGTCGCACGCGAGCCTGGAAAAGTACTTGCGGCTGCACCCTGGCGGCGGGCGTTGGCTGTTGGGCCTCACTATTGCCTTAGTGCGGGTGTCGGGACTTGCGCGCGAGGCTGCGGCCCGTCGCCAGCAGCGCAGCCGCCGGAGTGAGTAGAGTGAGAAGGATCAGGCGTGATAAGCCCGCTCGCCTTCGGGTTAGAATAAGCCGAGCTGAACTCAAGGCCGGGCCGCGCGCCCAGGCCAACGGTTGCGCAAGGCCTGGCGCCGGGGCTGGCGAAGAAAAGTGGGCTGTCGCTGCTGCGGCGCCTCAGGCTGCGTTCTTTGTGGAGCGGCAAGTAGGCGGCAAGTACTTGAGGTGAGGCGGGCTGGAGGTGGGGCGGGGCGTAGGTACTATGAAAACAATTGCGCGTCCATCGCTGCTGCAGGATCTCGTGCGCCAGGGGATCATGCTGATCCCGATCGCGACCGCCGTGCTGGGCTCGGCAGCGCTCAAGAGCGACCACCAGGAGCAGTGGGCCGAGTTTTTGCCGCCGCTGTTTTTCGTGGGCGCGCTCATCGTGACCACGGCCATGATGCATCAGCGGCGCATGATGCAGCAGAACATCGACCTTGCCGAGCGGCTCCACGGCGCCAACGACCGCCTCGACACCTTGCACCGCCTGGCCCTGGAGCTGTCTGAGAGCCTGGACGTGCTGCCGGTCTCGCGCAAGGTGCTCGACTCGCTGCTGCAGGCCCTGGACGCCGACGCTGCGGCCCTGTGGCTGCGGCGCGACCTGCTGCCCGTCTCGCTGCTCACCTCCTCGTTCCTCTCCGCCGTGCCGCCCCCGTCCGCTCTTGAAGCCGAAGCCGGCCCCAACGTGTGGATGTGCCTGGCCTCGCGCGGCTTTGAGCTGAGCGAGCGCGCCCCGGCTCTAGCCGCCTGGGACGGCGTCATGGAGCAGGGCTCGTGGTGGGGCCAGGCCGCTGCGGGCGGCGCGGGCGCCAACGCCCCGGCCCGCCGCACGCCGCGCCTGCTCATGCTGCCCCAGCCTGCTTCGTCCAGGCACGGCGCGTCCAAACAATCCGCTGTGCCGGCCTCGGTCGCTCCGACCGAGGTCGTGATCGAGAGCGACGAGCTGCTGCACACCTTCGGGCTGGGCAACGGCGCGGCTGTGGTGCCCGTGACCTGGGAGGGCGAGGTCGTGGGCGCCCTGCTGGTGGCCTCGTGGAAGCACGGCATCGGGCGCGAGGAAGTGTTCCTGGCCCGCGACATCGCCCTGGTCGCCGGCCCCGCGCTGCAAAACGCGCTTTCTTATTCAACCGCGACCGCGCGCGCCGAGATGGACGGCCTGACCAACCTATACAACCACCGCGTGCTGCAGGAGCGGCTGTCGCAGGAGCTGGCGCGGGCGGCGCGCGCCCTGGAGCACGGGCTCGAAGTGGACCCGTCCAAGAAGCTCTCGGTCGCCATCATGGACGTGACCGACTTCAAGCTCTTCAACGACACCTACGGGCACGGCACCGGTGACAGAGTGCTGCAGTTCATCGCCGAGTGCTTACGCGGCGCGTTCCGGGCCGGGGACATCGTGGCTCGCTACGGTGGCGACGAGTTCGTGGTGGTGCTGCCGCAGACCGACCTGGCCAACGCGAGCCGGGTGTGCCGCCGCGCGGTGGAGTTCGTGGCCGGCAAGCCCTTCGAGGCCGTGGACGGCTCGCACGTCTCGATCCGCATCGCGTGCGGAGTCTCGACCTTCCCCGAGGACGGCACCGGGATTTCCGAGCTGTTGTCCGAGGCCGACGAGCGCCTGTACGGAGCCAAGCGCGCGGGCCAGCTCATGCTGGACATGGAAGCCGAAAACGCCACGGCTCAGGCCATCGCCGCCAGCGAGCGGGACGCCGCGCCGCCTGACCTGTGGAAGGGCCTGGGCGTCTTCGAGAGCCTGGTGGCGGCCATCGACTCCAAGGACAAGTACACCCGCCGCCACACCCAGACCGTGTGGCGCTACGCCATGCACCTGGTCGATGAGCTCAGCCTGTCGCCCGAGCTGAGGCAAGCCCTGCACACCGCAGCCCTGGTGCACGATGTGGGCAAGATCGTGGTGCCGGACGCCATCCTGCGCAAGCCGGGCCGCCTGAGCGATCAGGAGATGGCCGTGATGCAGCAGCACACCTCGTTCGGCGAGCAGATGGTCAAGGATGTGCCTCAGCTGCAGGCCGTGCTGGGCGGCGTGCGCCACCACCACGAGCGTTGGGACGGCGCGGGGTACCCCGACAAGCTGCAGGGCGAGCGCATCCCCTTCGTGGCGCGCGTGCTGGCCGTGCCCGACTCGTTCGCCGCCATGACCATCGAGCGCCCCTACCGCCGCGCCCTCTCGCACGAAGACGCCCTGCGCGAAATCGAGAAGGGAGCCGGCGTGCAGTTCGACCCCATCGTCGTCTCCGCCTTCGCACGCACCCTGCGCGCCGCCCGCTGAGGCCACAAGTACTTGAGAGGGATATGCTGAACCAACTCAGCTCCGACGCCATCACCTTGCGCCTTAGCCACATCCTTGAGGGATTGGCTACGTTGCGTGATACGGATTCCAAGCTCAAGGTATTTGGAGCGCGCCATCACAAGTACTTGCTGCGTCCATGCGCCTCCGAGCAGGCGCTCGCAGCCTTCGAGGAGCAGCGCCAGGTGCGCTTGCCCGAAGAGTATCGGCGCTTCCTGCTCGAAGTCGGCGACGGCGGGGCCGGGCCTTCCTACGGGCTCGAAAGCCTGTCCAACTGCCTGCAGCACTTGGACGACGAGGCGAGCGCGACGGCTCTGGCGCAGCCGTTTCCGCACCTCGACTACTGGAACCCGATGGACGAGTGGAGATGTGCAGGGCGGGTTCATGAGACGTACAGCTTCTATGAAGCCGAGTTTGTGCGCGACGAAAACGTCTTCGGCTCCATTGTCCTGAGCAATCTGGGCTGCGGCATGACCAACCTGCTCATCGTCAGCGGCCCGCAGAGTGGCTCGGTGTGGCTGGAAGACAGGTGCAACAGTGCCGGAATTTTTCCACTCATGCTCGGCAACGCGCGGATGGACTTGGAGCGAAGCGACGGGCCGCGCATCGGCTTCCTCGACTGGTATGAGCACTGGTTAAGCTGCAGCCTGGCAGAACTCGATTAGCGCGTTGGTAAGCGCCTGCAAGGACTTGTGGGCGTTTCAACTTTGCGCCTTGAACCCGATTGCTCCAAACTGCGCCCGCATTTGGAGGATTCTGTGAGTTCATCGCACGCACACTCCGACGCGCTCATGAAGGGCGTGTCGGGCATCCGCGGCGTCGTCGGGCGGGGCATGACGCCCCAGGTCGCGCTCGATTTTACATCCGCTTTCGTCACCTACCTGCGCCGCCAGGGTCACCAGCACCCCAAGATTCTGCTCGCGCGCGACACCCGGCCCACCGGCGACATGATGCGCCACGCCATCCTGTCCGGCCTCCTCGCAGGAGGCGCGCACGTCCTGGACCTTGGCATCGCGACCACGCCGACCTTGCAATACGCCATTCCCTATCACAAGGCTGACGGCGCGATTTGCATCACGGCCTCGCACAACCCGGTCGAGTGGAACGCGCTCAAGTTTTTCGCGCCCAGCGGGATGTACCTCGACAAAGCTCAGGGCCAGCAAGTACTTGACCTGGCCAACCAGGCCGAGCAGGGCCAGCCCGACTTCGACTTCGCGACCTGGGAGTCGATGGGCCGCGTCGATGCCGACGACGCCGCGACCAGCCGCCACCTGCACGCCGTGCTCGACTACATCGACGCCGAGGCCATCCGCGCGCAGAAGTTCAAGGTCGTGCTCGACGGCTGCTGCGGGGCCGGCAACGTGATCTCGCCCGCGCTCATCCGCGAGCTGGGCTGCGAGCTGATCCACATCAACGCCGACCTCTCGGGCCACTTCCCGCACCCTCCCGAGCCGCTCAACGAGAACTTAGCTCAGCTCGCGCACGCGGTCAAAGAGCACGGAGCCGACATCGGCTTCGCGCACGACGCCGACGCCGACCGCGTGGCGATGGTCACGGATGAAGGCGCACCCATCGGCGAGGATTACTCGCTGGTGTGGGCCGTCGCCCACGTCTTGAAGAACCGGCGCCAGGGCCCGGTCGTGACGAATTTGTCCACCACGATGGCTGTCGAAGCCGTGGCCAGGCAGTACGGATGCCAGACCTTCCGCTCGCCTGTGGGCGATGTCAACGTCTCGGGCATGATGCGCGACGTGGGGGCCGTGATCGGAGGCGAGGGCAACGGAGGCGTCATCATGCCCGACTTCCAGTTCGGGCGCGACGGCATCGCAGCGTTAGGATTGACGCTCGAATCGCTCGCCGTCAGCGGCCAGAGCGCAGCTGAGTTCAACCGAAGCCTGCCGCGCTTTTCGATCTCGAAGGGCACAGTTGAGTTCGAGGTGGGCGACAACCGCGAGCGGTTCAAGCGGCTCGCGGACTGGCTCAAGAGCCGCGAAAAGGCCGCCTCCTCGGATGAGCGCGACGGGCTCAAGCTGCTGTGGGAAGAGAGGGGCGAAGTGGTTTCGTGGGCGCACATCCGGCCCTCGGGCACCGAGCCGTTGGTGCGCGTGATCTGCGAGGCGCGCACGCCCGAGGAGTCCAGGCGCACCCAGAAAGCCATGCGCGACGAAATTCAAGCCTTCGACCTCGGCTTCCCGGCCCACGGCTGAGCCGCGTGAGCTCAAGGCTGAGCTCAAGGCTGAGCTCAAGGCTGAGCTCAAGCCGCCGCAAGTATTTGAAGCCGCCTCCTTGAGCCTTTGGCCTTCGCCTCGCCTCCGCATGAAGTTCAACTACGACCGCGACTTCTCGCAGCTCGACTTCCGCGCTCAGCCCGCGGAGTATCAAATCGGCGTCGGCGAGCAGGGCGTGTTCCACGTGCAGCCCTACAAATCCGAGCTGCTGCCGCTGTGGAAGTTCGCCACGCCTGACAATGCGCGCCAGTCGAGCCAGGCCATCTTCAGCAAGTACTTGGAGTACAAAGCGGCTGGTGATTTCGTGGGCATGGACATGGCGCGCAAGTACTTGCAGATGGGCTGGACGCGCTCGCGGCGCTACGCCAACCACAAGGGCGGGCGCAAGCGCGACGCTCGGGGCCGGCCCATCGAATCACTCGGCGAAGACCCGCTCAAGGCTGAGTCGGCGCGGATTTTTCGCGCCAGGCTGGACGAAGTGCGCGCCGACACCCAGTATCAGCAGAGGGCGCGCGAGCACCGCGAGAAATAC
>JAABUK010006423.1_pt1 | contig 17560 bp, 8 predicted proteins | sample 5559141 | NCBI WGS metagenome assembly JAABUK01 (sample SAMN10711869, study PRJNA513367) | rock metagenome | isolation source: Antarctica rocks | place: Antarctica: Victoria Land, Pudding Butte nord | collected 2016-01-03 | reverse complement strand
CACTTTGCTGGATAAGGCGCCGAGTTGCCGGCGTTGTCGTGGCGCAGCCGTGTGGTAGTTTTCCCATAAGGTTGCCTGAAAGTTACGACTCAAAACCCCTCCCCCATCCTCCGGGACCATACAACTAGCACTTTCTGGATGGCTCCCCGCCTGCTCAGTTCCAGCAATTGCTGAATTCCCGCCCGGTCCTGGTTGCGGCGGGTCCCGCTAACCTTCTCCGCAATCTCGGCCACGACCTGTACTGCCTGACTCCGGGCCACAGCGCGCAGGTCTTCCAGCTGCCGCTGGTAGTCCTGCTCCTTTTTGGAGACGCGCACAAAGATGACCGCCAGTTGCATGGCGCAAAGCTACCCCGAGCCCTGTGTCAAGAAAACCACTCGGTTTTCTTGACACAGATTTTAGCGTCCCGCATCCGCTAACAAATAGGTTTGGCTCCCCTTCTCATAGAGCAAATCAGCCCGACCCTTGAGTTGATGCAGTTCAAGTGATACAGTTTAGCCAACCGTTAATTCGCCTATTGCTACCTATCTAGTCTGAACGAAACAAGTCGTCTCCCCGACTACCTAGGTGCGATTTTGAACAGTTATCGTACCTAAAGTAGCAGCCGGGTTTTGCCTGGTAGTTACCAGCCTGTCTCGGCCTGTAAGCCATATCAGGGGTCGCACAATAGTAGGAACGGAAAACAACGGTTGAGGAACCCGGTCGGCTGGATGTTAGCCGGTCCACGTTTGCTCAGGCGGGGTAGCTCGGAATGTTAAACAAGTGGTCCCATCTCGGGGCAGAGGGTTTACTGGCAGATTTGCGGATAGCCAGTCGAGATGGGTCGTTTCCGGCTGCCTAAATGCGCCCGTTTAGCAGCGATGGGGCGCCTTCTGGAGGTAGTCGCGGCTGCTTCCCCCGCAACGGCAATTAATTAACCGCTAGCTGGCACCCGCCCTGGTAGGTAGAACCCAAGGCCCTCAGCAGATAGACCCCCGACGGCAGTCCGGCCAGGGAAAGGGTCACCTCTCCGTTGCCAGCGGGTAACTGCGCAGGCAAGGCGCGCACCAGCCGGCCCAGGACATCGCGCAGCTCCACGGCGACCGGCTCGTTCCCGACGGGCAGTCGCAGCGTTACCTGCTCGTGCGCCGGATTGGGGAACGCCTCCAGAACTAACTGGGAACTGGCCGGCCGGGTCGCTGTCACCAGGGGCAGGTGATTGAAAAATACATCAATGCCGTGCGGCATCCCCGGGTTAGATACGTCGTTGCCAGTGTAGATATCCAGCGCCCCGTCCCCGTTCAGGTCCGCCGCGGCCGCCATGCTGAACGGCTCTAGTCCAATCAGCACGGATGTGGCGGCGGCAAACTGGCCCCGTCCGTCGTTGAGCAGCACCTGCACGATGCCCCGGTCAATGTTGATGAGCAAGTCCAGGTCACCATCGCCGTCCATATCGCCGAAGTTGACGTGGTAGGTGCGGCTGAGCACCGCCACGTTTTGCAACGCGCCCAGGCCCCCGGTCCCGGTCCCGGGCACCAGGCTGATATTGGCTCCCTGGTAGCTGGAGCACAGCACGTCGGCGTGCCCGTCCCCGGTGAAATCGCCGACCGCCAGTTCAAAGCAAATCGGGTTGATGGTGCGTGTCACCCCCGCCGTAAACTGCCCGGTACCATCGTTGAGGTACACCCCCAGCGTCGAGCCCGCGACGACGAGCAAATCCAGCGCCCCGTCTTCGTTCATGTCTGCTGCGCCCACGTCCTGGACCGAGAGTACTACCGGCCGGGTGTAGGCGGGCGCGCGCAGGCCATCGGCAGACCCCGGCAGGAAGGAGAGCAACGCCCCGGTGCCGGCGGCCTCAGTCACCACGGCATCGGGGTACCCATCGGCGTTGAAGTCGCCGGTGATGAGCTGCGCCGAGTAGGCGGTCGGCAGCAACTGCGTGCCCGGTGCGAATGTGCCCTGGCCCGTGCCCAGGCTCAGCCAGACCCCGTTGCCAAACGTGCCGCTGGAGAGCAAATCCAGTCGGCCATCGTTGTTGAAGTCCGCCAGGTGTAAATCCACGGGCTGCGGAGCTGCGGAAACGGGCGCGGCCTGCGTGGTGAACTGGCCCGTGCCGTCATTGAGGCACACGTGGGTCGTGGCAAACTCGCCGACGACCAAATCCAGGTCCCCGTCGCGGTCCAGGTCGCCGGCCACCACAATTTTGGGAAGCACGCTCGGCGGGGTGCTGATGGTGAGCGGGGCGGTGAAGGTGGCCGTGCCCCGCCCCGCCGCCGCCAGAAACTCCACCACTTGCGCCGGGCTGCTCACGCTGGCCGGCACCGTCACGCTTACGGACTCGCCGGGGGCGAAGGCCTGGGCCGGCAAAAAAGAAAGCTGCCGCGTGCCGGCCCCGCTGAACGTGCCCGCCCGCTGGCCCAGGAGCTGCGTAGTGGCCACCCGAATGCCGGTGGGGTCGGCGACCGGGCCGGAAAAGGAGAGCGTTACGGGTCCGCTACGACTACCCGCCGGGGAGTTACGCGTGGGGCTACTCTGCTGCAAGGCGGGTAGCTGGGCCCAGCCCAGCAACGGCAGCCAACCAAGCCAGACCCCAAGAATAGTAAATTTTTTCATATCGACTGGCTTGAAAACTTAAGGGGGAGGAGGAGCCGGAAAAGATACCCCCCTGCCACGCTACGCCCGGCAGCCGGCTGAAGCACTCAACAGCGGAGCCAGCTAGCGCGGGCACTCAAACACGGGCAAAAGGGGCTTGCCCAGGGCGGGGTAGATGGTCAGGCCGGATTGGGCATCCACGTAGCTGTCGGCGGCTGGATTGTCACCGTAGGCCACGCCATATACATGGTCCTGGGGGCCGGGATTAATTTCCCGGGTCATCACCGTTTGTGGAATGGAGTCTTGGAACCAGTACCAATTCGCCTGTACCCCATCTGAAAAGGAGCCCGTGTAGAGCCGGGTGGCCTGGTAGTTGGTGGGCGATACGTTCTTGCTGGTCGAGAAGAACAACCGGCGGTACCGGGGCTGAGCAGGGGTGCTCGGCGCGTTCAGACGTCCCATATAGCGATACCACTGGTAATCAATCAGCTCCCAGCTGCGAAAGAAGGTGACGGTGGTCGTGGAAAGCTGCCCCAGCGTAACGGCTTTGGGTGCGGTCGCCGGGCTGGCCGTAATCGTGAGGGAAGGCGTTTGGCAGGTCCCATACCCAGTTTTGGCGAAAGCAAGCCGCTGGGCACCGAGCGGCAGCTCCAACTGAAAGCTGCCGCTCGCATCGGTGCTCGTGTTCATAGTTTCATGGTCCACTACGCTGACTACCACGCCGCCCTTGTCCGGTATGGGTTTACCGAATTCATCCACCAGCTGTACCGACCCGCGGTAGGTACTGTGCGGCCCGTTCGCGGCCGGGTCTCCCTTGGTGCAGGCGCTCCCGCTAATTCCCAGAAGGGTCAGGAGTAAAAATGTATTTTGCCGGGTATAAGTGCTCATAAATCAGAAAGCATAAGCGTAAGGCCAATATTTGTTAGAAAGCTGACCCCATCCTGTTTGGGGTGCTCAGCGGGTGCTTGCTCTAAAGTTAGGGGGTACAGCTCGCTGGGGCGTATATACTTCCGCCGGTTTGTCGTACCTGACCGTAAGTAGGACTTTCCGTGTTCATATCCTTCTGCTGGGGATAAGCATAGCCCGTGTAGGCCCCCGAAGCGTTAGTTTCGCAAACCAGGCCCTGGTCTACCCAGTTGGGAGTTTTCATTTGCGCGTAGTTGTAGGAGGATTCTTGGAGCAAGCGCGCCGCAAGGGCGGTATTGCCGGCCGGTGCTAACACTTCCTTAAATACTTTCACTATTTTACCCGCCGCGTCATATTGATACCGGGTAAAGAGATTGTCATTATCCAGCACGGCCGTCAGTTGCCGGGTAGTCGGGTCGTAGACACTGGTCTGAATGGGGGCATCGAGGGGGTGAAAACGAAAATCATCCACGTATACATCGCTGCTGCCACTACGGCGGCAGCCGACGGTGAGCTGCTTGCCGGCTGCGCTGGCCGGGATATCCACGGTGACGGTCAGTAAATCCCAATCCCCCGCGTGCTTGGTAGTAGAGTTGGTGCGGCTGGCCTCTACTACAGTTACCCCGTCGTAAGCCAGGTAGAGGCGGGCACTGCCATCCGCGTCACTTTTATGAACCCACACGCTCGCCCGGTAAGTATGGCCCGTACTTACGTCACTGCCGATAACTGTCTTATAGGTAAAGCCCAGGGGATTATTCTGAGTGAGGAAGGAGCTGAATTGCCCGGTGTGCTGCTGCAAGGAGCTCTGGCGGCCCCCATCGCGTACTTCCCCGCCAAAATGGGAAGTAGCCCCCGCCGTTGATTGGTCCTCCGCCCCGGAGTAGGCAATTTCCGTAAAGCGGGCATTGCGAGCGGCTGCTAAAACCAGACTTTGCCCGTGTCCCGTCTTCTGCGTCGCGTACTGGTTATTCAAATCCTTCGACTCCAGCGGGCGGGAATAGTGGTCATACAGCGTTACTTCCCCCACGTTAAGCCAATTGCTGGCCTGCGTTGCCCGGTTCCAGTTGTAGGGTACGAATCCGGCATAGGTCCCGTCTTGGTTGAGCCGGGGTGACTGCCAAACGTAGGTGCGGTGCTGACGCCAGACGGGAACCTGCGCCGCCGGGTCAGGTTTATACGTATCAGTGGAAGCATCGTAGAGGCGGTAGTTGTTCCAGTCGCTTTTCCACGTCTGGATGCCAGCCGTGAGCAGCGCTGGATTGGGCGTCCCATTATCCTTATAGGTGTAGGTGGCCGCCGCCTGCGTCAACATCTGCCGGTTACCAGTTGCCTCCACCTTGGGACCCATGCCGGGATAAAGTGTGTAGGCTGGCACCTGCCGACTCCGGTACTTATCTCCCAGCGAATTAATCATCGACGTTTCCAGTACGGCTCCGGTGTAGAAGTCATAGAGCGTATTTTGAGTAGTAGCGGCTACGTTGTTGCGGGTGGTCGTCGTGCTGAGCAGCGTCGTGGGGAGGTAATTCTTGGTAGTGTAGTTTAAATGATAATTGGGACTGCCGTAGTTAGTCCCGTCAACACCCAGAAACTCGGATGTTATAGCCGCCTCCGTAAAGGTACCCTGACTGGCAATTCCTTCCGCATTAGGCAAAGAGGAAGCATAATTGAATACGGTGCTGAACTCCAGCGTGCCCCGACCATTGTACTTGCGAATACTAGCGGCTTGACCTAGCAAGCCCATGTCTACATCGACTTTGTTACTGTATTGGGACAGCCTATAAGGCCCACTATTGTAGCCGTTAGCGGGAAAAGCCATCAAGGGATACGTGCTGGATTGTACTTTACTCACCTGAACAGGGCGTACCATCGACGAAGTGGCCGTGTAGAACGCATATTCCTCGCGCTGGTCGATATCAGTGGGCGTAGTGAAGTTGCCCCGCAGGACGGTCACCAAGCCATACATCACTCCGGTGCTAGGATAGTCAAACAAGGAATAAAAGGGATAATTCACTTCCTTAACCGACTCGGGCTCTTTGGAAATCACGCCGGAGCTATTACTATCCGTAAAACGTGAACCAGTATACTGATACTTAGTAGTATAGGTAACCTGATTCTCATCCGTTGTTTGCACAGCTGCCACTCGAATATCCCCCCCGTTTTTATTAATAGGCAACTCGATGGAGCCTAAAAACCTGGAATTAATCTGGGCAGTTATAGGGTGGTCCGCTATAGGGTCTATTCCGCAATCGCACTGGCCGTTTCGAGGCGATAAATACTCACCGTCTTTTAAATTCAAGGTGATAGAGGTAGCAGTTACTGCCGTTATTTTTCGGGTATCATTGAACTTACGGGTGAATACCGTTTCCTCATACAGTGGCGTACAATAATTGGCCGGGGCGCATCCAGTATTATAGTAGCCAAAGTAGTTGCCACTAAAATTTACGTTATCCCCCACTTTAAAATACTTACTCGCATCAAGGCCTGTCGTGCTATTTACTGAAAATTGATTGGTTATTCCATTAGACCTCAATGACAAACGACTACTCCCAAATTCCGATACGTGCGCGTACTGGTCGCGTTCGTAGGTAACTGTAGTGATCGCACCCAGGGGATTGGTAATCTGCGTGAGTGACCAAGCTGCGCCATCCTGCGAGGCTTGGACGAAATCAGTGGCTGGTCTGTGGCTGGTAGCTGCCGTAGTACCAGCGCTGCAATACATACCAAAGGCATCCCAGCGATTGGGGTCATACTGGGGATTGAAGCCATAGTCAAAACGAAAGTCGGGAATCAACTTCACATTGTTAGCCCCGTAGGTAGCAACGCTCTCCAGGGTTAGCTTACCGAGGCGCTTCGCGGCGGAGTAAACTGAGCCCATTGGGGGGGGAGTGTTGGCGCTGGCAAACGAATTAGGGGTTCCCTGACACAGTCGGTAAGTATAATTCAACACGACCCGCTTCAAGCATTTACTGTTCAAAAACGGACGAATCGCACTGTTTGCCGCGATGTCGCTCTGGTCATATACCTTGGCGAAGGTATCCTTTCCGCCTAGATTCGCGTCGCTCCCGCCGGCCGCGCTGAAGCCCGTGGAGGTCTGCAAGGCTTGCAGGTCCTGATTATTGAGGACAATAATTTCATCTAGGCGCAAGGAAGAAGCCGGAGTAGTCTCATCGATACCCAAGTTGGAAGCTGCGGAGCTGAGGCCGTTGTAATGACCCCGCCCATCCAGGCGCACACTCTTGATAAATAAGGCGGTGTGCGTGCGCGTAGCGATTGAATTCAGGTAGTACGTTTCCTTAGCTCCTTCCTGATAAGAGAGTACGGTGGCATCCGACTGGCTTGGTTCCTCCCCGACGTAGGGCTGACGCCATTTGAACTGCGAGGAGAATTTTCCGTATGAAAACCGCACCCAGGTACCCAGGTCCGCGTCATCTACTACCCCCACGGTGCCCTGGTCCACATAATCGGGGCCGGTAATAGCGGTTAACAGCCAGGCTGTCGCGTAGTTGTAATTCGCGTTATCCGAGCTGCCCTTGGGACCCGTTTTTCTGGTTGATACGCCACCAGTACTGCTGCCGTTAAGCTTGCGGGTGTGGCTGAATTGCTGTAAGTGCTCTACTGGCAGCGAATAGTGATAGGTGGTACCGTCTTCCGCCGTCACGGCAAAGGCCCCAATGCCATTTTGGGGACGCACAGCCCGGAAGGGATTAGCGGCTCCGGGTATTAATACGGTCGAGTACTGAGGTTCTAGTACTTTGGTGGTCGTACCATCAGGATTTTGTTGCATTGCTGGCTTGTACCCAATGACAGTAGTCTGATACGTATCTTTTGGTTCAGGAGCATTAAATTCCAAAATGGGTTTAGAGGCGCCGGCAACCTGGTAGGCATCGCTGAGTTCCTTATTAGTGTACCAGGCAACTTGCTTGCCCTGAGTCAGATTTTTGCCGTTCAATCCCTTGCGGCTCGCTTCCGTGCGGGCCGCCGACGTATTCTGGTCGGCGTCATACAGCTTGGGGTCCGTAATAACTAATTGAGAATTCTGCCAGTAGGAATTGAGATTCGCCGGCGAATTATCGCTCCCACCGGCAACGCCCGCGGGAGATACCGACGCTGGGTCATTCGTATTACCCGCATAGGTGTAGGTATTGGAAGCCGAGTTGTCGTAGCGAAAAGCTACTTTGCTTTTATCCCACGGAACCAGGTTGTACTTGGCGTGCTGGGCCAGCATCTTACGGGGATAAGCCAGGCTGCCCACATCAAGCCGTTGCGGGCGAATGGAGCCCGACACCCCCGCCCCCATTACCGTGAAATCGTCATGGGCAATACTGATGGGTAACAGGCTATTACCCCAGTAATCATCCATTGGATTGGACCACTGCTGCATATCCGACCCGATGTCAGTAATGACATTTCCCTGTTCCGTACTGGTCTTAGTGTATTTAAACGACAAAGCCTTGCGGCTCTTGTTAGCCGCCAGGTTAGCCGGACCATCAAATATGGCGGGGCCGTAGCGACCTGGGTCTTTCAGGTCGTTGCCGACCGGCTGCGTTCCGTTAGCGCTCAAGTTACCAAAGTTGAGCGAGCCAAACGCAGCTTCTTTGGTCGTATCGTTGGTAAATACCCAGTAGTTAGTGCGGAACCAGGTGTGTTCGTATTTGGTCGTGGGCTCGTTGAAGCCGCCGCCACTGGGGCCTAGCTTGCCGAAGGCTGCGATGCCCACGCCGGTCGCCAGCGCCCCGGCCGCCTGGAGGGCAACCTTAGCACCTGATACTCCCTGCGCGATACCCCCTATCCCGGCCCCTACCCCCACGGTAGCTACCGTGACGGCGGCACTGGCCAGCTTGATGGCGTCAATGGAAAAGCCGCCATCACGGGAGCCACCGATGCCCGCTATGTCGCCGGATTGCAGCTTGCCCCCGCTCCAGCCGGCGCTGACGAACCCCAGCAGGCTGGCCGAGCCGCTGTGGCCCGTCTCGGAATTCCAACCCAGGTTGAGTAGGCCGGGTACGCCCCCGTACCAGCCTTTGTAGCCGTCATCGGTATAGGAGTTGGTCGCCAGCTCGCCGTTAGCGTCGTCGGGGTAGCCGTTCACGTTGCGCGCGATGGAACCGGGGTTCATGCTCCAGCCCAACCCGACCCAGGAGGCCTCCTGCTCCAGCTTGATGCCGGCCCGGTAGGTGAGCGGCAGCGAGAAGGTGGTTTCAGGACCGGGCACTTCCAGCACCGGCAGGTTATAGGTCAGGTCCCCGGTAGTCAGGCTCACCAAATCCGTGGAGCCGGGCGACTCGAAGCTCGTGAACTCGGGCTGCCCTGGGCCCATTAGGGCGTAGCTGAGGGTAGGGGCAGCGATGGAACCGACCAGCTCCAGCAGAAAGAAGCTGGCGACTGCCCGGCGAAGCGTAACGTTACGGAGCATAGTGTCAGAAAACGGGTGGAAAAAGAATTAATGCGGGCGGCGCTGCCCCTCGCGAGCGGCCTTGATATCGTGGGCGGTGAAGGTGAAGCGACGGGTACCCAGCTCCAGCTTCTCCCCTTTGAAGGTGATGAAGCAGCCGTGCCGGAGCTGCTGCTCGGAAACCGGGAAGACCAGGAGCACGGAGCTATGGCCAGTGCTGCCGTACTGCCGGGGGTAGCTGGCGGTGATGGCGGCTATGGAATCAGTTTGGTTGGGCAGACGCAGGTAGACATCTTGGGCGATGTCGTAGTTGAGGTATTGGAGAACGCGGGTGTAGAGGGGAGCATTGGCGATGTATTGATTTTCTATTTCTTGGTTATTATTGGTTAAGGCTAGAATAAAACTTGATTCACTTTTCGCCAGTGACGCGGAAAGATGCTGTGCTTTTGCTATTGGTCGGTAAGTGCAGTTGATAACTTGAGGAGAATCTTGTGTAGGAGAGGTAGGGGGCGGAATTAGAGTTGGTAGAGTAAGAGTCAAGAAATTCCCTAGCAGAAGATTAAAAAGATGGTAAATTCCATAATTATAGAAATTTATATTATTTATTAAATAAAATTTGAAATATTTTATAAATATACCGAGCATTGTTAGTTAATAAAATTTAATGAGAATAAGTAAAAATATTTGTCATTACATATAAAATAGTAAATTTAATTATTAGAATGATAATGGTCAGGAATTATGCTACGCCAAACTAGCGGCAATTCAAAATATAGTATTAAAAACCAACTTATCAATAATAAAAAATACTTTAAATTTAATTAAATAAGCTTATTTTTTAAGAAAATTAACTATTGAGAATAACGCTACAGTAATGATGCTTACAGCAAGCCAAATTATCGACGTAATAACTATTGGCAGAGCCCCGTGCCCCATATGCAAGTCAATGCCTTCGTAATATAAGTAACTATAAATATTATACATAATATCTAACGTAAAAAATATAAAAAATATATATATTATACTTATTAAAAGTCGTTTATTTTTTAGCTTAAAAAAAGAATAACAATAGCAGCCTGTTGCAATCGTGCATATCGTAAAAAATATTGCCACGTAAATTAAGGGAGATAGTCTAGTCATGATTTATATTCGTAAATAAATTCTTTTCAGGCAATTCTTTGCCCGATGTGAATTGGTTTAAATAGTAGTTTGTCACCTGTTGTAAATTGCTGTTAACACCAGGATAACTGACTTCTTGTATAACATGTAAACCTTGGCTTAACAAAGATTCACCACCTGGACCAAGTCCTTTCCACGGTTGAAAGCCAGCATGAGCAGGTGAGGTTGCATCTTGAAGTGTGTGCAGTGCTAAACCGAAATGATAGTATGCACTGCTTAGATTACCTGATGCAAGCAATCTTTGACCTCTATGATATTCTAAACGCACAAAATTATCTGCGAGTCTCATTGCTTCTGATTTACTTTGACTATGCCTACCATCACTCATGGCATGTTTAAAAGAATTCTCAGCTGATTGAGACCCTGGTCCGTTGTCTGCATCTACTGTTGCTTTATTAAGTGCCAAATTGATAATATCCGCCCTTTCAGAAAGGTCCAAATATTTCCCTTGTTCTTTTGTAGCTACATAATTTGCTGTTTGATGAACGAATGCACCACCTTTAGAGGCCCACTTAGGAGACGATAAAATACGTGGGATTGACATGGCTGCCCCAATACCAAAGGAAGGTGCTGCTGACAACGCAAAAGAACCTGCTGACGAAAGGCCAACGCCAAGGTAGTGTAAGAGTCCCCATTGTTCAGCACCATTTAAAAGAGGTATAAATCCCCCATCTGGGTCTACGCTGGAGACAGGATTGTTACCCATGCCCACATAAGGCGAGTAAAACTGCCCCATTGGGTCAGGCGCCGTCCAGCGCCCGATGCGCGAGTCATATAAGCGCAACACAAAGTCATCCGTCCCAGTGTCCTCGTCCTTCTCGGCATACTGCCCCTGGTAGCCGTGGCGGTACTTCTTGGTGCCAATGAGGTAGTTTAAGCCCGGTAGCGGGGCACCGTAGGCGTAAGTGTGCTGCTCCTGCACAATCATGCCCCCGGTTTGCTCTACCGTCAGGTCATCGAAGAAAATATACGTGCTGAGGTCAGTTGAAGTAGCGGTCAATTCTACCGTGCCGCCTTGCTGCACCCTCACTCCCAGCTGTAATTGCTGCCAACTGCCGGCACCGCCGGGTAGAAATACCTGTTCCGGCTTGCCAACCGCATTGCCATTCTCATCCTTTACCTGGTATTGTATCCACGCATTATAGGTAGCGGTAGTGCCGAGCGGCTGCGAACCGCCCAGACTAGCCGTAGTAGCCGGTAGGTCAATTGCTTTTCGTTGCAGCGGAATACTGACCCCTACGGCCAACCGGTTAAGCCAGCGCCAGCCTCCCGCTGGCGGCTGGGATAAGCGGCCGGCCTCTGGCCGGGTAGCCGCCTCATCGCCCACCGCGGCCGCGCCCAACAAGAGGAAGGGGCGTATCCGCGGGGGACTGGCCACCACGTTGGGATGGGCGAAACCCCCTACTGCCGGCGCTTTCGCCCAAGCGGTAAAGGTGATGGTATCGCCTTTCTGAACCGTAACTACGCGCTTCAAGGTAGGTGCTGTCGCTAGCCGCCCATCCAGCTCCGCGACATAGGTGCCGCTGTGGGCTCCGCTACCGGGCTGCACCCCGTACGTACTGCTACCTTGAAATGCATACTTAGCTGGCACTCCCCCCGGCTCCATCGTTTCCGTGCCTTTATCGGTGGAAGGCTTGTGAAAAACCACGCGGGCGTTGCCTAGGTGGTCGTTCAGCTCGTAGCGCGGGTCCACGCTGCCATCGTCGAGGCGCACGAGCGCGCCCAGGCGACTGGCGGCGTACAAGGGCACCTCACTACGCTGCAAGGCCCCCACTGCCTCCTGCACGTAGGTGCTGACCTCATTGCCCTGCATATCACGCACCGAGTAGGTAGTGCGCAGCAGCTGGCCCAGCGGGCCGTAGCTGGCTTTGCTGGCCCGGAAGCCCCGGTCGTCGTAGGTATAGGTGGCGATGGGAATGGGCGTGCGCAATTGATAATAGTCGTACACGTTATTACGGTATACGCCTATTACTTTGCCGGTCACGTCGTAGCGCAGGAAGCGCTGGCCCTGCTCATCCCGCTGCCGGGTCATCTGACCCGTATTGTCGTAGTCATAATCCAGCACGGCGGAGCCGGCTGGGTTATTGACGGCCAGCAGTCGGTTAGAACCTAGGGCGTATTGGTAACTAAAATTGTCGGTGGCCGCGCCTGTGCTGCTGGTGCGGCGCAGGCTGCCGATGTTACCGTTAGCATCATAACTCAGATTGTCCTCCCCATTCGCTTTCGTGGGACTGAAGGTGAAGGTAGCACCATTGGCCACCGTGGCGAAGTCGGCTTCGAGCAGTTGACCCTTCGCGTCGTAGAGGTAACCCATGCCGTAGGCTTGGGTATTGGCGTTGGTATTATCATTCGGGTTCGCCGCGGTGCGCCAGGAGGTGGCTCGCAGTGTACCATCGAAACGCTGCTTGCCCTGATTCAGGGTTACGGTAGGGTTGAGTGCTGCCACCTGCTGGCTGCGGTAGTCGTTGTCAAAGTAATCCTGCCGCATCCCGAACAGGTCCTTGAACATGCCCGAGGCGTTGGGGCCGTCCTTGCCGGGGTCCAGGCTGCGTTGCGAGTTGTTGATGCTCTTGAGCCAGCCCTGCACGGTGTAGGTGTAATCAATGCCTTGCAGGTTGCCGGCCAGCTCTACCCGCTTGAGCGGGCCGTGCAGGTAGTAGCTATAGCTGGCCCGCAGGGTTTTGTTGAAGCCATCGAGACTGGTGAAGGCCTGGAGCAGACGCTGATTGGCATCGTATAGGTAGTGGTGATAGAAGGCATCGGTCTGGTTCTGCTGGTACGCTACAGTCGTCACGTTACCGGCCGCGTCGTAAGTATAGTCCAGGGTCTTGCTACCCACTACTGGCTGCTCCTGCACCATCCAGGTTAGCTGGCCCAGGTCGTTGTAGCTGTACCAGGTGGTCGCGCCGTCCTTGCTGGTCTTGGCCACCGCCCCGAGCACGAAATCCTGCCCGCGCCCGCTCAGCTGCGCGTCCTGGAAGGGCTGGTCGTACCACACCTGGTTACGCTGGCTGCACCGGCCGGGCTCCAGGCCCCCGCTCCGGGTGCGGTCTTCCAGAATGGCCGCGTTCAGTACGCTGTTGGTTAGCTTCGTGGTGTTATAGTTGTAGAATACCTGGATGTAGTCCAGATTAATGCGGCCGTTATCGGCTGCATCGTAGCGAAACTCGACGGTATTCGGAGTCGTGTTATTGGTTAGAGGTATCAGTAGCGTCTGGGTGGTCCAGTTACTCCAGCTGCCCGTCGGCGCGAAGCTGACTTGCTGGATGAAGACTTGGTTGACGTACAAGCTCAGCGTGCGCGTATCGCTGTAGCCGGCGGCGTAGCGCACCTCCATCGCGAAGCTTTCCGTCGTGGGCGCGGGCACGGTGAACTTGACGTTGGACGTGCCCGGCTGCTCGATGTAGGCCGCGAAGCCGCTGCCGCTGTAGCCGGGCCAGGAAGAATTAGTAGAGGCTCCTACCAGCTGCGCCTGCTCGGCTTCGTAGCGCTGCCCGGGATTGGCGAGGGGCGACTCAAAAACGACACCCTGGCTCCGGTCGGTCGCCATCGTGTACTCTCCAGCTTCCACTGCCCGGCCGGCCGGGTCATAGTTGGAGTAGGAGAACCGGCCTTCAAGGGCTTGTCGGGCACTCTGGGAAAAACGGATACGACCGTCCTGGGCATACACGTACTGGGTCGTGCCCTCATCGGGACTACTGGTTTGTAGTAGCCGGCTGTTGTTGTCGTAGACGTTGCGCGTGATATAGGTGGGCGTAGAGCTGTCTGCCTGGCGTACCAGCTCTACGTCGTCGAAACGAATCGCGGTGCTTTGATTTGAACTGGAATAAAAGCCGATTTCGCACTGGCCATTCGTTACCAAAATGTCCGTTAGGGTAAGCTGTTGCCAGGATGTCCAGTCACTCATCACAGGAAAAGCAATCTCCTTTACGGCCCCACCATAGTTCTGCGCCCGCATAACGGCCGTCAACTGGCCGCCGATATTTTGTACCCAGGCCCGCAAGGTATAGAGACCGTTAGGCAGATTAGTGACAACCTGATAGGTATAGGCATTCCACGTTCCGCTTGGCTGCCACTGAACGCCATAGTACGTTCCCGAGTGCGCTGGTGTAAAGTTCTGGATGTAAGATGCCCCGGCTGGCGTAGTTGTGCTGGCCCAGCCAGTGGGCGTAGTCGTCACCGCCTGGTCTTGGTCGAAGCTGCTGTTGCGAACGTAATTCGAGCCTCCCGGCAGCCCGTTGGGGGCTACGGTAGCCACTACCCGGCCCGCATCATCGTAGTAGGTGTAACTGAAATTGCCGTAGTGAACCTGATAGGAAAAGTCAAATTGCCCGCTGGTAGCCAGCAGCCGATAGAATCCGGGCGTTAAGCTCAGGGTTTGAGAACCCGTATAAGCCTGTTCCGCCACCGCACTGTTGACCAAATCAATAACGACGAAAGTCCCCACGCCGCCGTTCCCATCCGTCACCGTCACGGCCGTAGGAGAAGCGGAAGCACTTACATGGATATCCTGGTACATGGGGCTACCGGCCGCGTTGCCCGCATTAGCATTCACGGAGCCGGTTAGAGTCATGGCCGGGTACTGGTCGCCGCTCAGGCAGCTAGCCAGCGCCTGACCTTCCCGATTAGCAAAGACTAAGCTTTCCACCCCGTTGGGATTCACGCTCACTACCTTCATGCCCTGGGCCCGCAGACTCGTCGTCGCGCTGCCCGGCACGAAAGTGGGACGGAAGCTACTATAATGGTCTAGCTCGTTGAGCAAGGGGAAATCGCGTCCTTTAGTCTCGTGACCCGCGCCCATCCGAAACTTGTCGCCTGGACCCGCCGCCCGGCGCATGCCCCCTAGCGGCCCCATAGTCGGCTCACTCAGGCTAAAGGGATTACGGGTAGCCGCCGTAGCGGGCTCCCACGTATTATTCTGGCTGTAGTAGTAACCGAGCGTCCCCAGCGTGACAGAATCCGGGGCGATGGGCTTGTTAGCGTTGGTCCCCTCAAAGTTGGTGGCCGTATAGGAATTGCCGCCAGCCATGATGAAATCCGGCCGGTATTTGAATTCCTGGTTGTTAATCGGAGCCGGCAAGGTGGCTAGGACCGGCTTGCCACCAGTACTATTGACTACCTGACTCGCGAAGACCTGCTGAGCAGCAATATTCTTGGTCTGGCTCTGCGTTGCCCGCCCCATAACGTCCACGAACTGCTTCGCGTCGCCTGTAAGGTTGCCATTCAAGTCATACGTGCGAGTACGGCTCCAATTGCGGTTTACATCATCCGAAGGGTCTGAAGGAGCAGTAGGTACTGAACTGACGAATACCGTAATGGTTGAGGCAGGTTGCCCACACCCAGTCTGGCCTAAGGCCGTTACGGTGTAGGTAGTGGTATGAGTAGGTGATGCCACTACCGTACTACCGGACGTCGTATTGAGGCCTGTCGCTGGCGACCAGGCATAACTAGAGGCGGCCCCACTAGCAGCCAGCCTAGTCGAGCCACCCGGCGTAATTGTGGCAACCGAGGGAAGAACAAGAAGCGCCTGCGGGCTCGGCGTACTTATTCGGGTCGTAATATCTCCATTCTGAGTAGAATTACCCTCTACTACGGCGTAATATGTGCCAGCCGCCAGGGTCGGATTTAAAGAGGAAGCCAAACTATTGCATAGGGCACTATTATCATTGTAGGTAATCTGATTGCCGTTCCCATCCAAAAGCGTCAGGAAGGTGTCGAATGTCGAATTACACAGGTCAATACTAACCTGAGTACTACTGGTTAGGGTAAACTTGTAGAAAATATCGTCACTGGCTTGTCCAAAGTCGTTACCATAACAGTTGCTGGGGGCATTACTACGCTTATCAGAGAACAAGAAGCCACAACTGCTGACGGTACCCGCATCAATAGCTGTAGCCAGCGTCGCACCCGGGGGCCGCAGGGGCAACACACTAATTTGGGTTTTTATATCACCACTATTGCTACTATAGCCTTCCGACACGATATAATAAGTTCCGGCTGGCAAAATTCGCCTGATGCCAGCCTGGTAATAGGAGGAGCCCGATGCAATGTTTGGTGAGTAGGTAGGTGAAGCTTTTATTGTATCATCCACAATAGCCAGTACGTTGCCACTCCCATCGAGCAGAGACATGAAGGTGTCGTTTATCCCTGAGTCACAGTGTGAGATTGTAACCTTCTGTTTGCTGGTTAACGTGAATTTATAAAAGATGTCGTCGCTGGGTTGCCCGCCTTGGATGGCATCAAAAAAGTTACCGTAACAGTTGGCAGGGCTAGTATTCCGGGTATCGCTGAATACGGGACTACAAGCCGTTAATACTCCGGCATCAATAGCTGTATATCGGTCAGCTCCCAGTGGGCGACTGGCACATTGCGCCAGCACCTTCACTGGCAGGCTCAGTAGAACGAAAAACAATAAAGTTGGCAGCGAGTACAAATGCTTCATATAGCCACCACTAAGCGAAAGGTTGTTGTTCTATTTGTACTGCCACTCAAGCGAACTCTACAGCCACTTGAATTTTTCTGAGCAAATATTTATATCTGGTCAAAAGTTCGACAAATATCGCGAGTCCATCCTCTATCTAAAAGGACAGTTTATAATTTTCTGTGACATCCAAAAATTGCAATTTAATGTGATAAATTGCAATTTAATGTAAAATTTATCATATTTAATTATTTTTACATTATTTAAAAGACTAATTGTCAATGCTATAGAATATAAGAGGGATGAATTTGATACTCAATACCCTTGCATTGAGTCTTCTTGCAGAAGAGTATATTTATGCGCTAAGCACTTTTCTGCTTCTGCACATAACTGGATACAGTGCTATAAGCAGCCCCTAACTATAATAGACCTCTTTCCTGTGTAAATTGATAAATAAAAATAAAATATCAATCTTAAAGCGTTGGTTATGAATGACAAGTATGAATTACTGCAGGCCAATCCACAAGTTTGCAAACGGCTTTTTGGGATTGATTTTGTTCACTTGCAAGCCGTGCTAGTCAAAGTGCAAAACTCTATTGACCACCAGTTGCAAGAAAACCCGCTTTCGAAACGCGGCATTGAGGCGGAATTTAGCGTAGCCAACCAACTTTTGCTCACCTTCGAGTATTTGAGACAGTATCCTACTTTTTTGAGTCTTGGCTTCTCCTATGGCATCTCGGAAAGTTATTGCAACAAAATTTTTCACAAAATGCGCCCTATTCTGGCGGAAGTAGCGGGCCTTAAAAACCCCGAAAAACTGACATACGAAGACGTAAAAACAGTTATCGTGGACGTTACCGTGCAGCCTATTGAGCGGCCTAAAAAAGACCAGGAGCTTTACTACAACGGGTCAAAAAAAAACACATTATAAAATCACAATTAATTATTAGTCAGCAGGATAATGTTATTAAACACTGTCAGATAGAATTGGAGGGACGCAAATCGGACATCCGTATTTTCCGGGAAACTCCGTTGGAAATTCACCCAAAAGTCAAGGTCAAAGGTGATTTAGGTTATCTGGGAATTGATAA
>JAABUK010006422.1_pt1 | contig 17563 bp, 26 predicted proteins | sample 5559141 | NCBI WGS metagenome assembly JAABUK01 (sample SAMN10711869, study PRJNA513367) | rock metagenome | isolation source: Antarctica rocks | place: Antarctica: Victoria Land, Pudding Butte nord | collected 2016-01-03 | reverse complement strand
AGTATCTAGAATGCCCCTGAGAATGGGCCTTAATATGAAGGAAATTGGGCCAAGATAGGCCGGAGATTGGCTCAATTGGGCCGATGGACAGCCTGAGGCGCAGGCTGAGGCGCAGGCTGTCTGACAGGACCTCACTGCGCCACAATTTCTGGTCGCCTATTGTCGAACGGCGACACACCCGCCCCCATCCTCCCCTTCTCCCCCTCGCCAACACGGAAATTAGAATGTGCCGCCCCTAGAGAAACTTTGGTCAGAGTATCTCTGTTTATGCTCATCCTTTGGGTACCCGTTTTGCTTCGCCCCATTGACTGTGATGAGGCGTCGATTTATCTACGAACAAACTCAGAAGGAAGGGATTAAGATGATCCTAGATGCTTCTTTGAGTCCCTGGCTATTTCCGATTCCAGCAGCTTTCCAGACCCCTCTGTGATTACGATCTTCTTGATCTATTTACGTTCGCTGGATTTGAGAGTTCGGCTTCCTAAGCTTATATGACTCAGTGGAGTCCACCATCTGGTGATGCTGTGGACTTCTTTCCATCTTCTGCAAATCCTTTCGTTCCTGCATCAGCGAGTTGCTGCAATTTATGCTCGTTTTTGGTCGTTGTATTGTTTGATGGCACCAAGGCACGCTCGATCCCAGCCTTATGGCGGTAGAGCATTGAAAAGAATTTCGCTTGCTGTTGATCCATTTCCTGGTACAGACGATAGGTGGCATAGCTCCTTTCGTGGGAACTAAGAACCCTGAACCACTGGAGAATGGCGGAAATCTCGTTCATAAGGTCACAGTCGAGGGCTGCACAAGCCATGCCCCCGAGGATTTCCTCATGCCGTTGAAGTTCGGCCTCGGCAAAATCATCACCAGGAGTGTCTGGCGTGTCGGATTCCTTCAGATGCTCCCATAGGGGCGGCGCTTGAACGATATCGTCCGGCTGCAATATTGCGGCACGTTCCTTATCCACCATTGTCGATGATGAGGTCGCCGAGATTTCTGCAGGTGGATCATATGTGGCGATAGTTGTCTCGCTCTGCACGCCAATCCTTGCAGATCCGTCGCCAGCAATACCATCGGTGGTAAAAGTCTGTTGCTTTGGGTTTCTATTTCGAAAGAGCGCTGACGAGAGCTTGTATTTGAGTTCCGTGACTGTCATGGATTCCATCGCCTCAACGGTCATAGTATCAGAATTATCGTCGTCGTCGCTTTCCACTTTGCATGTCCATTCCAGAATACCTTGGTGAATTGTATCGTGCGAGGTGAGACTATCAGCTCGAAACGACGCGGCATCAGAAAAGGAAGGATAGTCGTCTTTACAGACCTCCGCGAGAGTTTCGAGGGCTGGGAAGTCATTTATCGTCTGGATGCGTTGGCCAATAATCTGTTGTTGCATTGCTGAGCTTGCGATGTCCCTCGTGATGTCTTGCAGGCCGTCGATCAGTTCTTTTGCATCTGCGATGAGCCCTTTAAACTTGCGTTTATCCCGAATGGCCCAGCTAGTCTTTCTCATTATGGTGGATCGCGCCAACTCATTCTTGCCTCGGATCTTGAAGTTGCTGAAGGAGGCATTGAGTTGCTGCACGAATTTAGACTGTTCTGTCTCCGGTGTGAGCAGACTCCCTTGGGGCGCCTCTACTGGCTCGCAACCGTACTTCTCTCTCGTCGTCTGCGAGTTGTCCAATAGCTCCAGAACCAAGCGTAGAGTTTCCACAACGGTACCTGTAAATCTGCAGTGCTCGAGAGCAATCTTTCTACCACGGCTTGGCTTCTTCGTGAGACCCATTGTCTCACCCCAGGTATATAAGCGACATTTCTCAATGCTGAGTTGGATGCTCAGTTTGCGCAGGTCTGCTTCCTGCTGTTGCACGGTGTGAATAAAATCAAAGCCTTGTATACATAACTGGAACAGTGTTGCAGCACTTGCAAGCACGCCGAGGACTTCGGCCATTGGGACAAATGTACGTCAAGAGGGCTAGAAATTGGACAAAACTCACCATCGAGCTCTCTGATGAGGTCGTCAGAAACCGACATGGGCCAAAATAGCTTCAGATGAAGGGATGGACACTGGCAGAATCATTGGCATGCTCGTCGGATCACCTTCCCACATATCTAGTCTGGCAACTGGTGATCCAGCCTCGTTCAAGTTCACTAACTAAGGCGGTGCAGAGTTTGTCAAAGCTGCCTGCGCCTCCGTCCTGTCAATCGGCCAGTTTCTAGCCATTTCCCGTCCATTTTGAGCCTCGTTTTCTTCATATTCAGCTCCCTCTCAGGAGGCATTCGACAATAGACTCCAGACAATCAATTCGTTCGATTCAGATTACTGCACTTCTATTTGAATGCTTGAGAAGAGTTCGTGGCCACTGAATCCGGCAGAGTTGTCATATTGATGATACATCAAGGCTTTGTAAAGCGTGGCCTTGATTGGGGCCGATAGATGGTTGGTGCCACGGAGTATCTTATTATGATATAGAGTTGGTCGATTGAAGCAGTCTTGAACCACAGCGGAAGTGTTTTTCGATTACGAAGTATTGAACCGTGAATTTATTATGGATTTGATTGAGTGAGTGGTTTCCTGCGTTTGGCTTCTGTGATAGAAAGCAAGACCAGAAGTCTCTCTGCTGGGATGAGTTTGCTCAAGGACAATCTCACTTGTTCTTACTCGTGCAGCACGTCTCAATTCGTCTCCCAAGGGTCGTGCCATGGAATTCTTCTACCTCCCGAGAGGCCATTCATTCATTCATTCCCTAGGGGAGACCCTTCCAGCGGCGTCCACCTTAAATTCTGCTTCATCAACCAGACTTCCATATCCCCCATTGACCCACTCACTACCTCCCTCCCCCCTCTCCCAATCCCACTCTCATTTCAACATCCTCCCAACCAACCCATTGCTATCCACCCCCCTCTTGTACTTCCTCCTGCAAGCCGGACTATACCACTTCACCGTCCTAGCCGGCAACTCCACCATCCCCACACACCCCAGATGAAACCACTGCCCATCCTCACACTTCTCGTCCATCTCGCAGCAGATCATCTCTCCCCAGCTCACGTCGCCACAGATGCAGAAGCGCTCTTCATCCGGGTCAATCACCTCTTTGTTGCCGTCGATGTCGACGCGGATTTGGGGCGCGTCGGTTGTTGATGCTGCGGCGGCGGCGGTAGAGGGGATAGAAGTAGGTGTAGGAAGACATTTGGGTTTGGGGCCCGGCTTGTTCTTGCGTTTGCTAATGCTGACGGCGGCGCCGCCGTCGGCGGAGGATTGCGTTATTGGGCCTGGAGCTTCGCGTTTGGGCCGGCGGGATGCGGCGGTTTGAGGTGTGGTGGTGTGTGGTTTGGTTGTTAATTCGGGAGGGGCGGGCGTTGATTTGTGGCCAGGAGTGGATGTGCGGCGTGATGAACGGGTCGGGAGTGTTGTGGTGATGGGGTTCGGTTCGAGGGAACGGCGCATAGAGTGGCGTGATGGTGGACGAGACAATACCGGCGGCGTCGGCTCTGGCTTGGGAACAATGGACGTCAAGCGAGTTGATGTAGCTCGAGGAGGTGGTGAGTCTGGAGTAGAAAGCGATGATAATGTTGAAGACGGTGCGGGCAGGGCGATGTTTAGGGGTACCTTTGTGGTCTCGATCTGCCCTTCTGCAAGCGGTGAGTGCTTTGAACCTAGTTTTTGCTTCTTCTTGGCCGTAGTTGATGTCTCTGTCGAAGGGGATAATGCGATATTCGATTCATCAAGCTTTCTCTTCTTGTTCTTCTTCCCTATTGATTTGGTACCGTTAGCAGTCGGCGAGCTGGTAGAACGACTTAAATTTGCAAGAGCACTTCCAAGCGGGCTGAAAAGATTTTTGAACGCTGATCCAATATCGCCGAGTCTCCTGGCGGCGGCTTCGGCTTCGGCTGCTGCAAGGGCTGCTTGTTCGCGGGCGAGGGCTTCTCGTTTCAATTTCTTGGCTTCATTCAATTTCATTCCTCGATTACGCACAGCAGCGACATCCAGGGTTGGCGTTTCTCCTTTACGAACCAATTGTCCATTCTCGCGTGACTTATCCAGGTTGTCAACATCCGCAAATTCTGCTCCTTTTGCCTGTGCATCGGCTTTCGTTTTGTAGTAATTGTCCCATCCCCGGCCTTTCTCGGCAAGCTCCCGTTGGATCATGATTTCACTAGGTTCCCAATTGATGTTCTTTTTCATCTTCTTTCTTAGCTTCCACATCTCCCAATCTGTGAGCCGAATCCATGGCTTGAACTCACCACCAACTTTCGCATCCTCTGGTGGTGGAGTTGGCATTTTGTACGGGCCTGTAGTCTCACGCGGCGTGCGTGGCAGCTTTGGGATTTTGATCTTCTTCAACTTTGGAGAGGCAGGTCTCGTCCGTGCTTTGCTTGATGTAGCTCCAGCGGGAGATCCGGGCTCTGTTTCCCAATCGGACTGCTCTGTACTTGCGATTGGCGAATCCGGGTTGAATGGAGGAAGGACGTCGCCAGGGACAGTTATGCGATGATTACGCGATTTCTGAACAAGAGGTGGCGCAATACCTGGAGCTCGAGGAGGATTCAAAGTCAATCGCTGTGTGGACGTACCATCATCTAATTTTCTGCCGCTTCGCGATCGCTTGGTTTCTGGCGACGCTGGTGCTGGCGTTGGATCTCGTGACGGAGGTTTTGGTAGAGCATGAAGCTTGTTAGCAATACTACTTAGACGATTGTAATGACGATCTGCGACGTCGAACAGTCGCACAGCTTCGGCATGTGAAGCTTCGCGAGCACTCAGTGCCTGGTCAAGATGCGTAGATATCGCCGTGCGAAGAGCTTGTGGATCTGGTCGGGACGAAGGCGGAAGTTTAGGCAATGCGCCATACTGTCGTGTTTGCTGATGAACAGTATAGGCATTCGTGAAGAAGGTCTTGTCGAGGCCCCGAAGAAGGGTGAGTGATCGGATGATATCGGAAGGAAGATATTCGGTATAATCGAGAAAGTCTGTGACTGCTGCTTGCGCATCTGGGTCTGTTGGTAGTTCTGGAGCCATGTCGACCATTGTTGCCATGATATTCACAGGGCGCGACAGTAGATGTCGGGCTCAGAGCTGTGACGATAATCGAGAGTGGCGGTTCATGGAGTCATATCATAGTTGCACTATGGGGCGCACCCGTCGCTTCGCACCAGAATTGTTGTATAAGCTGGAAGATATGCATTCACTTTTGCTTTCACTTCTCGCATTGCTTCGATGCCCCGTCGCAACATGAATTGCGCGCATGCCAAGACCGCAGCCTTTAGTGTCTTGGCACAAGCGCATCCCACAATCATTTTGCCTACCAATATCAACGTGAAATACAGCTTACTGGTGTGGTCGTTTTCGTGGTCCTTGACACATTCAACCATACTCGACGTTGCGCAAGTAGGCAGCAATCATGGCCGCGCCTCAAGGAGCCATCTCAAAACGCCGCAAGTTCGTTGCCGATGGTGTCTTCTACGCTGAATTGAACGAATTCTTCCAGCGAGAGCTGGCCGAGGAGGGCTACTCTGGCGTTGAAGTCAGAGTCACCCCCACTGTCACCGATATCAGTAAGTCCTGAGTTATCCGTGACCTCTTTCTGAGCTCAAGATTATCTAACATTTCTTCCTCAACAGTCATCCGGGCAACTCACACACAAGAAGTCCTGGGCGAGCAAGGCCGAAGAATCCGAGAACTCACATCCCTCATCCAGAAAAGATTCAAGTTCCCAGAGAACAGTGTTTCTCTTTACGCCGCCAAGGTCCAGAACAGAGGTCTGTCTGCCGTTGCACAGTGCGAATCCCTGCGCTACAAACTTCTGAATGGCCTGGCTGTCCGAAGAGCTTGCTATGGTGTGCTGCGATTCATCATGGAGAGTGGTGCGAAAGGCTGTGAAGTTGTTGTCAGTGGAAAGCTGAGGGCTGCTAGAGCTAAGAGCATGAAATTCACAGTACGTTCAAACTATGTCCGAGTAGCCAGGCAGCTAAGGAAATGCTGATGTCAACGAACAGGACGGCTTCATGATCCACTCCGGTCAACCCGCCAAAGAATTCATCGATTCCGCTACTCGGCACGTTCTTCTCCGACAAGGTGTCCTCGGCATTAAGGTCAAGATTATGCGTGGCAGCGACCCAGAAGGGAAATCCGGACCGCAGAAGTCGTTACCAGATTCCGTCACTGTCATCGAGCCAAAGGAGGAGCAGCCAGTTGTTCAGCCTATGTCGCAAGACTACGGCGCGAAGGCTTTGGCGGCACAGCAGGCAGCACAGGATGCCAGGGCGCAGGAAGGTGGGGAGGAAGGAGCAGCGCCAGAGGAGGGTGGATATGCGCAGGAATAGAACGGAACGATTGAGATGGTAGTTCGATAGTGCCAGGACGGATGCAGTAGCTGACAGCTTCGAAGGGAAAGAACGTCACGAAGCGTACTGCTCAATTCTGTCTTGATTCGATTCCAGAAATACAGCATCTATTCTGTCTGCAATAGTCTATACCGAAGTGCCTCTATGGCTTGCATGACCTTGGTCAACTCTTTTCTGACCATACACTTCGCCCTCACAAGAACACCTCAACGTTCATCTCGAGCGAGCTGACCGGGTATTTCAATTCAAACTTCTCCAGAACTGTCGGGTGTAAGATGCCGAAAACGCCAACCACACTCACCTTGCCTGCAACTTTGACATGAATTTTAGCAGCGTGGCCCTCGAAGAAGGTCGGATTACCAGCATCTTCCTCGATCCAGTATTCCATATCTTGGACCTGTAGTCCCTCCTCTTGAGTGCGGAAAGCGGTCTTGAGCATCAACATGATCCGGTCGAGAAGACCATGTACGATCTCAAATCCAGAGGTCTTGCCATACCACGCCGCAGCGAAATGTCTTTCGTTTCTACTCTTTCGTTCCAGTTCTGGTGCTTTGTAGGCGACGTCGCTGACTTCGAAGATCTTGATGGGAAGGCTGTGCTTTTTGTTTTCTCTTATCGTCTTGAGCAAGCCTGGCAAGAGCGATGTTCTGATTACTTGATACTCGGCGGTCTTCGGATTCGCCAGCCTCACTGCTGTAGTGCCATCATCTTTCCTGTTCAGCCAGGCGAAATTTTCATCATGCGAGCAGAGGATAAGCGGTAGGACTTCTGTCCAGCCCGCTATCGCTGCTTCGAGTCGGACTATGTCTGATAGCTTGTTCAGCGCGAGAGGTTGAGCTACTGTGCCTGATTTGCTGGGGAATGACCTTGGAAGCTCGTTGAAGCCGTAAGCAATTGCCACGTCCTCCATAATGTCAGCTTGATGTAGGACATCTGCTCTTGTTGGCGGTATGTCAACGTCGATCAAATTTGGATCCGAGTTCGACGGAGCTGCATGGTAGGACATTCGTGTAAGCATTTTGCAAATGTCGGTGGGAGAGAGCTTGAGTCCACAGCATTCGTTGATGTAACTGACTTCTGCTTGGGTTGCTCTCGGGGTCAGGTCTGGTACTTGGCGGGTTTCGGAGTTGTGAGGAGACACGATCTTAACAGGCTCAACACTGTGGTGAATCAGTCAGGAAATCCTTACGGCGCTGTGTGGAAGGTGACCAACGTGAAAGGCTCATCGGTATACTGGGAGAACATCGTGACGAGGATATTATTCACTATCTCGACCTTCGTCTTATCCAACGCGGTGATTTCGAGGAATACATTTCTTGTGCTAGGTGAGATCTTTGAATGATTGCCGTTGATGACTGGTGGTAGCGAGCACACGGTTCTTTGGGAGTCGTAGATCACCGGGTAGACAGGAGAGTCACGAATGATAGGCAGGTATCGACTAAGGCTTTTGTCTTTCTGAGAAGCAGTCAGTGCTACGAGGTCAAGGATGCAATGGCAATCCAATTGCCTGTACCTCATAAAAGTGCATGAGCTCTTCACCATTCATAGAGTTGATTTGATTCAACGGCACGAAATCTATATCCTTTGGCGGCAAGGCGTCGTATGTGAAGGGTCCTTGCAATGTATCGAGATCGTGTGTGCCGATTGCGCATAATGTCCGCTGTCGGGCAAGGTTCTGATGTAGCTTGTCCTGCAGTGCAATGAAGGACTCATACCTCGCCTGGGTGAGCTTGACATTTCTCAGGACGGCACCGGAGATATATGGCCTTATCCGAGTTGTCTAGTTGCATTCTCAGTGATATATCCAGGCCCGTTTCTGAGATGTCTCGCCTGACCTCTTCCTTGACTGTGATGGTTTGGAGCTTTCCATCTGGAGGCGCGACAAGTCTGTACTTCGGCGACCTCATCTGACCTTGGAATATCTTAAGCATACGAGAGATGCCCTCAAAGCATAGCATGTCATATCTGCGCAGGCTGTTAGACCTAGTCCTCAATATGAGCCCGGCCTTTGCTACCTGTTCGCAGGAATCTCGATCTTCAATTGAGGAGCTTCTTGTATCCCATTGACGATCGGACGGTCTTGTGTAGAAGTCTGAGTTTTATCAGCCAAGCAAGTTGACGCCGAGTCTCAACGATTGGCGATCTTACATCCTCATCAAGTTCGATTCCTGCCAAAGTTCAGTAGTTGGAGCGAATAGGTCCAAGACTGGCGCATACCGAACTCAAAGCATAGCTCGTCGAACTCTTCGGTCGTATATCTATAGCTTCAGTTAGTCTGTAACCAATTTCGGCTTTATGATTGACTCGCTACGGACTCCCTTCCCAGCGCCTCGAAAAGTGCTGCTTTGTCCACAGCTATCGTAGGCATCTTGTGCAAACTTGGCCGTCATGGAATGACAGTGACAGCCAGTAGAAGTTTTATCCCTTTTCCGAATGGTAGGCCGAGAACTTGCACAAAGTTCGAGAACGGAGAGAAAGGTCAAGCTTGTTCCTCACATGAATGCCTGCGCAAGAGTCATAAATTCCTCGCCTTAGTTAGCTTGAATATGCACAAAATAGATGTTCGACCCTTGAACATGGCCACACGAGCCACTAACTTAAAGTGTAAGTTAAGCCACAGATGTTGCGCAACTTCAAACACCAGGGCCTTGAAAACAATGCAAAGACCAAATCCTGATATTCAAGCACAATTCTGGCGTGACACTTGTTATTCGCATGTAACATGAGCGCCAATTGAGGTAGGAGCTTCTTTCCCTCCTCTTGTGCTGCTAAGTGTTATCCGTCAGATCGAGATGGGCTGTCCTTGCGGGAGAAGCACTCTGTACCTACAATGTGCGAAGCCTTGTCACTGACCACAATTCATAGACGTTTCCACTAGTTGATCCTATTGTGAGGAATACCGAAGCTGCGCATTACCTTTCCCGCGTGACCCTTTCTTCGATTAAGCCTCTTCTGTATCCAACTTGCAGCTCTGGTCTCACCGCGAAGCATTCCACGTCAACAAGTGACAAGGCCACGATACCATCTAGAGCTGCTAGGAAATCATGGAGGGTCAGGGCGAGAACGAGGAGCTTTACCCTATCGCAGTGCTCATTGACGAGCTAAAGGTGATTCATTACAAGATGCTGTCGCAACTCAAATTGACTTTTACTCGCAGCATGACGACGTGCTCCTGAGGTTGAACGCAATTCACCGACTCTCCACCATCGCGCTTGCTCTAGGCCCCGAGCGCACAAGGGACGAACTCATACCCTTCCTTGACGGTAGATATGGACATCGAGCACAATGACGTATCAGGCTAATCGTTGACCAGACTCCGTGGAAGACGAAGACGAAGTTCTCACTGCGCTCAGTGAAGAGCTGGGGAACTTTGTAGAATACGTTGGTGGGCCAGAGTATGGGCATGTGTTGCTGTCTCCTTTGGAGAATCTGGCTGCGATAGAAGAGCCCCTTGTGAGGGACAAGGTACGATGTTGAGGTCAGCTTCATTTACAATTGCTAATTAGGAAAAGGCTGTCGAATCTCTCAACAAGATCTGTGATCAACTCTCACCGGCTCAGGTCGAAGAGTACTTCATCCCTCTCACAATTCGCCTTTCCAAAGCCGACTGGTTCACCTCCAAAATCTCTGCCACCGGACTTTACAATGTGCCTTACAAAAAAGCGTCCCAGAATCGGCAACAAGGCTTACGGTCTCAATTTGGACATCTCGTGCATGATGAAACACCCATGGTCCGCCGACAAGCTGCCAATAATCTCGCCAAATTTGTGAAAGAAGTGCCCCCCCCAATTGTCATTGACGAGATGATTCCTCTTTTCCAACATCTTGCCGGTGACGACCAAGACAGTGTTCGCCTTTTGACTGTTGACATACTCATTTCCATAGCTGAAGAAATACCCAAAGAGCAGCAATCGAGCCATGGAGTTCTTTTGACTGCGCTAAGAAGCTTATTCGAAGACAAAAGCTGGAGAGTCAGATATATGGTTGCAGATCGATTCGAGAGAATCGCTAAAGCTGTTGACGAAGAAGTTGTCAATCGCGATTTGGTGCCTGCGTTCGTCAAGCTACTGAAGGACAGCGAGGCAGAGGTTCGAACGGCTATCGCAGGCCAGATTCCAGGTTTCTGCGGATTGTTGGACCGAGAAACTCTTCTAAACGAGATCATGACCAGTATTGAAGATCTCGTGTCAGATCCCTCCCAACATGTTCGCGCAGCCTTGGGAACCCAGATCAGTGGACTTGCGCCAATTCTTGGAAAAGACGAGACGATTGCTCACCTTCTGCCCATGTTCTTACAGATGCTGAAGGATGAGTTTCCTGATGTTCGTCTACATATCATTTCAAAACTCGAACTCGTCAACAACGTCATCGGCATCGATCTGCTTTCGCAATCACTCCTCCCTGCCATTGTGCAGTTGGCAGAAGATAAGCAGTGGCGTGTTCGGCTCGCCATCATTGAGTACATTCCTCTTCTGGCAAGTCAGCTGGGTGTCAAATTTTTCGATGAGCAGCTCAGTACTCTGTGCATGAGCTGGCTTGGAGACACGGTTTTCTCGATCAGAGAGGCTGCAACACAGAACTTGAAGAAGCTTACAGAAGTTTTCGGTGTACAATGGGCCAATGAAGCGATTATTCCCAAGGTTATGGTGATGGGTCAACATCCGAATTATCTCTACCGCATGACAACTTGCTTTGCAATATCAGTAAGTCTCGGTTCTACCATTTACTTCTTGCCAGTAGCAACTAACAGGCAATTTTAGACTTTAGCACCAGTCATGACCTTGGACATCATCAAAGATTCGATCCTACCAATGCTGGATAGATTGGTAGCCGACCCTATACCGAATATCCGTTTCAACGTCGCCAAGTCATACGCAGTCCTGATCAACACCCTCTCTCGTCTCCCAGCAGGAGGCAGTCTGACGGATGTCGAGAAAGCAGGGAAAACGGCGAATCCTTCACCGGAATGCCAGGAGTTAGTCCACTCTCAGATCATGCCTAACCTACAAAAGCTTCAACAAGATGAGGACGTTGACGTGAGGTATTTTGCAACAACGGCTGCAGGCAGCACGGGTGAAAGAATGGAAACATCGCCATGAAAACCGACACTCTTCTCACGATACTCTCTGGACGGATCACTGGCCTCGGAGCGGTGCCTGAACCTTTTGCTAGACATGGGCAACAACGGTAGGCCTCCATGAGTTTTGGAGCTTGCTTCATTGCACCTGGGAATTGTGTGTTCTCGAAAGCGGAAAACGTTGCCGCCGGAGGAGAGGGTGAAAGGCATCCAGTCAGATAAATTCTGTAGAGTAGACCATGGGGCAATTAATGCAGTTCCGAAATATCTTATCAAGCTCTTCTGATGACGCTTTTCTGGTCTCTATCTCACATACGTGAGCTCTCGACTGACACACATGCCGCGGGGGGACTCTTACATCAGCACCGGTAAGCAAAGGCAAATTCTGGCCACACCATCAATGCCCTTCCTATCATCAGGCCGTCTTCGACTGTCTCTTTTCTGCCAGAAATCCAGCGATGTTCTTTGCCTACGCGCGGCTCCAAGTAAGCGTCAATGCACTGCGACAGCCGGCTGACGGCGTCTAGACATCAAACAAGCCTACCTTCAGTGCTCATCAGCATTTACAGGAGCAGGAACAACAAATAACAGAACCCAATTCTTTAGCACGCGCCCGTATTCCTCTGCTTCCACTCTAGAAACTTGACGATATCCTCCACTTGCTCCAAAGACTTTGTCATCTCATCCGCCATCTTCACGCTTTTGTCAAAGTCGGAGCCCGAAAGAGCAAAGAAGACCCAATATGCTTCTTGGGAGGTGAGTACTTTTTCATCTCGAGCGGGCGTCATGGGCTGATATTTCGTTCTGAACTTTTCGAAATTCTGTTTGGTCTGCACCATGACGGTCTTGATTTGTGATCGATCGTTCTCTTGCAGACTCGCGCCCTGCTCTGAGCAGAGATTCGAGGACATCTGGAGCGCTTGAGCAACGGTGAAGTTGATATTGTGAATGTCGTTGGCGTGCTCGCGAACGATTGAGTGGTGGCGAGTAGCATCGAGAGGAGTGAAACCTGCCATGCCCTGTGCCGCAGGAATACCTTGCTGATCTTCTATTCTGTTCGTAGGGGAAGAAACAGAAAAGTGAGGGCGATTGAGAGCAGCGGAATGGGCTTGGAACCAGAAAGCAATAACGTCAACAGTGCTGAAGTACAAGGAAGAAAGCCACGGGTCCACCAGTGGCGCTCGTCTGTTTAGAAACGGGCAACGGCATGCAGCACAGCTATTCGGCCAGTATCTGTCTGATAGTATCCAAAGTCTGATATCTGGCGTTCACAGTGCTGCTGAAAGAGGAAGGGGGCCCGGCTTGTCGCCGAGCAACCAAAATTGCCCACCTTTGAGTCCACACACGCACGCTCGAATTCTTCTGTCCTCTGTCTACATTGATCCATGCGCTCTGCCACTGGCCAAGGACTACCTGCATACAGTAGGACATGAGATTCGTTGGAATAGGAAGCTTTGTTCAGAAGCAGAGGACGACATGCCAGCCTCGGCGCAGGTTGAGCGTCGGAGAACCTTGCGACGCCTCTTCCCCATCCAAGTATGAATGTGGAGGCAGAAGAATGAATGCTCTTAGCAGGATTGTATGTGCAAATGGCAAACGCCATGCCATCTTCCACGGAAGCAATATGTACAGAACGCTGCGTCAAAACGGGTACATGCCAAAAGAATCATCTGCACCTGGGGTCGCTGCAGTCTGTGGAGGAGGTTCCCACTTGACAGCAATCTCGCTATGATCTTTGCTTTTCCTACCATTCTTTCCCCATAGCTGAAATCTCACATCTGCCGCACCAATGAGGACCTTGACATCGAATTCGGCTCTGTTGTATTCCGGCTTGAAGTTGTACCAATGACTGATCTTCCGTTTCATATCTGCCGAGTCCAACACTGATTCTACTGCGCATCTGGGAAGAACTGTCAGCGACGCCGTCAATCAAGTGACGAGAACGGGGGCCTACAATGTCTTTACTCCAGAATGCTTCATGCTTCGAGGTACTTGACCAGCTGGCAAAGTCGACATGACGATTTGCGTCTTCCAGGGAATCTGCTCCTTACCAAGGTCGATCTTGAGCCGATAATGGTGTTTGATGCCTTCCTTGGCATGTATCACTTGACCCTGGTCGAGCATGAGAAGAGGCAACGATGCGTTCTGCTTTCACTCACTTGTTCAATGAACCAATGAATCTGTCGTTCTGCCCACTTTTGCTTGTCTCGCGGATCTATCACAACATCTTCTCCTTGATGCTTGAGAGCATCATAAATCTGGCGACAGACAATCCCGTAGCTGGTCCGGCAGCATCGCTTGGTGTATACCACTATGTTCTGGCTGATCTCTTGAGTCCGGTCCATGACTAAGCCATGAACAACAGCAAGTTGCCTGCGTGAGGAGTGAGCTATCAGAGTATCGGATACGAAATCAACCTGCTCACGGTTCTTCAGCCACCAGAATTTTCATGTCCTGAGCGTTGGGAAAAAAGCCCCCGGCACCACTTTCGTATCGCGCTTTCAGGCACTTGCGCACATATGGCGAGCTTCCCAACCCACCAGAAAGGACAAGGTAAGACTTCAAGCACATTTGTTAGTCAAACGTCTCTGATCCATGTATGTTGACGTACGATCGTTTCCCGAGCGTGACTCATCTGCAGTCTTTTTAATTGCTCGTCAATCAATTTATATATCTTTTCAATCTGTTCGTCAAATATGCGTTGCAATTCGTCTCTATCTGAGTGTCAGCACATGTCTTTCCGCATGGTGAAGACATTCCTGACTTTGTTATGATCATTTTCGAGTCCGCAACGCGAGCCTGGGGGAAATCTTGGCCGGAAGCCAGGCCTGGTACTGGCAATGGCAGCGTTGGCACGTTTGAGGCTTCGACACCAAAAGAGCATTTGAAGGTCTCGAATCTCCCCCTCATCATTTTCTCGGCTACATCCCTCGGTTCTTCTTGAATGTGGTGGCGGATTGTCTCCAATCGCTCGGCGATCAATTTTGCTATGCGAAAGTCGATCAACGTTGACCCAATAGACTGGCCCTCGACCCAGCTCAACGGTTCCAGCTCCGTCTTTCCTCGTCCTGAACTGGACAGCTTAAGGACGTTCAAGTCTGTTGTCCCGCCTCCAGCATCGCAAATCAGGAAGACATCTCCTTTCTCATAGGATGATTTGGACGCATACACCGCAGCTGCTTCAGCTTCAGTGAGTGAGATTCTTACCAAGTGATTCGGCTTTTCGCCAAAACCTGCGTCTTTGATCAATCTTTCCGTAGCTGCGACCATGGCCGGATTCTTCCATGTTGTTGGGACGCTGAAGAGGAATTCAATGTTCTTGTTCTGCCACCGCGGCATGGTGTCCGAGAAGACTCGCTTGATCTGCTCATATATGCAATGCAGATAGTCTTTGAACCATTGCCTCGCTTCTTCAATGGTCGGGGCTTCGCGAAAGGTGTCCTGATGCGCCGGATCCAGATAAAGCTTGAAAAGTTCTTCAATCCGAAGTTCACGGTTTTCTGGATCGCACAGAAAACCCCAGGTTATCGGATATCCAGTACGATCATCGTACGCGATTGCCGTGCTGACTTTGTTGACCAGCTCACTTCCAAATTTGCCTGGCCAATGCTGGATGGTCTTTGGTGATGGCCAGTCTGGAGCCATGGAATACGCAACGCCTGTGCTTGGTTCAAATCAGTACTTTGATGCATTCTTGAGGCCGAGGTTGACTACCAAGTCATTCCAAAATCAATGCCCACCACAATTTCTGGTTCCATGACGGCGGAGTCCATGATTACGATTACTTCCCGCCTGACAGCCGGCGAAGGCCCAGCACAGGATGTGAATGGGGTTCAGGGTGAGCGATGATCTTCTACGCTTTTACACAATTGTATTTGGCAGCCAGTGGGGTTGCCAATGCGTTTTCACTCAGTCTCACCCAAATTGCGCAAATGCCGGTTTCGGCGACGAGGCTTGTTCCAGGCGCTCCATGCAGGAGCTGAAAGTTCAGCTGAAAAGCTCGTGGCTGGTCTAGTTCGCTCTGGCCAGCAGAGTCAGGGGCCCAAGGTTGACTGAGAGCTATCGACGCACTTCGTTTGTCCCGTGTCCGTTCGTGGTGGCTTGGTGTTGCCTGCGATGCTTTGGCGCTACCGTCGCCCGTCAAAAGTGCCCCCATCTTCTCATATGCAAGGCTCCCAAGGAGAGCACCATCGTTCAAGCCTCATTTCTTGGATCTTCTCTTCTCGCCAGCTCTGCAATTCCGCCCAAGAAACACCTGCATCCACCTGCTTTTATCGCCTTAAGCTGATTCCGGTATAATGGCTGGCGTCGCAGAAACAACAACAGGTATAGGCGGTCTTGGTGGAAATCAGAATACTGCTGCAGCGCCCTCGCGGACATCCTCTATATCCACACCACAAGCACCGGACTCTGTATCCTCACCGGCTTCATCAACCCCGAACGGTCGTGGAGTTGGAAACAACCTAGGTACCGCTACAGCCAGCGCAACGCCCGCTCCTGTTGCTGGTAAATCTGGAACCAACGCTGGAGTCATTGCAGGAGCAGCTGTGGGAGCAGCTATAGGCGCTGCTTTCCTCACCTTCCTAATCACATTTATGTTTCTCCGGAAAAGGAACCAGAGAGATCAGCGGCGTGGGAATCATAGGTCTGACCGTGGTGGCCTTTCCACACATACTGAAAAGGCTTTACCGAAGGATCCATCCCAGGGGCCTATCTCGCAACCAGCAGCACCCACGTGGGAGAAACACCTCCCTCAATCAGCAGACGATAAAACCATTCGATCTACGGTAAAGACACTTTTCGACCAGGTTGAGCTTCATGTTGAGAACTTTTATCGAGATGCGGCTGTTCCAATGAGCGAGAACTTGCAGGCGGAATTGCTTCGAGTTGATTCTCCTCACCTGCCTGAACCAATTGTGGCTCTTTTGCCTCGTGCACGATCTCAGATTGCTCTGATCAAGCACTGTCTACTGTCTTATATAGTCGCGTCAATCTCGACCGATGACAACTCTGTGCAATCACTGTTACCGGCAGACTATGCCACCTTGCCCCACCTTGCCCGAGCGTCAGGCCAGAAGAAACCTGGTAAGTACCGAGCCCATCATTCCCCGACGCTCTTCAATTAAAGAACATGAAATCAGGTTTCGCCCAAGCCCTATCCCAATGGCGAGTCCTAAGCGCCTACCTCCGCCCACCCCCCAAAAGCGATCAAACCTACCTCTCCCAACGCGACGTCAACGTCACCGCCGCAGCAACGGCCTTCAGCAACGCCTTCGCCCCCTGGGCCAGCACCACCTACAGTGACAGCGCCCGACGCCAAAACGTAGCCGACATCTTCAAGAGCGCCGCTGACGTGGGCATCTTGATCTTCTCCCAGGCGTCGTCGTTTACATATCATTGGAGCACGACGCAGGATAATCGGGGTCGGGTTGTTGTGGTTACGCCTGCGTTCTTGAAGGTGGCCGATGAGAATGCGGTGGTCTTGGATAGGCCGCAGACTATGATTCAGATGGCTACGCAGAGTATTTGAAGATTGGATTTGCTTTTGTCGCGGAAATGACTGGGAATCTGTCTTTTTATTTGGCTCGTCTCCTTGTTCTCGGGCACGGAAGCGAAAATGAAATCGATTCTTTGGAGCGTAGCTAGCTTGAGTCGTTTGTCTACGTGAATATCATGAGCCTCGAGAGACACAGTCCTGACAGCCACTCGCTAGGCAAATGTACCTAGGTGTTTTGTTATACATATATCAAGGTGAAGTACCGAGCGCCCAGCTCCCTTCGCCAAAACATCTACACAAGACACCGAACCAGCCAGGCCCAAGAGATCCAGGAAAGGAAAAATTCTCTTTCCAAAAAAAGCCCCTGCTCAGATTGGACTTTTCTCGCACCTTCCTTCCCACCCTAGCGCCTGCTCTCATATCAAGCTCGGAAAAAGCAAAACCAAATAAAACCCAACCCAACCATACCAAACCCAACCCAACCATACCAAACCAAACCACACCATGCCGATGAAATCCATCCCCATCTCATCGTTCCAGCTGATGTTCCAACCAAGCCCTCCCCCTCGCTCTACCCTTCTGTCTTGGCACAGTAGACAATTCTTCCGTGGTGAGGATCGAGGAGCGGGAGGGGGGGCGGGAGAGGGAATGTC
>JAABUK010006421.1_pt1 | contig 17563 bp, 13 predicted proteins | sample 5559141 | NCBI WGS metagenome assembly JAABUK01 (sample SAMN10711869, study PRJNA513367) | rock metagenome | isolation source: Antarctica rocks | place: Antarctica: Victoria Land, Pudding Butte nord | collected 2016-01-03 | reverse complement strand
ATCCTGGTTCCCGAGCCGATGCTTGTCGGACGCAATGCACAGAAACTAGAAGCACTGGCGGCGCGTACCGGCGTCACGCGATTTTCGACAAACTTGGCCGAGTGTCTGGCGAACCCGGAATTCCAGATTTACTTTGATTCGTCCGTAACATCCGAGCATGCGGCCGGGATTGAGGCTGCGCTGGCGGCGGGCAAACATGTCTATAGTGAAAAGCCGCTGGCACCCAATGTTGCGACTGCTCTCCGCCTGGCGAAATTGGCGCGGGATTCGGGGCTGAAAAACGGCATTGTGCAAGATAAGTTGTTTCTCCCCGGGATTCGTAAACTGAAGCGCCTGATCGATGGCGGCTTCTTCGGTAAAATCCTGTCGGTTCGCGGAGAATTTGGCTATTGGGTTTTTGAAGGCGATTGGCAACCCGCACAGCGGCCAAGCTGGAACTATCGAAAGGAGGATGGCGGCGGGATCATTCTGGATATGTTCTGCCATTGGGAGTATGTGTTGGGCGGGACTGTCGGCCGTGTGAAAAGTATCTCCGCGCTCGGTGCCACCCATATCGAAGAGCGTTTCGACGAAGCAGGCAAGCCTTACAAATGCACGGCGGATGACGCCGCGTACGGTACCTTCTTGCTGGAGAATGGCGCGATTGCTCAGATGAATTCTTCCTGGACCGTACGAGTCAACCGTGAAGAGCTATTCGTGCTGCAAGTTGACGGCACGCACGGCACGGCCGTCGCAGGCCTGCGCGATTGCAAGGTGCAGCATCGCGTAAACACGCCGCGGGCTGTGTGGAACCCCGATATTGCGAATCCATTCGATTTCCGTGATCAGTGGGAGACCGTGCCCGATAACGCTGAGTTCGATAATGCATTCAAATATCAATGGGAGTTGTTCCTGCGGCACGTGGTGGAAGATGGCCCGTTCCCGCACGATTTCTTAGAGGGCGCGCGCGGTGTGCAACTCGCCGAATTGGGCCTCGATAGCTGGGCAAAACGATGCTGGGTGGATGTGCCGCGCCTCGAAATCTGATGTCGATTTCTCTTTCGCGATTGAGTTTGAATCAGTTGACAGTAGAGCCTTGGGGCGTGCGGGATGCGACTGCCGCTTGTACGCGCAACGGGGTGGAATGGATCGGTCTCTGGCGGCATAAGATTGCGGAAACTGGGCTCGACGCTTCCGTTGCAGCGGTTCGCGGGGCAGGTCTAAAGGTTTCCGCGCTGTGCCGTGGGGGTATGTTTCCAGCTGCAACTGCTGAAGAGCGTGCCCACCGCATCGCGGATACAAAAGTTGCTGTGGATGAAGCGGTCGCGCTAGGGACCGACGTGCTGGTGCTTGTATGCGGGCCTGCGCCGGATCGAAATTTGGACGCGGCGCGTGCGATGGTGGAAGAAGGGATCGCTGCCGTTGCTCCTTATGCGCGGGAGCGTGGCGTAAAGCTGGGAATCGAGCCGCTGCACCCGATGTTCTGCGCGGACCGTTCCGTCATCTCCAGCTTGGGCCAGGCGAACGAAATGGCCGAAAGGCTGGATGTCGGGGTTGTAATCGACGTGTATCACGTTTGGTGGGATCCGAATTTATATGCGGAAATTGCGCGCGCTTCAGGGCGGATCTTAGGTTTTCATGTGAACGATTGGGTCGCGCCGCCCGCGGATCATCTAAAAGGCAGAGCCATGATGGGCGATGGCGTAATAGAAATCCGGCGCATTCGGAAAGCCGTAGATGCGGCTGGTTATACAGGACCGATTGAGGTGGAAATTTTCAACCGTGTGCTCGAAGGCTTGCCCGGAGATGAAGTGATGGAGCGAATGTTGGAACGCTTCGCCCTTTGTGTCTAAAATGCTATTTGCGCGCAGGGCGCTTGGGCGATTGCGTAAGGTTGCCCCGGCAGCGCTGGGCCTCTTTATCTACAATCTGGAATTCTTTTTCTTTGTCGGCTGCCAGCACTAGCGCGAACTGTTGAAGTTTTTCACGGGAGGGCGTGGATTCGGCAAGTGTCCCGCTCAAAAGCTCCGCTAACGCAGGGTTCTGGTATCGGCGTAAGCCGTCGTTCAAAGAGCCCGCTGTAATTTCCAGGCTTTGGATTCTGAATAGCACGGAGAGTACATCTTCCAGACGGTCTGGCGCGGGAGCTAATTGCTTTGCCACGGCGGAGAGCCCCTTGAGCTGGGCCATTCCGCTATTCCACTGCGCGATGTACGTGTCCGGCGCGCCTTTTGCCACCCAGTCATTTACTTTGACTTGTTCCATGATCGGCTGAAGCCGCGCCGCATAACCAGATAGTGCTTCTAGAGCTTTCGTGGCATCCTGTTCGCTCGCCTGTCCGAACAAGGGTAAAGCGAGGAGCATGAGCGTGATTGGCCTCATGTTCCTACTCTAGCCCGAGATCTTAAAAAACAGCTTTAGATGGTGCAGTGACAGGGCATGCTGTGTTGGCCCTCACAGCGAAATAGAATATCAGGAGCGTATGGATCGAAGGCTATTTCTCATTTCCGCTGCGGCGATGCCGCTTTATGCGGGACCGCTGGTTACATTTACTGCTCCCGAAGCGAGGGTGATCGAAGGAATGATCGACCACATCATTCCCGCTGACGATATGCCGGGAGCGCTCGCGGCTGGTGTAGTCTTCTATATCGATAAACAATTGGCTGGACCTTTGCGGCGGTACCGGGAAGCTTACAACCTGGGGATTGCGCAATTTTATGCCGGGTGCCGCCAACGGATGGGAAAGTATTTTAGCGAACTTAGCCGCGTCAAGCAGCTTGAGTATCTTCAACAGGTAGAAAGTACGTCATTCTTCGCCATGGTAGTGGATCACACGATGCAGGGTTTCTATGGCAGCCCGGAGCATGGGGGCAACAAGGGCGAAGCGAGTTGGAAAATGCTGGGCATTGAAAAAGTGATGCGGGGGCACAAGCATTGACTCTTCCGTCTGTCGATGTCGTGGTGGCCGGTGCCGGTGCAGGCGGCGGCATTGTGGCGGAACAAATGGCGCTCAGCGGATTCGAAGTCGTGCTGCTGGAGCGTGGCCGTAAACAGCAGTTCAGCGACACTGGCCATGATGAACTGCGAAGCCAGCGAACCACTGTGCTGGGAAATGCGTTTGGGCCCGCAGATGACCGCTCCGTGCGGCAGGTTCAAGATTCGAATGGCAAGTTTCACAACGTGCTGCCGAGTGAAGGCGCGTATAACAATGTCGCGGCGTGTGTAGGCGGTGGAACGCTTAGCTATGGGGCCATGGCTTGGCGCTACTTCGAAAACGACTTCAAGTTGAAATCCGTCTACGGCGCACCTCCGGGCAGTTCCCTTGCCGATTGGCCAATCACTTATCAGGATCTGGAGCCTTATTACACCAAGGCTGAATGGGAAATCGGCGTAAGCGGTAAGGCGGGAGCAAACCCGTTCGAGCCCCCGCGAAGCAAGCCGTATCCCATGCCGCCTCTTCCATTCAATACGGAAGCTTCGCTGCTGTTTCCGGCTGCACGCAAGTTAGGCTGGCACCCGTTTCCCATTCCGATGGCGATCAATTCGGTGGAGTACATGGGCCGCCCCGCATGTATCGGATGCCCGCATTGCGTGGGCTTTGCCTGTGAGGTAAACGCGAAAAGTTCGACTGCGGTGACCGCCATTCCCCGAGCTTTGGCGACGAAACACTGCCAGCTTCGGACCGATGCGATGGCGAGCAGAATAGTGATGGACAGCAGAGGCCGCGCAACAGCAGTCGAATACATTCATGCCGGCCAGCTTTATACACAGCCTTGCCGCGCGGTTGTGGTGTCCTGTTCCGCTACCGAATCGCCCCGGTTGTTATTAAATTCCGCCACAAAGCTGTTTCCGCATGGCTTGGGCAACCGGTATGACTGGGTAGGACGAAATCTGCAAGGCCATTCCTATTCCGGAGCGTACGGCTTGTTTGAGCAGGATCTGTTCGATGGTCTGGGTCCAGCGGCGCGAGTTGCAGCTTGCGATTTCAGCCATGGCTTACCCGGCGGTTTACGCGGTGGTGGCGTGATGGCGAATGAATTCATTCGCCTGCCGTACCTGTTCTCGCGTCAATCGTTTCCGCCGGGCAGCCCGCGCTGGGGTCTTGAGCATAAGAACTTTGTGCGCAAATATTACAAGCGCTCGGTGGGCATCAAGAGCCCGATTCAGGAAATGCCCGTGTACGAGAGCCGCGTGGAAATTGCGCCGGATCTGAAAGATTCCTACGGCATCCCCACAATTCGGCTTAGTGGACATCGCCACCCCGACGACGCCAAAGTGGGCAAGTTTCTGGCGCTTCGCTGTGAGGAATGGTTGAAGGAAGCCGGTGCCGGCCGCACCTGGCTTGCGTTGCCAAGTGCCGGCTTAAGTGGCGGGCAGCATCAAGCCGGTACATGCCGCATGGGGAACGACCCAAAAACATCTGTCGTAGACCGCCACTGCCGCGTTCACGATATAGACAATCTGTATGTCGTGGACGGCAGCGTTCACGTAAACAATGGCGGTTTTAACCCATCGTTAACCATCCAGGCCATTTCCTATTGGGCGTCCGCGCAGATGGTAAAAGATCTACGCGGTTAGCTGAAAAACGCTCTGCTTCTCCACCTTGGCCGCGTCCAGTTCAATACCGAAGCCAGGTCCTTCAGGCAGCGCGATACGCGCTTTCACCGGCAGCGGCGGGTGCTTCTCAAAGTGGTAGTAGCTTCGCATCTTGAGGATTAGATATTCAGCAAGCGGGCAAGTCATGGGCGATTGGCTGGCGATGGCGTGCAGCGCGGCGTGAATGCTATGGCCATGTGGAATCACCTGCGCGTCATGAGTGGAAGCAACCGCGCAAATCTTGATTAACTCCGTCAGACCGCCGCACCATTCCGGGTCGGCCTGCACTACGCTCACGGCACCAGCGCGCAAGTAGCGGTCCACCTCCCAACGCCCGTAGAAATGTTCGCCGGAAGCAACCGGTACGGAGGTACCTTGATGCAGCGCAACGAAGCTTTCCATCTTCTCCGGATGCGCCGCCTCTTCAATCCAGCGCGGGCGGTACTGCTCCACTTGTTTTGCCCAGGCAAGCGCGTAGGCTTCATCCCAGCCGCTGAACGCGTCAAACATCAGGTCAGTGGAATCGCCCAAAGTCTCACGCAAAGTGCGAACCAAATCCACGTTCTTGCGCATGCCATCCGGTCCGGAACCAGGGCCATAAGCCAGGAACCATTTCTGCGCCCGGTAACCTTCGGCTTTCAGCGCAAGCGCGCGCTCACGAACTTTCGCCGGCTCAAGAGAATAGCCCAGGCAGCTCCCATAAACCTCCACCGAATCGCGCGTCGGGCCGCCCAGCAAACGGTAAACCGGTGTCTCAAAATACCGGCCGCGAAGATCCCACAGAGCGTTATCCACGGCACTGATCGCCATCAGGAACAGACCCGCGCGGGAGTGCCGGTTGGACCGGTACATCTGGTCCCACAGCGTTTCCCCAGCCAGCGGATCTTTACCTATCAGGAATGGCCGCAGTTGTTCGTGCACTACAAGGGCAGCCTCGCGATCGATTGGTCCATAGAGCCCGTCCAGGCCGCGGTCTGTACGGATGCGAAGGTAGAGTTGCGCCACCGGTGCAGACTTCTGTTGAGCAGGCTTGTCCTGATAAACCGGCGGACGCAGGTCATCGTAAACGTAGAGCGGGTTCACCTGGTATTGCGCATTGGCACCAGTCTCCGTTTCGCGGTGCCCGGTGAGTTGAAGCAGCTCGACAGCAGCTATCTTCAGCTTGCCGTTCGGGCGCTGAGCGCAAAGAGAAGCGGCAAATGTTGCGGTAAAGCAAGTGCCCAAAAATTGTCGGCGATGCATACGGGATATTATGGCTCCCATGCTGACGGATCGCCGAAACTTTCTGAAGACCCTGGGTGCAGGCGCCGCGGGGGTGGTTTGTTCACGGGGCTAATAAATAAGGCCGCCTCTGCTGTGCGCAACAAGGTCAAAATCAGTGACGTGAAGCGCATTATTGTGCGCGGCACGTGGGATTTGAATCTAATCAAGATTGAAACGGATTCCGGGCTTTACTGAATCGGAGAAGCTTATTAGGGCCCTGGCGCCAAAGATTTGGTCTTGCGCCAGTTAGAGCCCTTGATCCCGCATTAGAAAGCTGACCAGCATGCCTGGACCGGTAATTTCGGTTGCTCCCTCTGTGGATAGCCGCACGTACGCATTTCTTTCCATGGGCGGCGCAATCACATCGCCGGGTAATCTAGTGCTCGCGGTAAACGGCAAGGAGCTCAAGACGAAAGAGAATTACTGGCAACTGTCTCAACGTGCTTCCCGGCCGTAAGCTGGAGTTTCTGCTGAACACAAATCCATCCCGCGATCGAGCCTCCTCACCGCGCTCGCTCAAGCCAACCTGGAATACAGTGTCTGGATGGACGATCACAAGCGCATGGTGGACCAGATGAGCAACAGCGAAATCGGCTACCTGCACATCAAAGCCATGGATGCGCCGTCGCATGCCAAGTTCCAGGAAGATCTGATTGAAAATCGCGGTAAGAAGGCCTTGATTATCGATCAGCGCTTTAACGGGGGGCGGAGGGATCGATCAGGAATTGCTGCAAATTTTGAATCAGCGCAAACAGTATCAATTAACCAGAGGGCGCGATTCGATCGATGTGCCGCGCCCTGTTCAAGCGTTCGACGGACTCATGGCCGTGCTGCAGAATGAGCCCTCCGCCAGCGAGGCCGAAATGTTCCCTGATAGCGTCCGCAGCTTGGGACTAGGCAAGCTGATTGGTTTGCCCGCCATGGGCGCGGTAATTGGGACCGGTGCCTTTCCCCTGATGGATGGTTCGCTGCTTCGCACGCCCGGTAAAGGCGTCTATACATCGGCCGGCGAAAATATGGAAAATTACGGCGTTCAGCCGGATGTGCTGGTGGATAACGGCCCGGCGGATTTTCTAACAGGGCATAATCGCCAGGTAGAGAAGGCGATCGAGGTTTTGCGCGCGCAGATAAAGTAAAAATCGCGCCTGTAGTGTTTTCAGATTATGGCCGCGCTGCCGCTCAGTCTTATAACCTAAAACCATCTTGCGGAACTTAGTGGCGCTTTCGTTGGGCCTTGCCCTTTTTAGCGCCTCCCCCTATCAGGATCGGCTTTGGCATTTGCGCAATTTGGGAAAAGCGTTCTATGAAAATCCCACGACGCAACGCGAGGCGGTCGAACAGTTCAAGCAAGCTCTGGCGGTGAATCCCGGGTCCGCCCGGGAGCTCGTGAATTACGGGCTGGCACTGCTCAAAGCTGGCGAGTTGCCTGCCGGAGTTGCTGAACTCGAACGCGCGCAAAAGCAGGACCCATCCATTCCCCATACGTGGTTCAATCTGGGGGTTCAGGCAAAGCGCGCGGGTGATTATGAGCGCGGCATCGTGCAGATGCGCGGCATGCTGAAGCTGGTTCCCTCTGATGCCAAAGCGCACCACAACCTGGCTGCGCTATTGAAGCTGGATGGAAAGCCGGCAGAGGCGTTGGGCGAGTTCGAAACCGCTTCGCGGCTGGCACCGAATTTGGCGGGCCCGCACTTCCAGCTTTATAACGCCTACCGGCAGGCGGGCCGTTCTCAAGACGCGGCTCGCGAACTGGCTCTCTTTCAGGAAGTGAAAAAGCGTCAGGCGGGTCAGCCGATTGCGGAAGACATGGAGGGGAGCGATTACACCGAAATTTTCGACCGCATCGATCTGCCGCCATCGGCGCTGCCGGAAGTGCAATTTGCGGGCAAGGTGATGGCTTCCGGAATGACCGGCATAGCCGCAATCGGAGCGGATCTTGTCACCTGGAATGCTGCGGGAGTAAAAACGTTCCGCGCCGGCGCGCCGGTTCGCAATGGCTTGGAGCTTCTGAAAGATGTAGTGGCGATTGAAGCGGGTGAAGATCTTTGCGTCATCACCAAAGAAGTAGCCGCAATCTATCGGGCCGAGAAAGGCATTTATAAAAAGCTTGACGTCGCACTTCCACCCGGGGCTTATTTGAAAGCCGTCTGGTTGGATTACGACCACGATTACGACCTCGATCTGATGCTGCTGGGCTCAAAGCCAGTGTTGATGCGCAACAACGGCGATGGCACATTCACCGATGCCACGAAGTCGTTTCCCTTTGCAGAGGGCAAGCCGCTCGATGCAGTCCACTTCGCACGTTATGCGGAGACGGCTGCCCGGGACCTGGTCGTCTCCTATAGTGATCATGCCGGCGTTCTGTATGAAGATCTGTTGAACGGGCAGTTTCGTGCCACGCCGTTGCCTGGTTTGAAAGCTGGCGCTGGACAGCTCACTGCTGCGGATTTCAATCACGATTCATACATAGATTTAGCTGCGGGAAGCACGTTCCTACTAAACCGCGGAGGCACACTGGAAGCGGCAGCCGCGCCGGTCGGTGTGAATGCGGAAGTGAGTGCGGTTCTGGGTGACTGGTTCCGCTCCTCCATGATGCCGATCCACACGGCGGTCGCGCTAGATTGGAATCTTGCCGGCTTGGCTGAAGATGGCACTGTTCGCTACTTCGAAAACCTAACTGCGCCGAAATCGCACTGGCTGAAAATCGGTTTGAAGGGTGTAAAGAACGTGAAGTCGGCCAGCACAGCCACCGTAGAAGTGAAGGCTGGGGCCACATATAACAAAAAGGTGTACGTCAACGGGCCGCTCTGGTTCCCGCTGGCTGCCTATGCTGAAGCGGACACTGTGCGCATCACGTGGCCGAACGGGCTGATTCAGAATGAGCCGCGCAAGAAAGCGAATGAGCAACTGACAATTGTGGAAGCGGAACGCTTGTCCGGTTCCTGCCCCATGATCTTCACATGGAATGGCACCGGGTATGAGTTCATTACCGATGTGCTTGGTGTCGCGCCTTTAGGCGCGTCCTCGGCGGATGGCAAATACTTCCCGGTGGATCATGACGAGTACATCCAGATTCCAGGCCGTGCCTTGCGTGAGCGCGATGGCGAATACGAAATACGCATCACCGAAGAGTTGCATGAGGTTTCTTATCTTGACCAAGTAAAGTTGATTGCAGTCGATCATCCCGCCGCAGCCGAAATCTTCACGAACGATAAGTTCAAGAGCCCGCCCTTCCCTGAATTCCGTCTATTTGGAGTAACGCGGCGCGTGTATCCGACTGCTGTGCGTGACGGCCACGGCCGCGACGTTCGTGCTTCCCTGCTCAAGCGGGATTTAACCTATCCCGATGCCTTTAGCCGCAACCTGTCGGGCACGGCGGAACTCCACTCGCTGGATCTCGATTTCACCGGCGCGGCGACCGATGGTAAAGCGGTTCTCTTGCTCAACGGCTGGGTGGATTGGGCGGATGGCAGCACCTTCCTGGGCGAAAGCCAGCACAAGGGCGGTGGGCTGGTCTTCCCATACCTCCAGGTGAAGAACGCGGCTGGCAACTGGCAGACCGTGATTGAAGACATGGGCATTCCGTCGGGCAAACCCAAAACCATTGCCGTGGATCTTACTGGCAAATGGCTCTCCGCCAACCGTCAAGTCCGGATAGTAACGAACCTGTGCGTGTATTGGGATGAGATTTTCTTAAGTGAACAGACCGGTGCGGCAGAAGCGCGACTAACCGCGATGGATGCAGCAAAAGCAGACCTGCACTACCGCGGGTTCTCCACTCCCGTAATTCACCCCGAGCGGAAGCAGCCGGAGCGCTTCGATTATTCGCAAATCATGCCGCTCAGTATGTGGAACCCCACGCCGGGTATGTACACCCGCTACGGTAACGTACAGGAACTGGTGACATCCGTAGACGACCGGCTGCTGGTGATGGGGGCCGGTGACGAGGTTACGCTGCGTTACAAAGCAGACCGCCTGCCGCCCCTTCCCACGAGTTGGCAGCGGGATTTTTTACTGCTGGTGGACGGTTGGGCCAAAGATGCAGACGCGAATACTGCATTCGGGCAGACCGTGGAGCCCCTGCCGTTTCACGGAATGAGCGCGTATCCCTATCCAAAAGAAGAAAGCTTTCCCGGCGATGCAGCTCATCAAAGATATCGGCGTGAGTATTTGACGCGACCGGCGTTGCGTCTGATCAGGCCGCTACAGGGGACAGTTTCGGAATGAAGTGGTTTTGGGCCGCTTTTGCCCTTCTAGTAGTCAATTCGGCATACATTGCGGCGGTGCATCCCGCCAGCGTTTTTTACATGGGTAACGTGCTGCTGCACTTGCTGCTGGGTGCGGTGTTGTCCGTTGCCGCTGTGGTGCTGCTCCGCAGCCGTCCCTTGCTGGGCATATTCGTGGGCGCTGCGCTAGCAGGCCTTTATCTTGCTGTCGCGGGTAACACGCGTAATCACGAAGCAGTGCTGTGGCTGCATATCGTTCTCGGTGTTGCCTCCGTGTTTGTTCTGATGCCGTATCTAAACAACCGGCGGCGCTGGGCCACATTCGCGGCGGTGTTGTTTGCTGCTGCGCTCATCCCGCACGTGTATTCGAGTCTGCGGCCCGATCCTTCTTTGCGGATCACGAATCCTCTAACCGCGCCGGTGTCGATGAAGCACGAAGGCGGGGGCGAGAAGAGTCCGTTCTTTCCGTCGTCGCTTCAAACAGTTTCGGGTGGGAAAATTCCGTCGGATTTCTTTATGGATTCGAAGGGCTGTGGCGAGTGCCACCAGGATGTGTACAAGCAATGGAACAGTTCGGCGCACCATTTCGCAAGCTTCAATAACCAGTTTTACCGAAAGTCTATTGAGTACATGCAGGATGTCGCAGGCACCACCCAGCCCAGCAAGTGGTGCGCCGGCTGCCACGATCATGCCCTGCTGTTGAACGGCAAATGGGAAAGGCCAGTTAAGGAACAAATCGATACGCCGGAAGCTCAAAACGGCCTGGGATGCATGAGCTGCCATTCCATTGTGAGCGTGCAGAGTTCCATGGGCAATGGCGGTTTCACCATGGAATATCCGCCGCTGCACGAATTGGCAAACAGCAAGAACCAGTATGTCCGCGCGGCCAATCACTTTTTGACGTACTTGAATCCGGAACCGCACAGGCGCGCATTTTTGAAGCCTTTCATGCGTCAGGATTCAGCCGAGTTTTGCGCCAGTTGCCACAAGGTGCATCTGGACGTGCCGGTCAACAACTATCGCTGGGTACGCGGTTTTAACGATTACGATAACTGGCAGGCGAGCGGGGTTTCCGGGCAGGGCGCAAGATCCTTTTACTACCCGCCCAAGACCAGTACCTGTTCGGATTGCCACATGCCGATGGTGCCTTCGACGGACCCCGGCTCGCACGACGGAAAAATTCATTCGCATCGCTTTTCCGGCGCCAACTTGGCCCTGGCCGTTGTGAACAAAGATGAGGAGCAGCGCAAAGCAACCGAAGCGTTTTTGAAATCCGGCTTCATGACGGTCGACATCTTCGCCGTTTCGCCGCTCACTGAGAAAGCAGGTGAGACGAAGATGGTGCGCCGCAAGAGCGAGGCACCAGACACCATGTCCAGCTTCGCGGTGGGTGAAGAGGCGGAGCACAGCGGGCCCGCCGTAATTCGTGAAGTCTCGCAGCTTGCCGCACCCATCGATCGTGCTGGCGCGAAGTTGATGCCGGGGCAGACCGCGCGCGTGGATGTCGTTGTACGGACCCGCAAAATCGGCCACTTCTTCCCAGGCGGCACCGTGGATTCGTTCGATGTCTGGCTTGAACTTGAAGGCCATAACGCGACGGGCCGCAAGATCTTTTGGAGCGGCAAAGTGGATGACGATGGCAAAGGGCCAGTAGAGCGCGGAGCCCACTTTTACCGGTCGTATCAACTCGATGGCGAGGGCAACATGATCAACAAGCGCAACGCGTTTCAAATGCGCTCCGTTTTGTACGTTCGCCTGATTCCGCCGGGGGCCGCCGATGTTGCGCACTTCCGCGTGGCCGTCCCGAAGGACGCGCAAGGTGCCATTACGTTTACGGCAAAATTAAATTACCGCAAGTTCTCGCACTACTACACTCAATATTCATACGCTGGCGAGCCGGAGCCGGGGCAAGCCGCAGGCCTGCTGGATGTGAATCACAACAGCCTAAAGTATTCCTTCGCGGCCAAGAACATTCCGGCCAACGTATCTGGCTCTATAAAAGATCGCATTCCAGATATCCCCATCGTGACCATCGCCCAGACTACAACCGCGATTCCGTTGGGGGATGCGAAGTGGCAGCCCATCGCGCAGAAAGTGGACCGCGAGCGATGGAACGATTACGGCATCGGGCTCCTGCTGCAAGGTGATCTAAAAGGCGCGGAATATGCGTTTTTGCGTGTCACGGAAGCTGAGCCGGCATACGCCGATGGCTGGCTCAATGTGGCGCGAGCGTTGATTCAGGAAGGCGAGAATGAAGCAGCAAGGCCGTATCTCGCCAAGGCAAAGGCGCTCGACCCCTCGCTGGCGCGAATTTATTATTTTCAGGCCTTGGTGGAGAAGTCAGATGGCGCTTACGATGCGGCGCTGACAGCGTTGGGAACGGCTGCGGCTAAGTATCCGCGCGATCGGGTCGTGCTCAATCAAATCGCGCGCATCCTGTTTTTGCAGCGCAAGTATAAAGACGCGCTCGCGCAGTTGAACCGCGTAAGCTTGGTAGACCCCGAAGATTTGCAGATGCACTATACGCGCATGCTCTGTTATCGCGGCTTGGGTGAGAGGGATAAGGCGCAGGTGGAAGAGCAGCTATTTCGGCGTTTCAAGGCTGACGAATCAGCGCAGACTATCACTGCGAAAGCGCGGCTGCAGAGCGCTGAAGACAACAACGAACGCCAGAATATTCACGATCATGAATCGGTGGTGTTGCCCAAGTGAAACCTATCATCTGGCTGCTCGCCGCAGCCGTAGGGACAGCGCCGCAAAGCGCGGTTAAGTTTTCAGATGTCACTGCTGCGGCTGGAATCAAGTTCATCCATCACACCGGTGCCACGGGTAAAAAGTATCTTCCGGAAACAATGGGTTCCGGTGCCGCCTTCGCAGATCTGGATGGCGATGGCTGGCCGGAGATTCTACTGCTGAATGCAAAAGACTGGACGCCCCGCGGGAAGAAGTATCTAAGCGCGCTTTATCACAACAATCGCAACGGCACCTTCACCGATGTTACTGCGGGAAGCGGCCTCGATGTTGAAATGTACGCCATGGGCGTGGCCGTCGCCGATTATGATAACGACGGTCGCCCCGATATTTACATCACTGCGCTTGAAGGCGACAGGCTATTTCACAACGAAGGCAACAACAAATTCCGCGATGTTACCGCAGCCTCAGGGATTCACAACGCAAGCTTCGGTACTTCCGCTGCGTGGGTGGATTACGATCGCGACGGCAAGGCGGACCTCTTCGTCGCGAACTATATCCAATGGACCCCCAAGACGGATCTGTGGTGCTCCATGGACGGAGCGACAAAGAGCTATTGCACGCCCGAATCATCGAAAGGCGCGCCTTCGAAGCTGTTTCATAATCTGGGCAATGGCAAGTTCGAAGATGTCAGTAAGAAAGCTGGAATTGCAGACCCAGGCAGTAAGTCGCTAGGCATTTCCGTACTCGATTTCAATAGCGACGGCTGGCCTGATCTATTTATCTCCAACGATACGCAGCCAAATAAGCTATACCGCAATAATGCCAACGGAACGTTCACGGAAGAAGGTGTGGCGGCAGGTGTTGCCTATGGAGAAGACGGTGTAGCGCGCGGGGCCATGGGCGTGGATGCTGCGGATTACGATCATTCCGGCCGGCCGCATTTGCTCGTCGGAAACTTTTCGAACCAGATGCTGGGGCTGTATCACAACGAGGGAAGTGGGTTATTTGTCGACGAAGCGCCCAGTTCCAGCGTAGGCCGTTCAAGCTTGCTCAGCCTGACTTTCGGAGCGTTTTTTTTCGATTACGATCTGGATGGTTACGCCGATATCCTTGCCGCCAACGGACATACGGAAGAGCAAATTGAGCGGATTCAACCCAAGGTTAAGTACCGCCAGCAGCCGCTGCTATTCCGCAATCTGGGTGGCCGCAAGTTTGAGAACGTATCGGGCTCCGTGGGAGCGGATTTCGCGAAACCTCTCTTGGCACGCGGCGCCGCGCATGCGGATTTCGATCATGACGGAGATCAGGATATCTTGATCACCACCAATGGCGGGCCCCCGGTACTTTATAGAAACGACGGCGGCAATAAGCAGCACTGGTTAAGCATTCGGTTAAACGGTATAAAAAGCAATCGCAGCGGTTTGGGCACGGTCGTCCGCGTTGAGGGTTCGGCCGGCAAGCAGTCGGACATGATGCGCTCTGGCGGCAGCTATTGCTCTCAGAGCGATCTGGCGCTGACCTTCGGTTTAGGGCACGACGAGAAGGCTGCGAGTGTACAAGTGGAATGGCCCAGCGGCCTGAAACAGAAATTCACGGCAGTAACCGCCAACCAGTTCCTCATGATCGATGAGATAAAAGGAATCCTGAAATGAAGTGGCTTCAGAGGACCCGTTCGATAGCTTCGCTATGTTGATGACCAAGGTTGGTCCAGCGCCATTCCACCAGGAGGATCCCGCGCTCAGTCAGCTTTACCAGAAGTACAAAAACAGCATTGCATGCTACATGATTTACATCGCGGAAGCCCAATTTCCGGCGCTGCTCGATTCAGTAGCGAACAACGTGGAGCGGGAGTATACCGGCTGGCCGGACCGGCTGTACTTAATAGGAAAGTATGGACGCATTTGCGATAAAAGCGAGCCGGGGCCTTTTAGATTCCCACCCGATAACTTAGCCCAGGCGATGCAACAGCTCCCTTGAAACAAAAAATGCTTGCATTCTCCGGCACGGAACAAGGGCGTTTATTGGCGCGCGGTGAGATCTCTTCCGCGGAGTTAATAGAAGCTCATTTAAACCGCATTGAAGAACTCAATCCCCAATTGAACGCTGTAGTGGAAGTATTGCGCAAAACTTCTTTCGCGGCGGCTGCGGAATCCGATGCCAGACGGCGCACGGGTGCTTCGCTAGGGCCTCTGGATGGCGTGCCATTTTCCATCAAAGATTCAATCGAAGTTCGCGGTACCGCATGTTCCGCAGGCACGATAGGGCGCAAGAACGCGGCGCGATCTCCTGCCGACGCAACTCTAGTGGCGCGCTTGCGTAACGCTGGTGCCATTCCCATCGCACGGACCAATCTCCCTGATCTTCTGTTTGCTTTTGAAAGCGGCAATTTGCTATTCGGGACAACGAACAATCCTTATGATTTGACGCGATCGTCCGGCGGATCCAGCGGCGGCGAAGCAGCGCTGATTGCTGCGTGCGGATCACCATTCGGGCTGGGCAGCGATGCGGCGGGTAGCGTGCGGCTACCAGCGCATTACTGCGGAATTGCGGCTCTAAAACCAACGCAAGGCCGCTTGCCCAGAACCGGCCACGTCCCTGCAGCGGGTGGCTGGCTCGAAATGATTTGGCAGATTGGGCCTATGGCGCGCCGCGTAGAAGACTTGTGCTCCATGATGCCGATTCTCTTAGGCGAGGATGGCTTCGACAAAAGCGCGATCCCCATGCCTTATAGGCAGCCCTCCGAAGTTCCCTTAAAGAAATTGAGAGTAGCGTTCTTCGTGAACAACGGAATTGTCGTGGCCGATGAGCAGACCGCCAGTCTGGTCCGCCAGGCCGCGCTGGCGTTGATGCCGCACGTTGCCATGGTGAAGGAGCAGAAACCGGAAGGCATCGAAGCCAGCTACGAACTCGAAATGAAAATGATCGGGCCTGACGGGGGCGATGGCTTGCGCACCTATCTTCGTAGCATTGGCAGCACGGCAACCCACCCGCTGCTTAACGGCTGGCTCGAGAAACTTGAAGCGTATCGAACAGATCTGGCGGGGTTCGCCGGATACTGGACGGAACTCGATACCTTTCGAAATTCCATGTTCAAATTTTTGCGCGACTTCGACGTGGTGCTTTCACCAGTTTCCGCCCAACCCGCGGTGCCGCATGGCAATTCCATTCAGGAAGAAGTGTTCCGCGGATTCAGCTACACAATGACTCACAACCTAAGCGGTTGGCCGGCTGGTGTCGTGCGCTGTGGTACTTCGAAATCTGGCCTGCCCATTGGTATTCAAGTAGCTGCGGCGCCCTGGCGAGAAGATGTAGTCCTGGCTGTCTTAGGCCAACTCGAACTATTGCTCGGCGGTTGGGCACCCGCCCCCCAACTCGACTAAGCTGGCTTCAATACTGGATGCGATATGAACATGAGCCGACGTATCTCCCGGATATGGAGGCGCACCGGACGCAATCGCCTTACCGGGCAGCGGTTCATTCCATGCAGAAGACCGGCGCTGAGTATCCGCAGATTTGGCATCTATTCGCTTATCGGCCCGAAGCTGGTGACTTCCTTGCCCGCTTTACGCAAGAGATCATGCGAGGCCCTGCTCCTTTGAGCCCCGGCATTCGCGAGTTGATTGCCGCGTATACTTCGTCGCGCAATGATTGTCTCTTTTGAACGAAGTCTCACGCCGCGGTCGCGACGGAACTGCTGGGCGATGAAGCGTTAGTTTGGAGCGTCATGCGGGATCTGGAAACGTCTAGTCTGGATGACCAGCACAAAACGCTATTCCGATTCGTGCGCAGAGTAAATGAAGAATCGCAGCACATCACAGCCCAGAATATAGTGCCGCTGCATGCTGCCGGAAGAGGCTCATAAATTGGGCGGCAAACGAATCGCTGCGAATGGGTATGTTCGTTCCTGATGCCACAAAGCCTCCGCCATTTGCATCGGTTCTTCAGTCCTCTCATCATCAGCATCCTGTTGGCATGTCTGGCCTTATTTCTTTTCGAGAGGCTTGCCGACGAAATGCTGGAAGGCGACACAGTTCGATTCGATAGCGCAGTCCGTAATTTCATTCACAGGTCCAGCTCGCCGCCGCTTACCGCGGCTATGCGAGCTCTCACGAATATCGGCAATGTGGGAACCGTAATTACGGCCGCCGTGGCGGTATCGCTTGCTTTGTTGTTCAAGCAGCGTGTGTGGGATGCCGCCTTCCTCGCGATATCGATTGCCGGTGGAGGATTTCTGATGTGGCTCTTAAAGATTCTCTTTCACCGGCAGAGACCTGCACCGTACTTCGGCATTACGGTTCCTAGCGATTATAGTTTCCCCAGCGGCCACGCCCTGGTGGCTGTATGTTTTTATGGAACGCTCGCGGCTATCCTTGCTACTCACCAAAGCAGGCAAGTCGTTCGCGTTTCTATCTGGATATTCGCGGTGCTGATGATGATCGGCATCGGCGTGTCACGCATTTACCTGGGCGTCCACTATCCCAGTGATGTGCTGGCAGGCTATTTAGCAGCAACTTTCTGGGTTCTTGTAGTGTCCGCCATGCACAGACGGAAGAAGGTAGACATGGTGGGCGTTCACGGGATCGAACCGTGGACCTTCTGCTTGTAAGGCAGACGCTCTATACTAGTTCTCCTTTTAGATTGAATACGTTAGCAGGGCTTGGTAGTCACTGGCTTATCAGAATTGACTAATCTGCTTGCTAGCCGCTCCAGTCCTTCCCGCACTCTATCGACGGAACGAACCGTATAGTGTTCTGTCATTTGGGCCGTGGCGTGGCCTAGAACCGCTTGGCGGTCGTCCGCTCCCA
>JAABUK010006420.1_pt1 | contig 17565 bp, 23 predicted proteins | sample 5559141 | NCBI WGS metagenome assembly JAABUK01 (sample SAMN10711869, study PRJNA513367) | rock metagenome | isolation source: Antarctica rocks | place: Antarctica: Victoria Land, Pudding Butte nord | collected 2016-01-03 | reverse complement strand
AACACCTCAGACTGCTGAAGAGAAGCAGGCGCTCTACCTCAAGCACAAAGCGCAGGTAGGGCTTGGCCTGCATAGCTTGCCTTTCAGGCTTGCATAGCCTGCCTTTTGGGCTTGCATTGCTTGCCTTTTGAGTTTGCATTGCTTGCCCTTTGGGGTTGCATTGCATTGCATTGCTTGCCTTTTGGGCTTGCATTGCTTGCCTTTTGAGTTTGCATTGCTTGCCCTTTGGGGTTGCACTGCTTGCCCTTTGAGCTTGCAGCTGCCACAGCCTGCACATGCCTTTTCCCTGGCAGAAACGAGTACTTAAAGTACAGCTGGTTTGTGTATTCCAACGCCACATATAAGCGGTCTGCCTGGCTGTCCTACATACACTCAATGTGCAAAGCCGCTGCCTGCTCTTGCAAGAGTTGAGTGTTCACACTGCTCGCATGTGTTGCTCCTGCTGGGGTTATGCACCTTCACAAGCTTCTGAGAATGCACCTATCATGTCTGTGGAGGTGTCATGTGAGTTTCATTATGAGCAAACCTGCGTTGCCATGAGTGCAAGAGCAGAGCTAGAGCATGCATGATGCTGAAAAGTTTGGAATGCATGCAGTATGAGCGGCAGCAGCAACAACATCAGGCTGCCATGGAGAAGAGGAAGAAGGCTCAAGAGAAATGGGAAAGCAAGGGTAGGGGGCGAGGTAGGGGTCGGAATGCAGCAGGCAGGGGTCAAGGGGGGCGCCAGGCTGACAGGTCAGCAGGCACCAGCTTCTGCTGAACTAACTATGTCATGCGTTTGCAAGTTTTTGAGCTAAGTACCTCTTGAGCATGAGTCGGCATTTTCCGGAGAATTGCACTGTCAATATATCATATGTCAGGTGTGTCTGTGCTCATGCCTGTTGCACTTGGTCTTCGCCAAACTTCAGAGTAGCTGTCCATCATGCTGTAAAGGCTGTTTGCACATGTCATGGACAAGAAGCAATGTGTGGTCAAATCAAGTTGTGTGCTGACAATGAGTCCACTGACCACACTGGGCAAAGCACCATTGGAGCTCTATGCTTACTTTGTGTCTTTGGTGGTGCAGACCTGGTGCACAGCAGGCAAAGCGTGCTCCCACGCTGCTGCAGAAGCTGCTAGTCAAAGACATCCGCAAGGATCACAGTCACCTCCTGCAATGCTTCAGGTACACGACCCTCATTGCACCACACCCGTTTTCTCGCGCACTGCCAAGCTCTCCTTCCATGGCCTGGACCCAAGACTGCATGATGTTATCTTGTTGAAAAAGTGCGTTCATCAAGCAGCAAGGGAAGAGTGTGCACACGCCTCTTCGTCAATGAGTAGCAGGGGGCAAGATGCGCACATCCTTCTTCATCAATGCTGGAGCAGCAGCAGCAGCAGCAGTCTTGCATCACTGTGTACCTGCCTGGTGACATGCATGTGTCTGATTATGATGCAAGGACCAGTGAGATTGCATGCAGAAAGGCTGGAGCTGCGACGCCAGCTTGAGACAACAGCTGACCCTGCCAGGGCTGACAACCATTGCTGCTTGTGCAGGTTCTTTGTGAAGAACAACTTTTTACAGGACGTGGGCACCACACCCATGGTGTACCCTGACCCCCCTCCTACCCTGCGAGAGGTCTTGCCGCCCATCCAAGGTACTGCTTGCGCTGTGTCGACTGTCTGTTCAGCATAGTGTAGCATAGAATATGCTGTTGTCACACGCCAAAACTCAACAACTGCATCACCATGTGCTTCAGCAGTCATGACCATTCTGGTCATGTGAAGAACCTGGTTGACAGTCTGCCCACTATTCGGATGCTTGCATTGAAGCTATGGCTGACATCATATGTTTCTCATCACTTGCTGACTGAATGCAGCCATGTTGTGCTCACTGCGGTTGTGGTTGTACAGACGGGGATGACAGTTTGGCCTCAGATTCTGATGGGGACAAGTCTGAAAATCATGCAGAGGCTGCACCCTCTGCAGTCTTGCAATCAGAAAATGGAGCGTCAGATCAAGAGACTAGTGAGGAGGACAGTGCTGAATAGCAGGAGCAGGAACAGGAACAGCCAGACAGAACAGTCAGTGCCCTGTTGCAGCTTCCTTGACATGCATCACTAACATTCTGGCTTACGAGTAGATTGCATGCAGATTGTACCAATGCAATGTTAACATTCAGCTTGCACACATTTTGTACCATTGTACCAGCTGGGGCAGCAGAACAGATCATACACTAAACTTCATTCGAGTGCAGATAGTCTTGAATTATAGGTTGCTGAATTGCACAGTATTGTCCAACATTATATAGATAGCATAGTGTCTGAAGATTCCACTGCTGGCTGTTGGCAATGATGTCTTTCAGTGTTCAGCATTTGTTCCGTATCAGCAGGTTACAAACAAAGTCTGCTTCATAGCTGCATTGTAGGGACGGCTGATATTCAGCTATCATGATATATTTACATCTGACATTTGTGAAGCATGTCAAACTGCAGCAGGATAAAATCAGATGAACAGGGCCACACTGTCTTCAGCACAAGCCTGCAGACTTGCAGGCAACAACATGAAACAAGCCAAAGCAACTGTTTGATCATGGTAGGCGGGAGAGGCAGATGCTGGTTTGATCCCAAGCTGCCATGGCACTCATCATCAATATGTACCGTTGTCTTTGGGCAAACGCGGCGAGTCACATACACAACATTATGGCCTTGCAGTGATCACACGGTTTTTGGAGAAGTATACGCCATTGCTGACTTTGGCACGTGGTATCTGTAATCTGGAGGAAGGTCTGGCAGCCCCTTCAAGTACTCAGCAGCTTCTTCCTTCATCACTTTCTGCAGCTCTATGCGTGCTTTGGGATGATCAGCTGTGTTGCAGATCGCCAGCTTAGCATTGCCAGCTGCTGCACTATCTTTGCACTTTAGCAATACCATCAGTGCTGATCCTGCTGCTTCGTAAGTCTCCAGCTGCAACAGCACAATACATGGGTGTTGCAAAACAGCAGTCCACATAAATGCTACAGAAATAGTGATACTAGAGTGAAATCAGCGCATCATCTCTGGTGTAAGCTTGCTACACAGCCCAAAGCAGTCTGCAGTGATGAAGCTTACAAGCCCTCAAACACAAAGATCAGCATAAGCTAGGCTGCAGGAGAAGCTGTACGTAACAGGCTGACGGCCACACGTTTCAATCTTTGTCAGCCGCAAATGCACACAAGCCAGAAACTGTTGTCAGCAGCTTTCCCTTGGACATTGTGCAAATACCTGACATGCATGACAGTGCATTTCCAAGCCTAAGACCGTGAGAGACCAAATGCCACCTGTCATGCTGGACCGATGCTTGCATACAATGCAGGCCTTTTTCTCGCCTCCGCATATTGTAGCATCCGCAGAAGCATTCCATGGGGTCCACTCTACCACAGAAATTGTACATACCAGCAGATGCACGGACCTGATGCACGTTGGCTATGCATGAGATGTGATGGTTACTCAGTATTACTAACCAGCAGATGCACGCACCTTGACATCTGGCCCAACTGCAATGCTGGCCAACGCTGCTGAAGCATAGCGTACTACATCCAGTGACCACTGGTCCAGGTCACACAGCTTGGCCAACATGGGGATTGCACCAGCTGCCTGAACCGCAGGCCTGGCGTCTGTGTGCTGGCACAAGTGGCTTAGGCAAGCAGCTGCTGCAATGCAGAGCTGCTGCCGCCATTCATCTTCACCAGGCCAGATCCTTAGCTGTAGAGCCTGTCATAAAACCTTGTGTCGACATCAAATTAGTATGGTTGGGAAGTCGACGTTGTGAGTCAAAGAAGCGCAAACATGCACGCAGCAGCAGAGCATCGACTTGATGTGTCATATTTGATGGTCTGCTTCACGCAGACGATGGCAGTGCTAATTGTGCGAAACGTGCTATGTCATGCTGATGTGAAATTCTGTGGATGGCTTTCAGTGCAGTGTATGACAAGGACACTTTCAACCAGGAAAACAAACAGATGTTGTCCACTGACCTGATTGACAACAGTCACAAGGCATGAGGGCAGCTGTGCTTGCAGAGCTGCTGATACCCCCTGGCGTGTCCTGGTCAAGTTGGCTAAGCACTGCAGGGCTGCAACAGCTGCACTGCTGTCTGGACCTGGGACTGACTGCTGCAAGCTGTGCACTAGTGCTTCTGAGGCATTCTCTGAGCAGTCCAGCAGAGCAGCTGAGCCGTCGATGCTGACACTGAAAGCCTACATTCAATCCCATCGGGGATGTGTCAGTGGGGATCTTTGAGTGATGGCTCAGGATGCGCTCAACAAATGAACCATGGCAGGCTGTGTGTTAGAGGACATGAGGATGATAAGATGACAGCAGACTTGTCACAGGTGTGTGAATGCTAGAGTCACAGTGTGTGAAAGCTAGGGCAGCTCTTGCCTGCAGCACATCTTTCTGCAGAAAGATGACACATTAGGCCAATGTGCATACCTGAAGGCAGCTGATGCCACTCTCAGGTGCTTTGCCAAGAGCTGCAAGGACTGCTTCCAGGCCAGAGGCCTGAAGGATGGCCAAACGGCCCTGAAAGAGCTGAGCCAAGCTTGCCAGCACTTCGCACGACAGGTTGCATATGTCACCATTTTGACAACGCAGGAAGGGCGCTATGCACTGCACTACCTTGGCTGATATTGCTTGCGCCTTCCGTTCCTGTCAGTGGCCAAGACAGCATCAGCATACTACAGCAGGATACCTTGAGAATGCTGTCACAACTTGCAGCTGGCTTGTCAACAACTTGCTTCAGGTATACATGATAGTGAGCGCCTTGGGTGCTGTTGACAGAGGAGTCACCTGACTGCTAAGCAAGGACAGAAGTAATTGTAGGCACTCGATGCTGCAGGCATCGGACAAGTCAGGCAAAGACAAGACCTCAACAAGCTTTGGCATGGCCCGTTGCCCATAGGCTACAGCTATTTCATCTGCCTGCAGCAGTCCCGTGAACATTAATAAATGGCGAGCTCACAGAGATTGTTTGGTAGGTAAACTTACCTTGAGGGCGAAACTCGTCTGCGAATTTGGTAGTCGGTCTTGCAAGAACTCAGACGCCTGATGACTGGATGCATGATGCCCAGAGATGAGCACATGCGCAGCTGCCATTAAAGTTAGCTGAATTCCAGGTTGCAAACAGCAACACGTTGCGGCAGCAACGTCGCCTCGCGTACAAAACAACTCAGCATCGGTTTTTGTAACACTGGCACTTTACCTAACAAACATACAGACAGCCAAATTCGAGACAAATTTGCTGCCCTAATCTCTAAACTCGCAAATAGCAGTCACCGCTGCAGCATCGGAACCTTTCATGCCTCGCATCTTAAGATCATGAACGCTGGGACGTACGGAAACCCAAGCGTGGCGTACATTTGCGGCGATTGCGGGACCGAAAACACCCTGAAGCAGGGAGACGTGATCCGTTGCCGAGAGTGCGGCTACAGAATTCTTTACAAGAAGCGCACGAACAGAATTGTGCAATTTGAGGCTCGATAGCATACCTTGCGCATGCCTGCACTTCCTGTTTATAATCTCGACCCCTGAAGTGAACATTCTTTTGTTTAACACTGGTTGTATGTATGTGCACCTTTGAGGTAGCAACTTTCAGATAGGCTTTCATTGACAGGAAGTTGAGATGTCTCCTGGTAGCGATATGTGTACCGATGTGCTGTAACGAAAGCTATTAGACAACAACTGTCTCGAGCCCTGCAAGCAAAGCACCTGAACTTGCTTGGCTACTGACACACCTTTGCTTCAGCAGCCGCTTCATGACCATGCATCAGTGTATCTGCACTGACATCTTCTCGGGAGTGCTATACTTCACTTTGAGCATAACAATTCACAAGGTGCCTGCCCTTATTGGAGCATGCTCAATTACAACCAAGCATGCAGTATGTACAGCAGAGTTTGTACTGGCTTCAAACATTAGGCACAGCCAAAGCAACTGTGCAACAATTTAGGCAGTTGTCATGAGACCGCAGCTGCCAGTGTTGTACAGTGAAGCCGCCAGTCCATTTGGTTTCCATGGCTTGTGATGGCGATCAGTAGGTGCCTCATCCCTGAAAGAGCCCTTCCAGACATTCACGGGGTTGTTGCTCTTGATTGCTTTGCTTCTTTGCAAAACATTATTCACCACCGACTGTCTGTATCTGCATTGCGCGGGCACCACACTGGTCAGCACTGTCTTATATCTGGCAATGCACATGTGGTCTGCACAAAAATACGACATTGCTTAGACTTACCTTTGCCACATGTGGCACTCTCTGTACTGCTCTCGTACAGCATTGTCATCAATTATGGAAGTCTGTGCACGAGCTGTAATGTGATCCAACAGTTCTTTGGGTGCACGTTTCATTAGATCCCACCTGCACCACACAAGATCAGTCAGCATGCACACAGCATGATTCTGAATACCCTGTCATGATGACTTCCGGTCACGTTGAAATCGACTTCATGTCGCCTATTGCAGTGACACACCCGACACAATCAGACGCTGCTGTTGCTCAGGTCAGAAGTCAATGCCCAGCTGTCTGTGCCCTAATGGTTTGCCACAGTGTATGATCTGCTAGTGTCGGACAAGTGTTGAGGCAGGTAAAGCTGGAAAACCTACTTGCTGATGACCAGTACTGTAGCAGTCACATTTGATGCCACTGCTGTGGTGGGGGCAGTTGTGGACTTTGTGATGGAAACCTCCCCAAAGAACTCAGATTTCCCAAGGGAGTCCACCTGCATCACCATTCGCACCCATCTCAGCTGTGCTCACAATACCAGTGATCTGAAAAGAAAAAGAAAAGAAAAGTTTTCTCTTTTCAGCGATCATAACGGGAGCCTCCTAAGGCGGCAGCCCGGAGGTTCATAGATCTGACACACAAGCAAAAGGTGCAAGCTGGCATCACAAGCTGGTGACCTGTTCAGCTGTCATGGAGAGCAACACAATCTGCATGGTTGCAGCCAATTGCAGAAGCATAGAGCAGTTTCACGCTGCCTCAGACAGCCAGGTCAGATCACACACATCTGTGTGATATTACAAACACATTTGTCAATAATAGCACACAGATGTGTGTCAGGAAACCTGCATGCATTGTTGCAGCTGGCAAGTGCTCACCAATTTACATACCAGGCATCAATGGCAGCAATGGCTCCAAATGTGCTGTGGCAATTGGCCAGTGTGCATTGAGCTACCAACAGAGTGGCCTTGACAAGGTCTGAGGTTATGGCAGATGCAAGGTGTGAGGTTGTGGCAGATGTAATACAGCAGTCCAAAGCACACCTCAAGGAAAAGGTGGCCTCTGGCTTCATGACTACCAGTATAGCTCATCTGTTGCAGGATGCTCTGAGTGAGCGTAGCCTTACTCACAAGCCCCTTGTTTGAAACGGCAGCTGGCTCAGGGATGTGATCTTTGACATCTTCAAAGCTGAAAGTAGTCTGCCGTTTGCGGGGGCTCAAACCAGACTGCTGCAAGCTACCACCTACTGCTGCAGCTGCTGTGTGCGGCTTGCGCTTTTCTTTCACATTGCCCTTGCTGATAACTGCTGCATCTGCTGAGCTGGTCTTAGGGGCTGAAAGAGTAGCTGTGGTTTTCTGCTGCCCATCACCCCTCTGCAAAGGGCTGCCTTGGCCCTTTGAGCTGGACAGATTGCCCTTTGAGCTGGACAGAGCGCCCTTTGAGCCCTGTAAACTGGAACCAGTGCCCATGGAGCCTGAGGGATTACCCTTGCTGCCTGCACCAGATCTGGATGCAGATCTGCCAAAGGACCTTTCACCAGTGAGGCTTTTGATGACATCCAAGCTGAGCTTGTGGTAACTTGGTGGAAGTGATTTGTCTGTGGTACTACCTGTAGTGAAAATCTCGCCTGGTTGCTTTGCCCCGTGTACTATGTGCACAGTGCTAAATGATCGCTTTACATACTATGCATAACTACCATATAGTGCATCACTGAAGGCTGGGCCTGATATATACGATGGCTGCGTGCCTTGCAGCAGTGAAGTATATGCTATCTGTTGTCATACAGTTGCAGCGGATCAACCAAAGAGAACAGGCATCAATGAGATTGGGGGAAGCAGGAGGGGGTAAGGGGAGGGGCTCCCACAGATGACCCCTTCACAATTTGCTGGATGTGCAATGACTGGTCCCACAGAAAGGGACAGAGATATATGCAGATACAGATCTAGCATGCTCAACACCATGGAACCAGCAGCAGAGCCTACCTGTAGCATGGGTTTTCCTTGCAGAGCCTGTCTTGGAGCCTGCCTTGATGCCAGCTGGAGGCTTTGCAAAGGTTTTGCGCACTTTTGTAGCTGAGTGGACGCCTGGGTCATGAGCAGGGACAGCTTTCCTGTCAGAGATCCAGGCAGGAATGGAGGAAGTCTGGCCAGCAAGGGCACGTGTCTTGCGATCCATCTCCAACTCACGCACCATCTGCATGCTTGGTCAGCTGAATACTTGTGGAGTACTAGGCAGACAAGGCACAATGCGCGGCTGTCTCTCACTCTGGTACCGGCAATGCGTGAGGCAGGCGCAGTACAAATTCGGTGCGTCTTAGGTCTGACTTTGAGTGCAGGTGCGATCAACACAACGGTAGCCCACATGCCCTGCTCATCTCAGAGCCCATTTGCCTTGATGTGAAAAACGTGAGTCAAAGCACAACAGCTGTCACAGTGGTTATCATAGAGAGACATCAGCTCAAGCCTTGCAGCACACATGTGTGTCAAAGCAAATGTCATATTGTGAGATGAGTGGTAGGGGCTTACTGTAACAGTGCCACGCTGCACAAAGTAGACATCTTCCACTTCGCTGCCTTGATAATAGATGACGGCTTTGGGGGCAAACACCTTCTCTGTCAGCACAAGAGCCAAGCTTTCTATTGTGCTAGCTGGCAAGCCCTGGAACTCTGGCACCTGCACATAGGACCAACAAGATGCAAGCATGTTAGCATTGCACAGCCTGACGCACTGTCATGTTGTAGACAAAACATGTTGTTGTTGTCATTGCAAGGGGCAGATTACAGTCATGTGCGCAGAGGAAAGGTAATGCGGCAGCACATGATGCACGCAGCACAAGAGTGATGCAGTACAGCAATTATGCGGCACAGACGCAGGAGTTGCTGCTGGTCAATCCAGTGAACACAGACGCAATGGTGGATGACACTAAGCCTTTCAAGATGTATGCGTCTGCAAAGCTTGCCTGACGCAAAACCTGCATCTTGCTTTGATGGCTCCCCTGCTGCAGAGGACGCAGAATGCGCTGGAAATCTTTGATATCAACGGTGAAGACCTCAGTAGGCTGAGTGCAGTAGCAGGTAGCTCGACGCTGCCCATGCCCCTGAGTTAGCACTGATGAAGTCAGAAGATGTCGCAACGTTTGTAGGCGCAAGACACACTTGAGTGTTTCACAAAAGTTGAGGCCAGCAAGAAGCAGCCCATGGCAGCTGACGCTGCCACATTCAGCTGCCAAGTAGACCTGTGTAGACTTGTTATTTTAGTCGTTTTACTGAGGTTTTACTGCAGCGGCTCAACTGCTGAGTTGAACGAAATTTTCATGTGCAACAGCTGTGGGTTCTGACAGTCGTGATCTAAGACAAGAAGACACAGGGAGCAGAAATTGTCAGGGCTCTCATATATCTGAGGGTAGCTTACCTGCATAAGCGCCAGCTCGCCAAAAGCCGCACCAGCTAGCAGATGCGCAACAACCTTGTTTTCCTACATGTCAAAACGCTTTAGTAAGTGAGCGCTTGCCCTGGCAAGTGCTGAGCTGAAATGATGCAATGAGTGGAGGTCCTATAGCATCATTGTGTCCAGACTAAGTTATACACACAGGCTGTCTAAGGTGCATACTTCATCTGCAGGATTGCCCTCCCTGACCATGACATCCACTGCGCCACTGAGAATGATGTAGAAGTGGTCGCCATAATCTCCCTGCTTGAAAATGGTGTCGCCTGCTGCAAAGGAGGCAAAGCCCATGTACTGCAACAGCCACAATAGCGCTAATCTCTTGTCCCCTGAACTGTCTGGTGGGGTGCAAGGCTCTGCTGGCTTTGAGAAATAAGCTGGAGGAACAGTCGGTGATTGCCTTACCATGCAGAGCTCCAAGCGAGCTGGTGTTGGCAAGTCAAGACCATACTTGGACCACTTTGTCAGAGCGTGTTCGATCTCTTCTATATCATCTGAGGTGCGGTTGTGAGGCCTATTCGTAAAAACAAGAGTGCCTTACAGAGGTGTCTGCAAACACCAAGAGCGGTCTGCAGAATGCCTTACGGTGTGCGCAGCATATCTTCCAGTGTCCGACCGGACCTAGCCTCCAGCGATACTGGAAGCCCTTTCTCATGGTTGTTGGCAAGCGCTTCCAGCCGTGTCAAGGACGTCACAGCCGGCAGACTAGTAAATGTCCTGTGCAGAACTGAGGGCGGGTGGTTTGAGAGTTGTGACTCCAGCGTTGACATGCTTGCCCGAACAAGACCCGCAACGCCAAGGATGCTGAAGTGCTTAACGTGTCGCGCAGCCCCTTCTAGTGTAGGCTGATAAGCATCATGTCCTTGCCAACCACTCCTCAACAATGCTCACACAGTCATAATGCGCAGAGGCACATTTTGACTGGAAACCTGAATGCAAGTCTTGCGGTACTTCTTTTTCGACAGTCCAGTTGTTTGTTCTATGTTGCAGCCTGTGCCGAACAGGGAGTTTACATAGCTATGGTGAGGCCAGTGGTGTCCAAACAACAGGACATTACCACACGCCTGCCAGGCACAGCTTGCTTTCCTCAATTTTGACACTTTGTAGACAGTGTCACAGTGAGCACACAAGTAAACTACTCTGTTTGCACAGCACACTTGGCCAGGCAATCAGCAATGGAGGTCGTTGCTGTCTTGCAGCAGCCAACAAAAAGCTTTTGGTATCTTGATGCCCCAACGCACCAATGAAAAATGAGCATAAAAACTCTCAGTACACCTTGCAGACAGCAAGCACTGTGTGCTTGGAGTGATCAACAAGCATACTCAGCCTGGACTAAACCCCTGTAGCACATGTTTGAACATCCCCAGGTACAGAAATAGCACTATACTTTGCCAAAACCTTTGACAGGCTCATTGTTCTTTCTCTTGATCATGCTTGCAAAGTGCAACTCAAAGAGTGGGTCAATGCCCTGCCTGATGCTTGCCCGAAGCACTGTTGATTCACACTGGCTGTCTGCCTTTACACCTGCCTCAGTAGCATTCATATGGGCTGTTTCTTGCAAGCCCTGTGGGCCTCCACAGCACCTGTTCAGGGTCTTTGCATGGGATTTGGTCCCTAAAGCCGCCCTGCCAAATGTAGATGGGGTTGTTGCTCCTGATGGCCTTGCGCTGATGTATGACATCAGCCACAAGCACCTCCTTGAATCTGCATGACAACAACAGATCGTGTGATGTACTTCACCTTAGGTTGAGATTTGAATCTGAGGACATACTTGAAGAAACCGCAAGGATGGAACAACCTACGAGTAGAAGATGTTGCAACGCATGGTCACAATCAGGACAGCAAACCAAAGCACAGGGAATCATGGTCATTTGCAATGCAAAAGAAGTGCAGGCTGAACACAAGACGTCGCTTTTCTGCCTTGTATGCCTCTTATATATTAACCAAAAAAAGAGAATGCGTGAGTACCTGAGCCACTCCTGGCATGCTGAGTACTGTGACCGCACGGCATTGTCATCAACTACAGTTGCCTTTGCTCTGTCAGCTAGGAATTCCAGCAAGTCCTGGGGTATGCGCTTCACCAGGTCCCATCTGCAACGCATTCTGGTCAGTGTAGTGGCAATAGCAGCTTTAACAAAGCAAAGACGCTGTTCAACTACACTTCAGGTATGCCATCAGAGCCGCATGTGTGACAGAGCAAAACGAGGACACCTGATGACTCATGGAGGGTTCCAATGAGGTGCAACAAAGACGTTTGGTGAGTGTGCAACAGCCAATGGGCAGCTGCCAGTCAGGGCACGGCAATTACCAGTGGGCGCAGGGTGCATTGGCAAGCAGGCAACAGCCCAGCAGGCAGTAAGGGCAATATGCAGACAACTATGGCCCATCAGCCGGGAATTGTTACAGTGTGATTGGGTACAGCAACAGATCTGGCCAGTGCAAGCTTGGTAATGATAGGCAAGTGCTGAGTGCTGACTCGAGCAGAAGGACACAGTCAGGCGAGATGGTACTCCTGAGCAATGAGGAGGGCTCACTTGCTGATGACTAGCAGGGTTGTGGTCATGGTGGATGTCACAGCAGTGGTCTGGGCAATGGGCGTTTTGGTGACAGACACATCCCCAAAATACTCATGCTTACTAAGGTACTCCACCTGTGGCAGCAGGGCTCAGCACAATGCTGATGACACGTTTGCCAGACAGACACATATGCTGGAGCTTTGGACAAGGCTTGCCAAACCCACAATCGACATGTCAGACACCGCACATGCCATCAAGGCGTACAGGTCACATGACATGCAGCACAAGCATGAGAATGTCATGGCTTGCATCACTCAGCTAATTTACAAAGTAGCACAAGAGCCTGCATTAGCGCTGACTGCTACCATCAAAACAATGCTTGCACACAGCAACTGAGATGCTCTGAAAAGCCTTATTGAACTGATATAGGCTAATCTGCAGACCCTCAGCAGAAGGATGCTCTTTTGGCACTCCAAACACCATGACAGATGCAATACATGAGCCTGAAGTAAAAGTGCTGATAGACGCTGCCTCTGAATTCAAGCTTCCAGGCCAAGGTACCTTCAGTTTGAGATTGTTCAAAACAAGCATGAAAAGTTACAAGCGTGAAAAGTTGACTGCTGATGGTGACATTGACACTGAAACTGAACATGGGGACTCCTGGCATACAGCATACCTCTAGGAACAGGTGCTGACGTAACGCCAGATTGCGGGTAAAATCCATGCCTTGCACCACCTGCTTGTTCAGGGTTTGCTCACTCAGCAGCCAGTTCTTCTTCGTGGCGCCAGCTGCTTCCCTGGCTTCCTTCTCCTGCAAACACAACCCAGATCGACAACCCAGATTGACTTACAAGTCTCACACTTGTCAACAACACGAGGACTGGCTGCACTACTGCCGTGGTACTGCAATATCAACTCAGGATGCCAACAGGCGATTGTCAATCCCTTCAGATGCAACAGCTGTGAAGAAGTTGCTCAAACTTTGCAGCTATACACATTTATGCCAGCTTGATGTCTCATAGAGTGGCTCTGCCGCACAATGTTACAGCAGCAGCAGCAGCAGCAGCAGCAGCTTGCCCTGCACCAGCATTGGTACCTGTGCTTGCTGATTGACGTCATCAGCAAACCTACAGGTGGTCTGACGCCGCTGAGCTGCAAGGCCAGAGGCAGGCCTCGAAGTGGTCTGGAAGGCAGAATTGGCGGGGTGAAGGGTGCGCCTGCTGCCTGCACTGGCAGGAGGGCGTCGCCCTGACCTACCCAGGGTAGCTCGCCCTTCTAGCCCCAACTTGTCGCCTGCAGTAATCAGACGAGGGCCTTTAAAGCCATGGGCCAGACCATTAGACTGGCGCTGCTGTGCTATTCCTGCCACTGCTGTGGTGATGCTCATGCTGCTGCTCTTCAGCATGATCTGGCATTGGGTACAGAAGCATTGTGCCATCTTCGCCATCAGCACTGTCTAGCTGTTAGCTTCTACAGCATTACATCGGATGGAACAGTCCAGAACTTGGATGGCTCATACAGCATTACACCGGTTGGAACAGTCCAGAACATTGCCAAACAGCAACAGCCACTTGCCACAAGAAAAGAAAGATCTGCCTTTGCACAAGCTTAAGCAGCTGCAGCGGTCCAAGCGCTCTATTACCTGACATGCTTTTGATGAGCTCTAAGCTCAGCTTGTGGTAGCTGGAGGCTGCAGCTAGACTGCTGGCAGAACCCTGAGCGCGCCTGGATCTTGCAGAGGAGCGAGGCGAACACTGGTCCTGACCGCACACTGCTGATGAGCTGCGAGGGGAAGGCTTTTGGTCCCTGTCAAGCAGCCAGGCAGGAATGGATGATTGAGGGTTTGAGGAGGCTGGACTAGTGCCTGGCCTTGTGATGGTGCCCCTTTTGGCAGACGTGGTGGGCTCCATCTCTGTCTCTCTCACCATCTGCACAGAACCAGAGCGGTTTTGCTGCTGGTGAATCTCACCATCTGTGCAGAACCACAGTGGTTTGGTTGCTGTTGAGCCACTTGATGGAATGATGGAATGAACAGTGGAAGATGAGATGCAGTGATGGGCCTAGTCGCTGCTGTCTCTTGACATACCCAGCTGAGCACCATGTCTGCCCATTTCAATAGAGAAGTAAGGACGAAACCCTCACACCCTCTGAGGGTGCTTGCAAACACAACATAGCTGGGTTTGTAGTTGACCTACAAAGCTTGAGCCTCAAACAATAACTGCCGGTCACAGACTCTGCAGGACATAGCAGTACATGCACTCTCTCATCAGAACTGCCAAACGTGCACTCCTCCAGCTAAGACCCAATAGCCCTGACAGCCTGTTGGCACACTGCCTGGACTTGTACCGGGTTGCCAGGCTTCAAATGGACAATCCGGTACAAGTCTGGCAGTGGCAACTCAGCAATGGGAAGTCACCTTGATGTGGCCTCGTTGGATGAAGAACAGGTCTTCCACCTCATTGCCTTGATAAAACACGACGGCCTTTGGAGGAAAGACCTTCTCTGTCAGGACCACAGCCAAGCTCTCTATCACACTTGCAGGCAGCGTTTGGAACATTGGCACCTGTGCACAGCAAAGAGATCTATTTTCTGTGCAGGACCTCTGGATCTGTTTGATAGGTGGGCGTGTTGGGTGTGGCAGAGGCAGAGGCACAGCCAAGCATGGTGTAGACCACTACAGCATGCTTGCAATGGATGTCCTATAGACCAGCACCGCAGCAACTGAGCTCTGAGGAACAAAGGTCTTCCAGATGAGAGCCACAGCAATGGGAAAAGCAGCAGGACATAAGCTGCATGACACATGCCCCCTCATGGGGTAGGGCCTTAGCCTCGGTAGGATGTATGCCAGCAATAATCGGAGTATGCCACGTACAATAGGCCAATCAGATCAAGTTTATGTAAAACACAGCTGTATGGTGGCAGAGCCGGACCTGTTGTAGGAACGCTATCTTGCTCTGTAAGGTGTCTTGCTGCAGGGGTTGCAGAATCCGCTTGAAGTCCTTGATGTCCACAACAAACAGCTCAGTCTTTTGTGAGCAGTGGCAGCTTGCGCGCCGCTGGCCGTGTCCCTGCATAGGCGAGCCTTCAGAACAGAACAGATGAGGAGAAACATCAGGTCAAGCTTCAGCATGCTGAGTGGTGCCACAGTGGTGTATGTCTTCAGAGTTGTGCCTGACTTGCTGTGCAACTAGCTGCACTGCTGCTTTGCATTGAATCCCAGGCACAACAGGCAGCACAAGGTAAGGCTCAAGCTGTGTTGAATGGTGTCGAATCGCGGGGCTGACACAGCGTCCCCTAAGCATGGCTGCAGGCTGCTTTGACTGTTGTGCAGCAACTCCGAAAGCAAAAAGGAGTTTTGATGCCATGCGGTGCATCAGGCAACAGCTACCTGCATGAGCGCTAGCTCTCCAAAAGAGGCTCCCGCCAGAAGATGAGCAACCACCTTGTCCTCCTGTCACATTGCAGCTTTGTTTGTTCATTTGTTCACATCTTGAAGTATGTGTTTTACCTGAGCGCTTCTTGCCAACCAATGTGCTTGCATCAGCCGTCATGTACATGAGGGTACTGTGTGCACACAAACAGAAGACTGATCACAAGCACCTGCAGCTATGTTTGTGCAATGGGTGCACATTGCCACGATAATATTTGAACATGCATCAGCTTCAAAAGCAGCAGCCTTGTGTATGTAATCATGCAAAAGTTGCATTGGACGAGAGGGGGCGCAAAGTTCACCTTCTCTGGATCATCATCATGGACTGAGACGTCAACAGCACCAGTGAGGATGATGTAGAAATGCTCGCCTGTGTCCCCTTGCTTGAAAATGGTTGCGCCCGCAGCAAATGCTGCAAAGCCCATGTACTGCAACAGGCAAAACTTAATTCTTATAGCCTGATCTGTGGTGCAGAACAGTCTGTGCAAGGCATAACAAGCAACTACATAGAAGACCAGGCCTGCATGATGGAAAAAGGCACACAGTGCCATTAGCAAATATGCAAATGTTATCTGGTCTCGAAAGTTATGCAGCAGCAATGGCCTTTCAGCCTGTCCGGCAACACTTGCGACAGACGTACGCTCAGTGCTGCATCAATGCAAGCCCCATGCAGGGCACTTGTGCTATTTTTGGGAGGTTTAGTTGTGAAAGGCAGGTAGACCGGCAGACACTGCCACAGAGATGCTGTGAAGGCCTCTTTGGAGTATGAGTTTGAGGGCTGGTGCACCTTGCAAAGCTCCAGTCTAACTGCACGTGGCATGTCAACCCCGTACTTGGACCACTTGGTCAATGCATGCTCAATCTCCTCGATAACCTCGTCACCCCGAAGATGAGGCCTGAAGTGATGCAACATCAATATACACATACAACACGCACAACATTGTACCAAAACAGATTAGCAGCGGCCTCACGGGGTACGTAGCATATCTCCCAACGTCCTTGCAACTCTGGTAGGCATTGCAACAACTGCAGCAGCCTGGATTTCGTCCGGCAGGCTTTCCAACCGCAACATTGACGAGGAAGCGGTGGTGACCGAGCGTTGCAGCATCGATGGACCTGAAGGAGGCTTCTGCGACAACATGACTACCAGCAGTGCTTAGGTAGACATATAGGTCACTCAAAACGTGGCGAATACGAGCTACTAGCGACGCGACTCACGGTGTATCGTCAGGCAATACAATGCTGCCGGTCGCCTGCGTGTCGCCTGCGTGTCGCCTGTCGTGACATCAAGCTGAAGCAGACACAACGCGCTTTACAAGCTCGATGAAAGGAAGAAGAGCAAGTGGAATCTGGCCTTGACGAGTGATCGACGGCGCAAAAGCTCTTCCAAGGCAAGTAAAGAGCTCTATAACCTTTCGAACCATCAGCGTTTTGCTTTGATTAAGACAACTATGGCCGAAGTAGAAGCAGCCAACACAGCTCAGGCTATTGCAGACAGGCTCGTTCAGCAGAGCTCTGCTGAGGAGTTTCCAGCTGGCAGTGCGCCAGAGGAGACAGCCGAAGCCGAAGATACCCTCGGGGCAGCAAACAACAACAAGCGTCCTCGTGATGAAGATGCCGAAGGCGAGGAGGACGAGCAAGAGCAGATGCGCAAAAGAGCAAGTTTCACAGCGCCTGAAGTAGCAGAGGTATGCGCAAATAGCTGTCCTTTGTGTGCTGACTGGTTCGTTATGTCTCATGCTTGTTCTAGAACTGCTGGCTCTGAAACTCCAGGGAGCTGAGACACGTCAGTCCGGGTTTTCCGACGCTCCTGCCAGTTATTCAGCTGAGCCCTCAGTCGCTCCGCAAACAAACGGCAGCGACGCAGCAGCGGCAGCAGCAGCGGCAGCCGCAGTAGCAGCAGCAGCGGTGGCATCGGCACCTCAGATGGGCGATGCTTTTGGC
>JAABUK010006419.1_pt1 | contig 17565 bp, 16 predicted proteins | sample 5559141 | NCBI WGS metagenome assembly JAABUK01 (sample SAMN10711869, study PRJNA513367) | rock metagenome | isolation source: Antarctica rocks | place: Antarctica: Victoria Land, Pudding Butte nord | collected 2016-01-03 | reverse complement strand
GTCTGATACAAGATCAATAGCTTGTCTGCGTAGCTGCAAGCTCCTGTTCCTGATGGTCTCTGCACCAGCACACAAACCTTAGGACAGTTCACGGGACATTTTTGCCTGTTTGATGCACGGCCTATGGGTACATGGCCTATTGGTGCTCTCACTATTGAGTTGCCCTTTCTCATGACAATAATAATAACAAAAACAACCATAATAATAATAATAATAATAATAATAATAATAATAATAATAATAAGGATAATAGTAATCATCATCATCATGAAAATAATAATAAATCTAATCATGAAAATGACAATAATCCTAATAATAATAACATGTCTCATGCATACAATCAGCATTCAACCCCTGAAGCATGATACTGTGTCTGATCAGAAATGACAGGCATTTAAGACATGCCAGTACTGTGAGTCTTGATCACCGCATTCAACTTCACAGCAAGCTTGCTGCCAGATGTACTGTAGGAGGCAAGAAAAGGTAAGCTTCTCTGTATGCTGATGTAGATCACAAGGGTTCAACATTTGGCATGCCTTGCAGATGTTGTGGTCCTGATCACTACACTGCTGCCAACAGGAACAGGTAGACACACTCATGCATATGCTGCACATGCTACACATGATGACCCAGAACAATCAAAATGAAAGGCTGCAGGCTTGCAGGACAGCAGCAATGTGTACCTAGGTTAATTTGTGGTGTTGCAGATGAGCTTCTGCTCTTCTGGCTCCTCTCACAAACAGATGGCTCTTGCCTTTGAATTGCTTCAATCTCTTTGATCAGCTGACTCACCCTTTGCCATTGCTGAAGGCAAACATGCAGGGTTGAGCTTGTTGTCAGACAGGATAAGCAGTACTGTATTACAGTGCAAAGCCAACACCTAGGCACTTCATCTTTTAGCTAAGGTTGAGCTACGCTGCATGCGTGTTTGTATAGAACCTGCCCAGAAGACAGCCTGGCTGGAAATGAGAGAGGCACCAGCAATCAGATACTTGGCTCAGTGCCTTGCTCCCATCAGGTGCCGGATCAGCATACGGTTGGCATGTAGAGTACCTGACCTCATGCATATCTGCTTCATGCATTCAGCATTTCTGAGCATGCAGAGACAACACATGTTGAATCAGTACATGTGTAAGTACTTCATACCTTGTGTGCAGCTACTTTCTCATGCATTTGGTTGCTCTGTAGAGCCATGGCGCTGTAGTCATTGCGTGCAGCCGGAAAATCTTGTCTCTTCTCAGAGCACATGGCTCTGAAGTGCCTCATCATGTAGCTCCCAGGTTCCAGTAGGACTGCAACGCTGGCATGAACCTCCTGTGAACACCAAACTTGATGTATGATCATCTGAGCAATGAGAACAGACAATGCACGCTTGCGCTGCTGGCATAAGCATGCTTTGCAAAAAGCAGCTGCTCATGCTGCATGAAGCCAACAACTCTATGATGTGTTTCTTGATCAGATACCAGGCTGACTGACGGCAAGCGAGGTGCCATTAGTGCATGCTGAGAAGACTGATCACCGCTGAATCATAATCTCCCATCTCGCACATGATGCCACCAAGGTCAGCATGAATCTGTGCCTCGATGGGATATTGCAGAACCAGCTGACATGCTCTATCCCGTGCTTCCTTCAGTGAGTTGTCCTTCACTAGTTGCCTTATCTGAGCCATTCTCTGCAGCAGCAGCACAAATCCAGCTGCAGCTAAAGACAACAGGGTATTACAGTGAATTAGCAGCTGCACGTAGCACACACTTCTTCTTTAACTTCTTCTTTAGCAAGCACTCTCTCTCTTTTTGAGCTCATCGTTGGAGTCAAGCTGATCTTTGCCTGGAAGCGAACTGACCCCGGCCACTTTGCTCTTGGCGAGCAGGTTATCGACGCTCATCTCACTGAAGAGACGAGATTTCGCAGCTGCAACGCTCAAGCATCCCTGGCAGCAGGATATTGGAAGCTATGAGCGCCTTAGTCCACCCATTGTCGGGTCTGACGTCCACAACCCGCGCAGAAGCAGCTGATCACCGGGTTTCGGAGCAGAGCCAGGCTTTTGTCTCTCGCGCGAAATGTGTGGAAGGACCCTCACGGGTTTGTGCTCTCTATCGTGCTGCCCAATTGTACATGCGATGGCAATTGCAAAACACAAATTTTTCCCACCGTGAATGTTGTGCTCCATCCATTACTTAGTAGCTGAGATTAGAACCTCAAGCCAGACAGTGGAACCGATACAGGCTCATATAGATAATATTTACATACAGAGACGCACGTGTGCGCTGTAATTAATTGCTGGGATCAACCACTCAACAGTTGCCCCGATCCAACCAACACCGTTTGTGCTTTATGGTGGCCACATGACCTATCTGCATCAACACCAACTCTTGCAAAACAGCATAAGCATGAACATGTTAATCTGCAGAGCGTCAAATCAGGTGGTGTTCAGCTGAAGCCCGTCATGTTGCGCGCCATGCATGCATTCTAAAACAGCAGAGCACGTCTATGTCTCCTTAACAACAATTTTGCAGCCAGATGAGGGTCATTTGCAAGTATAGCAGCCCTAACGAGATACCGCACATCTTGCCAGCTTGGCACCTGACTGCCAGCAGAAAGCAGTACAAGCAGTGTTGCTGCTGGTCATGCATGCTGGTCCCCACTGCGGGTGTCTGCCCCGTTTTGCAATCAACAGGGTAGCATTCACCACAATTTATGAAGGGAATTGTGCATGGCTTCCTGGACTGATCAATTTTCACCAATGCTGCTGAGGGTCAGCAGTGGCAGAATTGATTGGCTTGGCCTGTGGTGGCTTGCCAAAGTAAGTTTGCATGAATTCATCGACATCCAACTCGACATTGCTACTGGTACTAGCAAAGCCTGATCTTGCCGAGGCAGCACTGGCATTCTTGTTTGAAATACAGGGTGGCCCCCCTGACTTCTCCTGCGGAGACATGCTGCTGCCTGACCCACACCTTGCTGCAAATGCATTCACTAGTGGATGAGGCTTCCAATCATGTGTCTTGTCCTGAGGCTTGATTGGTATGGTCTCACCCAGGCTCTCAATAAACACAGCAGCCTCATCAGGGCCACACTGTGAGAGCTTTGCAGCTGAAGTTTCTGGATCAGCTTGCACTGTACAGGCTGTCTTGAGCACTGAGTCAGTGCATGCTGAGCCTGAATCAGCGCTTGAGGATAGGCAGCCTTCTCCAGGCTGATTACTGGTGACCATGGGAAGCTCCGGCTGACTTGTCCCATTGGCAGCTTCTGTATGCTTGCAAGCAGGGCCTTCAGCAGCAGGGCTGTCTGCGGGTGCAGCCTTGACATCAGTGTTGGTGTATGTCTGAGTCTTGATAGAGGTGAGTGCTTGTGGTTTTACTGTCTCAGCAAGAGGCTTACTTGGGGAAATAGTGTTGCCATAGGATTGTCCGGCAGCAGCTGTGTGCTCAGCAGCCAAGCTTGCAAGTTTGTGCTGAGCACCACCTGATCCTGCCTTGACCTTGGCAGAAGCTTTGGTTGCTGCTTCAGTGAGGGGCGCTGAATCTGGATCTCCAGTGGGTTTGTCAGCTGGCTGATGGAGATCATCTGTTGGGGCATCTATGGACTCTTGAGATTGGGCAGCCAAGAGCCTTGATAGCTCAGCCTGCATTCATGTATCAGAGTGGGTGTCTGACTGCATGCAGTTTGCTGTTCTGATGTGCATAAATGTGTGTTACACCGCCAATCGCCATGCAAATTGAAGGTGACAAATCATGCATGATGCCTGCATGATCTGGCGATGAACCAAAAGTAACAGTGATAGCAACAATGATGGTTCAACTTCAAGTAGCAGTGCACATAGTGTTTGACTGCAAGCAATTTGCTGTTGGTATGTGCATAAACATCTGCTGGATTGCCATTTATCATGAAAATTCAAGGTGGCCAAGCTTACATGATGCTGTATGATGGCAATGAATCACCAGTGACAGTCATAATAATAATAGCACCAGTAGAATTCATAATGCTATTAGTACTTTGAGAATGGGCTTAGCCAACAGGCATCAGGTGCGTGCAATGCAAGCTAGCTTCCTTCCAGGCAGACTTGTTCTGAGCACTACTCATGTAGCAGTTCAACCCTCAACAACTGCTGACTCTAACAGTTGCAAGCTCTTCACAAGCTCCACAGCTGTGGCCACTTTTGCTGTGACATGCTGCAGCCAGTGTGAGAGCAATTGCTGATGTATACAATCTCCTTGTGGCACACAATCTCACGGATCGTGCAGGAGAGTCATAGTCTGCCAAAACTGAAGCCAGGGTGTGACAGCTGCAGCACACATGTGCTCTACACAGCTGCTTGCGGACAGCAGATGTCTGATGAGTCACAACTGGCTCCACATCCCAGACTGTATACTATAAAATGAGAAAAGAAAATGGAATTTATGGGATGCAACCCACATAGCGAATTCTCACCTGTAAGGTGTTCAATGCTTGGTGTGCAGGATCCTGTTGTAGCTGACTTTGCACAACAGCAAGGCCCACAGCAATTTCGCCTTTGGCTTGCCACGCTTTGGCCAAGCGGCAGTGCGCTTGACTCACATTCAAGCCATTTGGCCTGTACAAACACAAAAATATGGAATATGCTTTCTTTTCTCTACAGTGAACAGGAATGCGCCAGTCTTGATGATAAATATTGCTGATTGCACAAGTACACTCGTGGCATGCAGCTTGATGGCAGGAGCAGTCTGTTGTATGTGTTCACAGGTGCCTGAACTTACAAACAAAAGTTTTTTACATTTTGTAGATCAAAAACAGCAAGGATGACTCTGTTCCAAACACAGTTGTAATCATTCACCTGATATAATGGACAGATGGAGACCAGCTCTTCCTTACCTGGGAACAACATGTAGAGCTGCATCAGAATCAGCAATGGCATCGTCCCAGTGACCCAGCCTCAGATGGACAGACGCACGGTTGTTCAGCAGAACTGCATTCCCTGGAGAGATCTGAATGCACTGGTTGTACATCTTGAGAGCATCTGGGTACAACTTGTTGTGGTAAGCAGCGTCGCCAGCCTTCTTGAATGCATACGCTGTGGACATCTGCACAGACACTAGCGTGACATGCATGCAAATGTCTTAGCAGTCGGTGCACACACTGACAGACATGCACCTTTTCCTTAGCTTTGCAGGCAACTCTATGGCCCAAGCAGACATGAAGAGGTAAGATTTCACTTTTGGAGGTGTGATTTTACCTCAATGCATGCAACAGAACATTGTTGAGGTGTATTGTCGCCTGTCTGTTGTTGTTGTTGTTGTTATTATTATTGTTATTGTTATTGTTATTGTTATTGTTATTGTTATTGTTATCGTCATCGTCATCGTCATCGTCATCGTCATCGTCATCGTCATCGTCATCGTCATCGTCATCGTCATCGTCATCGTCATCGTCATCGTCATCGTCATCGTCATCGTCATCGTTATCGTTATCGTTATCGTTATCGTTATTGTTATTGTTATTGGCCTAGATCCTACTGATGATGTGGCTGAGGTGTGTTGTTGGTGTGACATAGATTTCTGCATGGCTGTGTTGTTAAGATTGTTACAGTTTCACATGAACTCATGGTTCTTTTTGCAGGTTGTCTTGTGGCCCAATAGCCACTCTGAAGCACTTGACATGGTTGAAGTAGCACAGGGGGACGCAGAGCAGGTTTTCACTTTGCAGTATGTCAAGGTGATGCTGCATGTTAGTGTTGCAGTGCTTCAATGGAGTCAGCATGCTATAGGAGTTGATCTTTAGGAACGCATAGTTATGCAAAGTGCAAAGTGCATGCTTTCATGATTTATAGGAGTCGAACTTTAGGAACGCATAGTAAAATCAGGTGCAAGTGCATGCTTTCATCATATATACCTGTGTGTGACAAACTACCGCTGGACAATGCAGATGGCTTTTCGTGGTGGTAATCCTAATGGCTTACAGCTGGCTGGCGAAGGATACATGGAGCCGGCATAGAGGAACACTTTCACTGAGGAGGCATGTCACACTGTCAACGCGTCATCAGTGAATGTGTTCCTCTGTGCCGGCTCCATGTACCCTTCGCCAGCCAGCTGTAAGCCATTAGGATTACCCCCATGAAAAGCCATCTGCATTGTCGAGCGATACTTCGTCACACACAGGTTTACATGATGAAAGCATGCACTTGATTGTACTATGCGTTCCTACAGATCAACTCCTATAGCGTGCTGACTGCATTGAAGCACTGCAACACTAACATGCAGCATCACCTTGACGTCATGTGGCACAGCACCGCTGTGTGTGCTACGCCAGCTATAGTTATGTAGAGCTTTGCCACAGCAGAACAGCATGATGTAGCACCTGAATGCAGCGACAGCACAAAGTGCACAGCACAAGTATATTGGTATTGATGGTATTATCGTTATTCTTGTTGTTTTTTTATTGTTGTTATTGAAATCGACGATAAGAAGCATAATAATAACAATAACGATGATGATGTTGGTGATGATGATGATGACAATCATAATACAAAACAATAACAAAAATTCCCCTGCTGACCTGTGCCATTGATGGACTCCCAGGTCTTCTACAGGCTTTCGACCAGGATAACGGCAGAACCTGCCGCTTTGAGGTGATGAGTAGCGGCTCATGCACTGACTCTGGTGATGACTGGAGTATGGCATTGGCACCATCTTGATCTGTCCGGTGTCCGTCATCATCATGCTGAAGCCTGCTGTTGGTCGGCATGCTGTGGCTGGTATCACTGTTCTGCTTGGCTAAGGCAGATGAGGGTTTAGAAGGCGACTGTGGCTTTGACAGATCTGAAGCTGGGTGGCTTTGACATGGATGATCTGACAGGGAATGTGCATCATCAGTCATAGTGCCTTGAAGAGAAGCTGCAGCAGCAGCTGCAGCAGCAGCTGAAGCCGAAGCTGGGGTTGTAGCTCCAGCACCAAGGTGGCTTCCCTTGATGCAGTCTTGACCACCTGACTTTTGTGGTGATAGACTGTCACCACCTTTTTCCTCAGGCGCATCATCAGGAGCGTGCTCAGCCAGAGGAGCTACTTCCAGCCGGTCCTCTTCTTCTGGCTCTGCAGTGATGGTTTGCTGTGCTGTCCTATGACTAGCTTCAGCATGACTGATTACTGTCAGCCGGTCCTCTTCTTCTGGGGCTGCTGTCGTGTTTTGCTGTGCTGTCCCATGACTAGCTTCAGCATGACTGATTACCGTCAGCCGGTCCTCTTCTTCTGGGGCTGTTGTCATGTTCTGCTGTGCAGCCCTACGCCTGGCTTGAGTATGACTGATGACCGTCATGCAGTCCTCTTCTTCAGGGGCTGTTGCCACGTTCTGCTGTGCAGCCCTACGCCTAGCTCGAGCATGATTGCGCCATTGGATCTGTGCATTGGCTGTCTGGTTGCTGTGGGCATCCGATTTGGCAACTGCTGAAAGGTATCGGGCTTCTGTACGGATTTCCAGGCCGCAGTTTGCGGTTGCTTCTGCAGCAATGTAAGCTTTGATCAGCAGTCTTGTTATTCATGAGTGAGATCGTTGCGCGTACTGAATGATAGTATACATGAGAAACTCGTGAGTTTGCAAGGCACCTTGGTTGGTAGAGGCAGCTCCATCAGCAAATTTGCTGTGCATACTCAAGATACTATACACATGGCAAACTAAATGTTTTGCTAGGCAACAGCAGCAGGGTGTGCCGTCAGAACCTGAATGCATGATGGCGTAACAGTTTGCAACAAGATCAGTCAAGAGAACTGCACCATGAAGCGCCTTGTGAAATCATGCAGTAGCTAGCAATGCAACACAAGTGGCACATATGTATACAACCTCAGCTGATTGTGACTCTTGCTCATGAGGTAGCTGTCAAAGATCCAAGTATGTGACTGGCATGCAGCAAGCCAAATAACTGACATCAAAATTGGCATGAAGCGCACCCAGTTCTGCCACTTTTGCCATGGCAGATGCTACTGTTCTTCTCTTTGCCTTCTTCCCCACAGCAGCCATGTCATGTGACTGCTCGCACATGGCTGTAAGCTGCAGCGTCACTCTTTCAAATTGCTGCATTTGAAGAGCAAAGCTGGCTTTAGAGTCTGGCGCAGCCTGGCACGAGGTAGCTAGACCCCAAGGCAGTCAACAATGCACAAGCAACGTTGCCATAGCATTCACGCAATAGCATTCATGCAATGCATGAGACACTGTACATACCCCAGTATCCTGCTAGTATCTGGTATGTGTACTAAAATAAGACTACTTGTCAACATGTCAACAGGTAACTTACATACAAACGCTAACATGGGGTCAAGAAGAAGTGCAGCAAGCTCACAAGGTGCGCTTGTACCCATTGAAAGAATACTGCAATGGTGGAATGGACGCCTGTGTGCCGGCCACAGGGCTATCATACCACATTGATGGATTTTGACCTTGTTGCAATTGATCAGCACTGGGAAAACAAGCCAATGTGGAGGGAACTGACATTTGTTGAACGCACCTGATACCTGTTGACTAGCCCAAGTTTCAACCAATGCTATGTTTATTGTTACTACTGAACAAACTGACGAGCTTGCTTTTGCCAATCGTACATAATGCAGAGCTTTCACACAGAGTTGTTACAGTAGTAAGTCATCTAGGACATGTGTGCGTTACCTTGTGTGCTGCCTCCTTCTGGTGCTCATGCTTGCTCATGAGTGCAATTGCTTCGTAGTCAGCTTGTGCACAGAGGTAGTCCTGTCTCTTCTCAGAGCACATGGCTCTGAAATGCCTGATCATGGCATTACCTGGGTCCAGGTCAACAGCTATGCTGGCATGCAATTCCTGCATGGCATGGCATGCAGTCAGCTCAAGGACTAGAAATAAAAGAAGAAGACGCAGGGTTTTGCAAGCTTCTGCCAGCCAACATGGCTATGAGGTGGAGGTGATGAGGTGATGGTGATGAGGTGATGGTGATGGTAATGGTGATGAGGTAATGGTGATGAGGTGATGGTGATGAGGTGATGGTGATGAGGTGATGGTGATGAGGTGATGGTGATGAGGTGATGGTAATGGTAAGACCAGTGAGCAAGCTGCTTTTCAGGCAAGCAGGATATGGCAGTTGACATTCAGGCAATTGGCTGATGCACCACACCGCACGCTGCCCAGAACGCATGGGAACAAGCTTCTCTATATTGAACACCTGATGGCTTCATCTTTTCTTTCCTTTCCTATCTTTGTGTCAATGCATAGGGACTGGAAGTAGACTTGCAGCACCCCACGGCATCTATGCATGATAATGATAGCAGGGTATCTGTTTGCTGCATGCCATGCATTCATTGAAAAAGTATGCAATTGAATTGCCTCATGTATGCATGCTGTGGCAGATGATGCATTCAGTGAGATGTGTGTTGCACCTTGATTACACATCTAGTTGCAGATGTGCACTATGATTGGCCACTATCTAATGCTGCTGCATGTGATGCAAGAGATGAAATTTGAGCTTACTGCTGAGTCATACTCTCCCATCCTAAACAATATCCCGCCCAAATCTGCTTGCAACTTTGGCTTGTCAGGAAACATCTCTACCAGCATGCTTGCCCCTTCCAGCGCCTCCTCAAGCTTTGCTTCTTTCAACAGCTGGCAGATCTCTCCAATGGCAACCATCATCTGCAACACCACGCCTGTGAGTTTTTCTAATTTTGCATATTTATTAGTTGGCTGCAAGAAGATTTCGACTTTGGTGAGAGGTATGGACGTGCCGCAAGCATGTGTACTCACCTCCTCGTGAGAGAGAGCAGAATTTCGGCTTCGTCATCGGACACTGCATCCGGAGAGTTCATCGTGTGCGTTATTGTTGCCAAAAGTGGTCGAGAAAGAGGAAAGAGCTGCAAAGGCTCTTGACACCCATCATCTCCTGCAGTCGATGAAGGACAGTAACTATGCATTGACAAACTGTATTGGTAAGCTCAAAACAGGCATCGTTGATCACGTTTAGCTCCAATAGCCAGTAAGCTTGCCTGATCCGTGAATCGGGTGGCATCTTGTCACGCCGCTCTTTTAGCAAGCTGCTCGGAACATCCAGTCCCTTAACTCCAAAATCCATGTCGCCTTTTGGTCGTTCAGACCATTGTTTTCATTGCTGCTCTATTGACCGCAAGCGCTAACTACTTTGTCAAGCTTCACTCCGGAACCACAAATTACCATAAACGTGTGGGTCAGGTATTACACGGTCTAAATAAACTCTGAAGCGCGATCGCGAGGGATCGTGTGTGAGCAGGAGCTCGGGGACCACGCCTGAGTATGCAATGCATTGTAATTTCGGTGCATTCTTTTTTTAAGGTCGCGTCTGGCTGAGCTGTAGCTGAAAGCTGGAAAGTTTCGCTGTCATTACACGGTCAGCTGCCACATGGTGTCATCAGCAATATCCAACCGTGCAATGCCACCTACATTTATTGCCTAACTAACTACTGACCATAGGCTTTTCTATGTGAGTGGTCAGATTAGGTCAAGCAGCAGGGTATGTGCCCCACTGGGTGTGACTGTAGCCTTACAAAACAGCCGCCATTAGTAAAATGTTTTGTAATTTTTGAAACCATACCCTATCTGCCCACAATTTCCCTAATGCCAGTGCTGCCATCAGGGGCACTTATGCACAAGCCCTTCTAGTATTTTACTCTGTAGGGCAAGCTATAGTATCATCATACCACTCTTGTTGATAATGTTTAGAAAGAAGAGAGAAGTGTGAGAAATCAGCTGGCAGAACACGGGTATGAGACTGCTGGGATTATGCTACAAAGAACCCTACCCCCACATGCACACGCCTGCTTGCAATTGCCCTTGTTTCTAGGTTCCCCAACTTCACCCTCAAACTCTATACAAGTTTAATAAACTCTATCATAATCCAGGGAACTTCAGAAGCCGGTTCAACAGCCCTAGAGCTGCAGGTTTCTGCACACAGACTATTCTTCTTCTGTGTGCCAACCCTACAGTAGTCTAGGGCAGACCTAGGACAGATGATCTAGGCCTGATGCTACAGTTGTCTAAGGCAGATGCTGCAGATTCTGAGCCAGAGATGCATCATCACAGAGATTATCTGCATTATGTCACAATTGATTAGTGGTGACATAACTCTACTTTTTCCAGCTGGCAATACGCAAAATGTTATGCGACAGCCATAATAACAAGTCATAGTGACTGCGTACATGGGCCAAAACACAAGCAGTCTGCATTTGCAACTGCTGTCAAGACATTGTCATTACCACTACACATTTAGTCATGAGCTAGCTTGCTGCTTGCTTCTGCTCTTATTCTGTCAGCTGCTGCAATGATGGCTCGCAGCTCGGCTGGTGACTCATTAGATACCTGCGCCTGCAAACAGGTGAGGTTAAGCTTGGCCTCACTACTAACTTGTTGAACTGAAAATGACACCATTTCCCAAGGCCTAACTGCCAAGCAAGCAAAAAAAGTATGTTTGCAAAGGTGCATGCATCCGCATCTTTGCATGCACCATGGAAGTCTAGACACTCATTCCTCACCTGGGCAAGCTGCGTAGACAGGCTTGGCTGCCCATTGCATGCTCCAGTGAAGGAGCTGAAGGACGCCATGTTTTGCTGAACGAGGTGCCTGTAGGCAAAATTGTCTGCTCAACACCCATCCGAGGGCTACTTGCTAAACTGACAGTTGGGACAAATCAGGGCTTACGTGACATTTGACTGCTCGGCTTGTGGCGTAACGCCTTCTACTAAGTAGTCTTGCACACTGCAATCCGGCCCTCCAACAATATTCTGCAACGTCAAAATTCACTTATGAAACTAAACTGTAGGAAAACAAACTAGGCGCATATGGGAAGGGAATTAACATCGCAAAGCAGATGCAAGTCTAATTGCTTTCTTTGGCTGGCTGCAAAGGTTTGACAGCATGCAATCAAGACTGTTGTCGCTCCTCTCATAGCTTGCAGTTCATACCATTGACAATGGGGCCACTGGTGGTAGCAATAGGCTTCTGTGGGGAAAATTGGTGAGCTTCCGCAGCAATGGCAGATTCAATAGGGCACTGGCTGATGGCCTGTCCTCAGGCTTCTCTTTTAAGCACTCTCTGATGGATCTCTCTACATCTAGTCCATAAGGCTTTATCAACTCTGTGATGGTCTTAAAAACGCTCGCATGGCAGTCAACTTGCTGACGCGCATCTTTGCACCCCATGACAAAGGCAGGTAGTCTTGAAACGGTGTGCGCGCTGTCATGGCTGTATATAAGCACACGCCTACAAAACAGCAATTTATAACTTGCTATGTCAGCAGCTTGATGTGCCACACAATAGACTCAAGACTAGCAAGATGCCAAGTTTGTATCAGCAATCAAGGCCAACATGAGTAGACAAGTGCCAACCGTGTGCCCTAGACACAGACTCTTTGTACTACTGTAGTTGAAACAGCTGAAAAGAGCCACACTTGCCACCGTCTTTTATCAAACTCCACAACACAGCTTGATGCACAGCGCCAGAGGTTAGTGAAGCTTACCAACACCCCACACATCCACAGCATTGGTTCCTTCACCCCGTCACACAATATCTCCGGTGCTTCAAATGGCAAGGTGCCAACCTGTGTCTGCAGTTCCGAGCCAGAGCCATAGTCTTTGGAACGGTCAAAGTCTGTCAGCTTCGCTTGCATCCCAAGATAACCATTCTTTGTGTCATGTGCGGGGTACATGAGGATATTTTCTGGCTTCAGATCACGCTGCATGCCATAAAAGAGGCAGCTCAGTGTTTGCACAACATGTGTGTAATGTTCAACGTTTATACAGTAGTGTTCACCAGATTCAATAAGGCCTATGTAGCCACCCAAGACACTAGTACACATCAGGGACAAGCTTTACTCACATGAGCAATGGAGATGGTATGTATTTCCATGATTGCTTTGGCCAAGTGAAGAGCTGCAATACCAACATGCTCCGCCTGAAGCCTGTGTGCTGGTTGCTGATGGGTGTAGTGCTGGTGCCATGGCAACAAACACCTTCTCATCATCAGTCTGCAAATGCAGTACCAAAGATGCAAGCTAGTATTTTATTTCATGCATGTCAAAATTCAGCATCCTCACATACCCTGCTCAGTGCTCTTGGCATGCTCATGTTTGCAAGGAGTACCAATGCATGTGCTGCATAAGACACACTGTGCATGACCAATGAGCACATATGCCTGACATCACGCAAGACCCCAAATCAAGCACGCACCCGATCCTGCACAACAGCAAGAACTGGCACAACATGAGTGAAGCTGCTGCTCTCTGATTGGAGTTTCCCAGTATGCAGCTTTAGCATAGTTTGAAGCTTGGCAAGAGGCCGCCTATCATCTTCATCAGGCACTACCCGCAGATGTTTTATAGCTATTGCCCGTAAACTGTAGAACTAGCTGCATAAACAGCTGCCTTTGAAGTCAGTGCTATGCGGTGTGTAATGAAGAACCCTGGAGCCATATGTTGCATCCATGGCTGGTCAACTATCCTGCAGGCGTAATGGGGTTGTAAGCACATTTGACCGGGCAAGTACGGAAGGAACGCATGGCCACTTCATGTTGCTGTCACAGTGCAGGCTAGCTGAGGCAGGTTATGTAAGTCGGGTCTGGGTGATTGGCAGTCAGTGGGCAGCAAGCAAGTTCACAAAGTGAGTTGCAATGCTCCTTACTTGAATTGGGTCTGGAAGCTGGGTTGCGCTGTAGCAGCAATCAAAGACTCTGCCTCCTCAGTACTCTCATCACTTCCACTCTGCATGGAGATTGCATCAGGATTTGACCTGCATGTGAGAAAGCGTGCTTTGTCAGCAAAGTACTAGTTCCCACGCAGCACCACGTTTGTCCTAGCCATCATAGTAGCACGCTAGTGGCTTACTGAAACAGGCAATGTGCATCTTGACTCATAGGAGAAGGAGTACTGGCTGCGTTTGACTCTGCAACATGCTCTGGGGTGCCTACAGAGTACGTTAGTCTTGCTCACGTGAAGCACCTGCCTGAAACTGCCGTATTGTCTGCGACCTATACGGTTGCACACGCACCTTGCATGCTGGCAAACCGGGCTGCAAGCACTTCTGCGAGCGAATCAAAGCCTGCAGAGCTTCTGTGATACAAAGTGTGCGCGGTCTTCGAGATAACTCGAAACCCCGCTTGCCTGATACAACAGAAGCAACAGCCGAGACTCTTCTTGAGACGGCGCGAGACGCACTGCACACATGCCGCAGCTGAAAAAGCGCAAGTGCTGTACCTTTCCAGCGTCAGTTCAGAGCGGTATTTTCGATGTTGGCGCGCAGCATTGCAATTGACATGCTCCGGAACCATTTTTGCACCTGTCGACCACTGGCTATGCTGTTTTGGTTACCAGCTTTGGTTACTACAGATAGTCAATAGGGAATTTCGATTTTTACTCGTCGGCTACCACAACTCTTTGTCTCCACCCTTTTGTAGCCGAAGTGGGTGGCTGTTTGCACGCCGTGAGGAAGGGACGGTCACAGTCAGGCCTGTGCACATCACACGTGTGCTGTGTTGTTGCGACATCGTCCAAGGAAAGGTATGCTTATTCCTGACATAATGACACATTCTCCAGAAAAAACCATCATGGCATTATATAGTCAGTGGTCAGTCAGACAAATTTAATGTTCAAGTTTGCTTACATAATCATGATTGCTTTCATGAGTTTCAAAGCATAATGTATACATGTGTGTACTGCTAGTACCATCCTGCATCAGCTTGCCACAAACGTGCAACATGTTGCTGCCAAATAGGTTCAATGCCAACTTTTGCGTCCACTCCTTCTTGCTATGAGTCGTCGCCATCCCAACTTCTGATGCGCATCATGGCTCATTGTGTGGCAACAGCGGTGCAATCAGACCATCATTGCCTATTTCTTGAGGCTTACTTTGTAGCTTACTATGCCACCGTTGCACCCTGCAGGTCAGCAAGCAACCTATTATTGCTCATGCATAATATGAATGACGGATTCATAGCACACCTTTGGTACCTGTGTTGCAAATGTACAAACCACAAACCACACTAACAATGTAACACTTGAAATATCGTCACATTCCAAGTCAGTAAGTAGCTGGGCATGCAGCAAACACATTGCTTGGCAGAGCTGCATGCGTGGCATGACACAATGCAAGCAAGACGACAACGGTCACGAGCATGTCAGCAACTACTACAAGCACAGTAACAGAAACTGCAGTACACTGCCACAAACTTGTCCACAACAAAATAGCTGTACAGAATAGCTGTGGGATACCTGATGGGACCAATTGTGAGATACAGCACGAAGGTGAGGTATAAAGCCACAGTGGCGATGAGTAAACCCAACACCCAGTGCCGGCCCGCCACTTCATTTGAGGCAAACTCATACACGTCTGAAGCATTGATGGCCAGAATCCCAACAGCAATTGTCCACCCAATTGTGCTGGTCATCCAGTGGTTGACAAAAGCTGCTCCCATAATCCTTTCCGATGATGTCATTGCTAGTACCTGCAGTTGCGTCTGTCTTCAAGCCAAGACCTTGGACTTTGACATGAGATGTGCGACAGGTCAAGTGTATTTGTTGTGCAATGCATTACTGCAACACACGCACACAACTCGCTAACGTACATACGTACTTACATACATATATAAAAGCGCCTCAACTATTACAAAAGGCAAATCAGACGCACATGGGCATGCAAAGCAGCGTACAAAATGGCAGGCCTACTGGCATCAAGGCCAAGATTGGTGTTGCATCAATGCACACCTGCATGAACAGCAAGTGTCCATTGGTGTTATTGCAGTGACACAACCATATCGTTGGGCAGAGGGCAGCCTCACCGGTATGAGGGCAAAGGGCAGCTGCACACTCTGCAGCACATTGATCCACTCGTTCAGGCTGTCCAGTTTAGTATCCTGGTTTCTGAAGGCCAGGGCTACAAGCAGCGTGGGCGCAATTGCTGCTGATCTTGTGATGGCTATGCGCTGCCACTTGACCACATTTAGATTCAGGAACCCACCCATGACAAACTGACCGCTGTACGTGCCGGTCATGGTGCTGGTCTGCCCTGCTGCTAACAGCCCTAGGGCCCAGATGAAGGTCTGCAGCACAAGTGCCCTGAATCAGGGCTGCATGTGGGCATGTGCCTGGCTGGACGCTTTCATGTCACATTTGCTGCTTGCAGGTGCCTTTGGCAGCTGTCAATACACTCAACTGTGCTGAATTGTACTTGCCTGCCCAACTGTTCAGACCCATATGAATATGTGCGTAACAAGAGAGAGTGACTGGCATGCCAGCTTCATGGCTTCAGATGTGGTCCAGGTGATCAATTCTGTTGTATTCCAGGTGTATCATGCTAGAACTAGCGCCGCAGGTATTACCAAGAGGTCAGCCTGTGTCGTTTGAATTGCAAGATGCATATATAATTTGCAGACACAACAATCAGACATTGCAAGCAGACACAAAAGTCAGAGATTGCACTGCAAGCAGACACAGCCCAGTACAGGATTAGGACATGGCAAATAGGATCGTATTTATTTAGTGCAAGAATTTATTTCTCGCACCATATGGGACCCGAATCTCTCTCCTAGATAGTCTCCAGCATTCTTCAAGCCAATGTCCCCTGCTCCCTTGCCATAGAACCCCTTAGCAAAAACGCTGACCACGCACAGGTTGATGAAGAGGCTGATGAGCAGAGCGAGCGCTGATTCCATGCTGAAGTAAGCGATGGCCTCTTTCTTTCTGGCCACCTTGGTGCGGCTGATATCCCTGCACGCACCTGGGCTTGGATGAAGAATAAGCTCTGCTCATACAAATCCAAATGAAAATGACAATAATAATAATGATGATAATAATAATAAAAGTTGTTACAATGATAACACAATTACTATGTTATTTATAAATGATGATACAAGTAAAATCAAACATCATGATGATGATGATGATGATGATGACGACGACGATGATAATGACAATGATGACGATGATTATTATAGCAAAAATACTTTCCAGCTCATGATGAGCTAGGTACATGCAGGACAATCCATACAGAGATCACCAGAATGCAATGAATCAAGACATTAGTGGACCAATGCCAAATTTGGTGCATACATCACTGTAATGCCATGAAGGCAAAAGTTGTTGTCTTTGTGTTGCTCAAGATCTTGATTATATACAGGGCCGCATACCTTGGGCAGGGTTTGTAGACAGGATTTGTACATATGTAGGGTTTGCACTTGTAGACACATAATGGGTTTGTACCCTAAACATGTGTGGCTTGGCCCCCATACCTTGACTGCACCAAGGCAGAGTGCACGTAAATGTTGTGAGGCATGATGATGACACCGGTTACATAAACATAATGGGTTTATAACCCTAAATGTAATGGGTATACCCTAAACATGTGTGGCTTGGCCCCCATACCTTGACTGCACTAAGGCAGAGTGCAGGTAGATGTTGTGAGGCATGATGATGGCTCCAACTATGGCCACAGCGTAATGCACCGATGACCGCGTCATCCTGGGGATTGCTATGCCTGCAGAAAATGACATCTAGCATGATGCAATGGGCAGTGACTTCAAATTGTTCAGGAATGGTTTTGTTGCATGTGCATGCACACCAAGCAA
>JAABUK010006418.1_pt1 | contig 17566 bp, 16 predicted proteins | sample 5559141 | NCBI WGS metagenome assembly JAABUK01 (sample SAMN10711869, study PRJNA513367) | rock metagenome | isolation source: Antarctica rocks | place: Antarctica: Victoria Land, Pudding Butte nord | collected 2016-01-03 | reverse complement strand
CTGCCCCGATCGGTGTGCAGATGCTCGTCGGTGACCCCGAGCTGTTTCAGGGCGGAGAGCTGCGCACGCACATCTTGGCTCGTTGTGGAGCATCGGGCGTACCCGACGAGGATCTCGGCCACCAGCGGAGCCTAGTCCTGGTTAAGCCAGCCTTACCGGATTCACTACCAAGACGGTCAACCAGGACGGCCCATGCTGGCCGTTCTCGGCCCCCGAAGTGGGTGCGGAACCGTCCTGTAGAGCGATCGTCATACCGGACAACGTCAGACTCGTGGTAGCGAGGAAGAACCACCGAGCCGACGCAGCCAGGGGAGATTATGGCGGTTGGGGTGGCTCACTGGCAGGGACGACGATGGTGTGCATGATCTTGTCGGCGAAGGTCTGGCGCTTGGGGCGGTCCCAGATTGGGAACCGCCAGCCGAGGTAGCAGGCCGCGCTGTCGAACAAGTGCGCGAGCAGGCGGAGGAACGCTGTTCCCGCCCCGAGGGGCCGGCCCCTCCACTCGTCGATCAGCCGGGTCCTGGCGACCTGTTTGCCCCAGCTCTGCCCGGTGGAACCCTGCCTGAAGGCGCTGTTCCAGAACCCGGCGGCCGTGAGCGCATCGCGTTGCAACTCCCTACGTGTCCTGGATAACGGTGGAAACCCGCGCCGAACCAACGAGGTTGCGATGAGCGGTCACCCTGCCGCCCACCATCGCACAACGCATCTCAGAAGAAGGGCGACCGCGCTCAGGTTCTGCGACGTGTTGTGGACGCGATTGGGCCGGTAACCACCATCGCTGACGGACCGTCGCAGAATCGAATATGCATCACTGGGGTCTGGTTGTAGGAAACGCACAAAACCACCGCTCCAGCGCGCAAGAAGCGTTGTGGCGCATCAGCTATCTGCCACTCGTGCGCTGGCCTGGGGTCCGCCCATGGGCGGAGCCGAGGGAGGATGACGCCCTGTCTGGCGGCCCTGAACCCAGGACCTGGTCTCGTGTTCAGCGTCACCCACCGCCGGTATGGACACCGCAATGTCATGATGTTTCTGTGAGCACCCCGCCAAAGCCGCCGTTGTTACCGATGTACGTTGGCCCAGAGTTACCTCGGTGGCGACCAAGGACTATCGAGAATTGGTCGGTTCGGGTTGCAGGCCATCACCATGGCCCACGACCGGATGCTGGCCACGGCAGGTTCCTACAGCTGGATCCACCAGTACATTTTCCCCGGCGGCATCATCGCGAGCCTGCAGGCCATCGACGAGGTCAATGCCGGGCACACCAGCCTGCGGGTGATCGAGTCGCGAAGGCTCGGGCTGTCCTACGCCCGGACGCTGGACCGCTGGCGGCACTCGTTCGCCGAACGGACCGACGAGGTGTTGGGCCTGGGCTTCGATGAGACCTTCATGCGGATGTGGGACTTCTACCTCGGCTACTGCCGGGCGGGCTTTGCCACGCATATCTGGACGTCTGGCAGCTGGGGCTCGGTCGGGAATGAGAGCGACTGGACTGCTGCTCGCGTCCGCGGTGCTTGTTGCCGGCTGCAGCTCGGGCGGCGGCTCGGGGGCTGCCCCCGGGGTGAACTCTCCGGGTGAAGCGCCGGGCAACCCCCCAATTGCGGCGGGACCGGCCGAGCCCGGCCTGGCACCACCCGTCACCGTCCCGCCCGTTGGACGCCTGATCGCGGTCGGCAACAACCCGGAGGGCGTCGCCATCGGTACCAGCGGTACTGCCGCAGTGGGTTTGAAGGATCCGGACGGCATTGCCCTGGTGGACCTCGACGCGGGTGTGGTGCGCAAGGTGGTCAGCACCGACGGGGGCGCACCTCGGCACCTCGACCTGGCCGGCCCGGACGGCCCGGCGTTGGCCCCGTTAGAGCAGACCAACACTGTGCTGGCGGTCAGTCTGACCGACGGTGCTGTGCTGACCACAGTCACCGGGGTGGGCCACAATCCGCACAACGCGGTGCGCACCGCCGACGGCACCATCGTGGTGATCAACGAGCTCGGCGGCGGCGTGATTTTCATCCGCGACGGAGCGGTGGTGTCCTCGCTGCCTCCTGGTCCCCCGCAACCGGGTGGGTTGGCGGCAGTGGGCAAGTACGCCGTGTCCTCGGATGTGCGTGGACAGGGCGTGTGGGTGTACGACGCCAGCACGCGCACCCAGGTCGCCCAGGCACCGGTGGGGCAGCAGCTGACGCACACGATCGCGCTGGCGCCCGCGGGGGTGCCGGAGGGCAGTGGCAGCACGGCTGGGGCAGTCGCGGTGGCCGACACGATGGGCGGCGCGGTGTATCTGGAGCGCATCACCCCGCAAGTGCAGCAGCTCGCGCGTATCGACGCGCCTGGGCGCCCGTACGGTCTGGGCTACGACGCCGCCCACCAGCTGCTGTTTGTGACCCTGACGGCGAGCAACCTGCTGCGGGTGATCGACGTGGCCGACCCCGCTCAACCGAAGGTGCTCGGTGATCTGCCGACTGTGCGCCAACCGAACTCCGTCGCCGTCGACCCGCGCACCGGCATGGTGGTGGTGGGCGGCAATGCCGACGGGATGCTGCAGCTGATCCCGCCGGCTGCAGTCCCGCACCGCTGAGCGGCCACGGCCCCAGCGTCGGCCGCAGTTCTGGTCGGGTCGGCTTGCGCCGGTGGTCATGGGCAGCAAGAAGTTCGTTGCCAGCGTGAGTGGCACGCCAGCCCCTGGGCGCGTGGCCGAAAGAGCCCGCCGATGGGTGTTGGACTGGCGCAGCGCCCGGCCATCTCTCGGCTACGGGTGCCGATGACAGGAAACTGAGCAACCACGGTGACCTCATGGGCTTTCGTACTCGACCTGTTGTCAGCGACCCGGTGCCGGTCGGCAGCAGCGCCCGGCGTCAGGTTGGAAGCTATAACCCAACGCCGGTGCGTGCCCGACGCCAACACGCATGCACCAAGACGACGCGACGAAACTCCTCTGCCTAACGTCGGGTTGGGGTGTACCCCAACTTGACGCCACAACCTCATGGGCTCGGCTGCGTCCCCCAGGTCGCGGTCACCACAAGGTGACGCCGGGAACGCGCTTACCCTCGAGGCATGCGGTCAGCGGCGATAGTGTGGTGCGCGGCTGTGTGTGTGGGGTTGGTGACCGGGGGCTGTTCCCTCCTGGCTCCCGCGGCGCCAGCGGTCGTGCCGACATTTTCGGCGGCCACGACCACGCCGGCACCGGTGGTTCCGGTCAAACCTGGGCTGCCCACCAGTTGCAAGGACCTCCTCAACGGCCAGCAGCTCGACGCTGTCCTCGGTCTCCCCCTGTCCGGCGTCGTGCGGACGGTGCGGGGACAACCCAGCCCCTCGGTGGGCCTCACCGGGAGAGTCGACTGCAGCTACGGGAACCCATCCCCTTCCGGCGGCTATGCACTCCAGCTCAGCGCGGAAACCTACCGCGACGACGCCGCCGCTGCCGCCAGAATTCCGGTCAATGTCGACGCGCTGCGCACCCCCGGCGTGAACCCGATACCTATCACGATCGGCCGTATGACGGCGATGTACCTGCCCCTGCCCGATGGACCATTCTTGATTGCCTCCACCGGCATCTACTCGGTGTCGGTGACTCTCGGCCCCACCAGCTTCACCCCCGACAAAGCGCCCGCTACTGCGGCTGAGGTAGCAGCAATGGTACTGACCAGGGTGCGCGGTGGTACTGCCGCTAGCGCCGTGGCGCCCTGACGGCACGCGCCGGGGCAGACCAACCTGTTACGGCGACACCGCGTGCTGGACCGCCAGCCACGTCGCCCACTGACTGAACACAACACCTTCACCGACCCCCCACACGCACACCGTCGGTGCCGTCGCGGGTGGTGTTGGCCATCGCCTTGGACAGCCACGACCACACCGTCGGGTCAGCCTTCGGGACTCTCGCGGTCGGGGGGCCCGGCGACGTATTGGTGTTCGAGCGGGTCGAGGGGTCGGTGACCTTCATCGACACCACCGGCCACAAACGCCGTGGCACGGTTCCCCTCCGGCCCATCACCGCTATCAAGGCGGCACGGCCCTTCACTCTTCCCTTCCCCAGGCCCGTGCCCTACCCGCAGCCCTTCAGCTCCCCTGAGCCGAGGTGCGCAGGTAGAAGGTCCCCGTCGACGCGGCGGTCGCCCAAACACCTACCGCACGGCGCTGTTAGGCGGCCGACCGCCGCCTCGACTTCCGCGACGCACGACCAACCTCGGTTCGTGTGACCGTTTGGCGGCATGGCGGCATGGCGGCATGGCGGCATGGCGGCATGGCGGCAGCACAAGGACATCGCCAGTCCCCGGCCGACCGCGCGCCACCACCCGCACGAGCGTGGCCCGTCAGATCAAAGACCAGCGACGCGGCTACGCCCGCGCTGTGCTGCAAGCACTGGCCCGCACCCAGCACGGCCGGCCCACCGCCCAAGTCCAGCGCGTGCTGCGCGAGTCGCTCACTCCTCTCGGCGTCCGCCTCTCGACCGCCAGATTGCATCAACTTGCGACCGACATCGCCGCCGGACGACCCGTCGAACTGACCTAACCCAGCCCTGATACTTAGCGACGTTTATCAAGGGGGCCATGGTGCGGCGCCCATGCAGGGCGAGCCGAAGGCTGGGCGCCACGACCGCTGGCCGCTTCGGGTGAGTTCGAGCACACAGCCCCGGAGCTGTGCTCCCCAAACTCCCGGTGCCTCCAGCGCAAACGGTCATCTGCGATAGACCATCAACGTCGCGTGAAGATGTTGGTCGAGCGTGTAAAGATGCCATCAACACCGGGGGAGTCGAGGTGTTGGGTGGGCAGGCTGTGCGATGTGCATCGGACGGGTTTCGGCGGGGACCAGCTGCCCAACTGGGGCTTCTTCGGGGTCTTCCTCACCCTGGCCGAGCTCGCTGTTGGTCTCGGGCTGATCGCCGGCGTCGCGACCCGCCTGGCGGCCGTCGGTGGGCTGCTGCTCATCGCCCCCATCTGGGTGATGCTCTGGCACACCGGGCTCCACCTGTGGGAGTACCCCGCCGAAGACCTCCTGCCGCTGGCCCTGCTCGCAGCAGTCCCCGCCGGACGCGTCGCCGGCCTCGATGCCCGCCTCGCCGTCCGCTTCCACCACCGGTGGCCTTTTTAACACCCCAACCGTCACCGCTACACGACAGAGGCAAGCAACCCGGGGTTGCCCCGGGCCCTCGCAAAGCGTTGCGAGGGATCGCTTCCGTCTGTTGCCATCGGCTAGGCGGTGTCCCGCAGCTCAACGCCGCATTGGCTGCACGCTAAACCGATGAGACGAGCGAAACGATCAGCAACGGTCGAGGTCCTGAACTGCGTAAACAGGTGTCGATTAGGGCTCGTAACACGATGCTCAACGGCACACCATCATCGGCAATCTCAGCGACGGTCAAGGGGGACCTTGTCCCTGCGCGGGAATCGGGTTCCTGATCGTGGTGTCACGCTTAACGGAGTGATCATCCGGTGTCGTGTTGCGGCGCGTGGTAGACCGTCAAGCAAGCCACCCAAGTGTGGCCCGTGAACGAAGTGCGCCACGGTCAAGCAGTCGGTGACGCCAGCCTCAGCGTTGCGCGGGCGCGACCCGCTTAACCGAGAAGTTGGCTGCTTACGCCAACCTGGACCACTGAGCTGAGGTGAGGGCCGCCCCGCGGTGGCTCGGAGGAGGTAGCGACATGTCCCTGATCCCGGTGTCGAGGAAGCGGCCCGTGTGGTTTCACCGTTTGCGTATGAGTCCGGCCATAGTGGGTGCATCCGGTCTGCTCCTGCTGGCCGGGTGCACCGGTACGGGAACTGCCGCCAACTCTACTGCCGGGCCCGCCATCCCTTCCAGCAACGCAGCAGCTGTTGGAGGGCAAGACCAGTTCGGGACGGAGTATGAGAACATCGGGACCGGGCCGATGGTGGCGCCGACGATCCCGACTACACCGAGTGTGTCCACGTACTTTGGTCAGTTGATGTGTACCAATGCTCAGCAGCCCGACCCGCAACAACCGGCCCCCGATGGTTGCACCCGTGTCTTCACTCTCACTGCGGTGCAGTTCACTCAACAGATCGCGAATTTTCCGATGAAGACGGCCACCGTGTGGGGCTATCAGGGTGAGGGACTGCCGGCCCCCTCGACGCCGGGGCCCACCCTGATCTCCTACGGTGGAGAGCGGGTACAGATACGGGAAACCAACAAGTTGCCCGAGCCGAGCACGATCCACGTCCACGGTTTGCATCAACCCAACGATGCCGACGGTGTCGCCGGGATCAGCCAACCCACCCCCATTGCGGTAGACCAAACTTTCTCCTACCCGGCGTTTGTGCCCGGGCACGTCGGCACCTTCTCCTATCATTCCCACTTCGACGGGGCGGTGCAGGAGCAGCGGGGGCTCGACGGCATGTGGGATGTGCTACCCCGCCAAGAGCATCAGTCCGTCAAAGCCGACGTTGACGTGAACATGACCCTGCAAATCTTTGGTTGGGAGAAGGAAGGCTCCTTGGTGCAGCCCTTCGGCACGGGGGTGGCCAAGCAGTTCCCCTTCGACACGATCAACGGCAAGACCGGCGACGCATCCGGTGGACCCATCACGATCAAGCAGGGCGATCGGGTCCGGATCCGCATTTACAACGCCTCCCAGCAAACCCACGCCATGCATTTGCATGGACACGACGAAGTCGTGGTGTCCAAAAACGGCCACGCTGTCCCACAGGTCCGCGAGACCACCCAGACCGTCAACCCCGGCGACTTTTACGAGTTGGAGTTCACCGCGAACAACCCGGGGAACTGGATCTTCCACTGCCACTTCCCGCACCACACCGCTAACGGCATGAACTCCGGTTACAACGGCGCCCCAGTCGGCATGACCAGAATCTTCCATTACCAAGGCGCCCCTGACGTGCCCCCCCAATACTTCAGCGACGCCCATTACATGTCCAAGACCCTCAACTGAGCCACCCCCATACCCTGCACCGCAGCACGATCATCTACCGGAACAGTCCCAAGGGCCGGCGCGGACGAACCGTCCGACGGCGATCGGGACCTGGGGTGCCCCTGGTGGTGTCGCGATCAGGACGAGGGCCACGTGGCGGTGTCCGTCGACGTCGTCGATGAGCTTGTCCAGCATCATGGTCGGCAGTCGGGGCATGCCGGTGAGGAAACGATCGGCCCGCGTCGTCGCGGACAGCCGGGTGAACGCCGCCGCGAGGTGGTCACGATCGGTGGGCCGCAACCGCCTCAGGGGCGCACCGCCACCCCGCTGTGCACTGCTGGTGGCGGTGGGTGGGGCACCACACTCCTGTCGGGACAAACGCTCGTGCTCCAGCACCCGGTTGGCCTCACGGCGCACGTCGTGGTGGAGACTTTTCGGCGGTCGCCGACCCCCGACTGGTCTTCGGCAGCGGTGCCGGCCTGGTACACACACCGTGTGACCTGGCCGTGAACTGCTGCTCCCCTGGCTCGACGAACTCTGACTCTGACACCCGCCCACCACGGCGGCCACCCCGCTGCTCGGCTCACCTACCACTGCCGTCGCCAACCGTGCAGGCACACGACCATCGACGCTGGGGGGCTACTTGCCCGCAGGGGACAGGACGCCACCGGACTGCCAGGTCGACCACGGCACGTTCCAGTCACCGTATCCATCCCAGGACGGCATCGGTGTACCGCCGGTGTTGGTGTAGGTCACGACGTCACCGACTTGGGAGAGGTTGTAGAACCACTGGGCGTCGGCCACGTTGAGGTTGGTACACCCGTTGGACGTGGAGCGTTGACCGATGTTGCCCCCGTTCCAGGACGCCGAGTGGGCGTACTCACCGGAGTTCGTCAGGCGCACCGACCACGGGACCATCAGGTCATAGCGATCGGCGGGGTTGTTGGAGACCATCCGCACCGCCCCCTGCGGGCGCAGCGTGTTCGTGCCGGGCACGTCCTCACCCTTCTGCATGACCACTTTCGTGCCGGTGAACGTGGGGGTACCGGCCTTGCCGCACGAGGTCGGCATCGTGCGGAGCGTCTTGCCCTGCGAGGTGACGGTCATCGTCTCCGCTTTGCAGTCCACCGTGGAGATGTTCGCCGCCCCGGTGGCGATGGACAGGGTGGGGCTGTCGGCATAGGACAGACCCGGGCCCGCGGGCAGGCCCTGAACCGGCATGTTCACGGTGATCGTGGCGTTCGCCGGCCAGTACTGCTGCAGCCGGTAGTGCGCCTCCAGGACCTGGCCCGGGATCCCGGATTTCTCCCAATACCAAGCCCCAGCCGCCGGTGTGCCATTGACCGTCACCGTCGTCGCCTGCTCGAACGCGGTGGGATCGGTGACCTGGCGATCGACGTAGGCCACGATCGGCATACCCACACCGTAGACACCACCGTCACCTTCCAGTAGCGACACGTGCACCGGGGCACCCAGTGCGGCGGTCGGGCTCGACGGAGGCGACGACGCGGGACCGCTGGCGGATGGAGGACCGGCCACCGGGGTAGCGGGCGAAGACGTTGCACTGACAGCGCCCGTGCTGCATGCCGAAACCATCAGCGCGGCGGCGATCACCACCGCCGCCACACCCCCATAGCGGCCCCAGCGGCCACGAACAACACCGTGTGCAGGCCCACCCAGAAGTACACTCACGACGCCACGCTACCGGGGCGTCACCGCGGGGCCGGGCGATCATCGACTCGGCCGCTCGTGAAGTCCGTCAACATCGCGTTCACCGGGGACCGCGGCGGCGGGTGGTGAACACGGCGTGGACGGCGTTCTCCGCGCGAATCTGGTCGGCTTTGTCGGCGGCTGCGGTCCGGGCGCGTTGGGTGAGGATGTCCCGCACCTGGTGGTGTGCGTCCCCGTGCAGGGCCGCCCGCCCGGCATCCCGGGCTGCTACGGCGGCGGCCCGTTGGGCCGAGGCGGCTGCCCGGTGTTGGGCGGCGAGTTCGGCTTCGTAGGCGGCGTAAACATCGTCCATGGCACAGGGCCGGTTGGTGAGGTCGACCTGGTTGAGTAGCCAGGACAGGTAGGCGATCGGGTTTCGGGGGTGGGTGAGCACACGCCGCCCGCTCGCGGTGTGCTCAGCAAGCAGGCGGTGCAGATCCCGCACGGTCCAGCTGTGCGCGGCGGGCAGCGCCAGCAGGGCTGCCCAGGTAGTGGGGGTCTTGTAACTCGCCCATGGTGGGGAATCGGGGTCCTGGCACCACCTGGTGGCCAGCAGCACTCCCCCGGGGTCAGGTACGGCCCGCCGTCGCCTGCGCCGGCGGGTGGTTGTCAAAGCTGGGCGCGGAGCACCTCAATTTTCGCGTCCTGTCCCCGTAGTAACCACCTGGCCCCGCCGGCTCCGGCGACCACCGCGGCGCACCAGGCCCCGTCGGCAATCGGCAGCTGGTGGCCGGCACCGAGGTACTGCGCCCAGACCAGGCCAGGGCTGGAAGACCGGCTGCGAGGGTCGCTGCCCGACCGGACACCGGCACCGAATCGCGGCTGCCCTCGGCCAGCTCCCCGGGCAGCGCGCGGGAGACGGGATCCGCACGGTGTTCCGGGTGGAGGCGGACTGGTCGCGGGCCGAGGTCGACGTCACCCACCACGGCAGCCTGCCACCATCCACGTGGACGGCGGCGGTGACCTGGCGGCCGCCGCCGACCAGGTCCGCCGGTTCCTGTCCCTCGACGTCGACGCGCCGTGGGTGGCCCGACGTCGCCCGCGGCATGAGCGACGCTGGTGACGAGCGTGACGTCAGTGACCGATCGGGTTCTCCCCGAGGAATCGGGTGATGATCTTCGTGAGGTCCTCGGGACGCTCGATGTGTAAGCCGTGGCTCGACCCCGGTCCCGTGACGAGCTCGTACCGCGCCCCCGGGATCGCGTCGGCCACCTTCTTGGCCTGCCAGGGCGGGGTCAGCAGGTCCTGCTCCATCGCCACGACTAGGGTCGGCGCGGAGATCGCGCCGAGCTGGTCCAGCGTGTCGTGGGCGAGGTCGGCGTCCCACTGCTCGACGGTGACCTGCATCTGTTCCTCGTTCTGCGGGAACGCCGGCAGCATCGGCTCCAGCATCGCCGCGAAGTCCGGGTGGTCGAGCAGCTGCGGCGAGAACGCCAGGCCGGCCACGGCGAGCGCGGACTCCATGTCGCGGTGGACGTAGGGCAGCCGCAGCGCGCTCATCACCGAGCGCTGGAAGCCGTCGGCCCGCGCCCACGTCGCGTACATCAGGGCGGAGGCGACCTGGTCGGGGTGGGTCAGCGCGAGCTGCTGGGTGACCGCCGAGCCGAGCGACCAGCCGAGCACGTGCGCCCGGGGCACCTCCAGCGCCTCCAGCAGGGCGGAGGCGTCCTCGGCGAGCGAGGCGACGCTGATCGCGCCGGTGCCGCGCTCGCTGCCGCCCAGGCCCCGGTTGTCGAAGGCGATGACCTGGTGGGTCTCGGCGAGGCGGGACACCATCTCGCCCCACAACGGGATCGCGCCGGACGTTCCCATGATCAGCAGCAGCGGTTCACCGCTGCCGGTGATCTCGTAGTTCAGGGTGACTCCGGTGTGGACGGGGATCACGGGCACGGGTGCTCCTCAGGGTGAGTGGTCAGCGGTACTGCAGGCCATCGTCGAGGTCGGCTTCCGGGAGTGCGACCCGCTCGTGGTCGTGCTCGTGCATGTGGGTCCAGGGCTCGCGGTCGCCCTGCCGGAACATCCGGTCCTGCGACCGCAGGATGTATCCGGGGCCGAAGTTCTCCGGGTCGCTCCAGGGCAGCCGCGGCATGCCGTCGTCCTCCGGTCGCAGCGCCGGGACCACGGTGGTCGCACCCCGCTCGGCCATACGCTCGAACACCCGACCGATGACGTCGTTGACCAGGTCGATGCGCAGCGTCCAGCTGTGCCGGAAGTAGCCGAAGGCGTACGCCATGTTCGGCACACCGCTGATCATGATCCCGCGCCAGGTGACCCGGTCCGCGAAGTCGACCGGCTCGCCGTCGACCCGGAACGGGATGTCGCCGAACACCGCGAGGTTGAACCCCGTTGCGGTGACGATGATGTCGGCTTCGAGCACCTCGCCCGAGGAGACCTGCACGCCCTTCTCGGTGAACTCGGTGATCGAGTCGGTGACGATCGACGCCGTGCCCTCGCGCATGGCCTCGAAGAAATCACCGTCCGGGACGAACACGATCCGTTGCTGCCAGGGCCGGTAGCGCGGGACGAAGTGCTTCTCGACGTCGGTGCCCTCGGGCAGGAGTGGCCGGATGGTCTCGACCAGGAACTCGTGCAGCTGGTCGGGGTCGTCCCGGCCCGTGGTGGCCAGCCAGTCGAGCTGCTGGACGTACTGGCGGCGCATGATCTCGTGCGTCCACTCGGGAGGCAGGTCGAGGGGCTCCAGCGTCGTCGCGAGCTCGTGCACCCTGGGGGCGGAGAACCAGTACGACGGCGAGCGCTGCAGCATCGTCACGTGCCCGGCGGTCCGGGCCAGCGCGGGCACCACGGTCGCCGCGGTCGAGCCGGAGCCGATGACCACGATCCGCTGGCCCTCGTGATCCAGGCCCTCCGGCCAGCACTGCGGGTGCACGACAGTCCCCTCGAACCGCTCCATACCGGGCCACTCGGGGGTGTAGGGCTCGTCGTGGTTGTAGTACCCCTGGCACATCCACAGGAACGACGCGGTGATCCGGAACCGCTCGCCGGTGTCGGTGCGGTGCACCTCGGCGGTCCAGCACGCGTCGTCGGAGGACCAGTCCAGCGCGGTCACGCTGTGGTGGTAGCGGATGGCCCCGGTGAGGTCGTCCTCGTCGATGACCTCGTCGAGATACTCCAGGATCGCGCCGCCGGCGGCGATGGACGCGCCGCGCCACGGCTTGTGCCGGTAGCCGTAGGTGAACAGGTCGCTGTCCGAGCGGGCGCCGGGGAAGCGGTGCGTCCACCACGTGCCGCCACGGGCGTCCTGCGCCTCGAGGACGGCGAAGGTGCGCTGGGGGGACTCCGTCCGCAGCCGGTGCGCGGCGCCGATGCCGGACACCCCGGCCCCGATGACCAGGACGTCGAGGTGCTCGGTCTCGCTGCGCTGCTGCGGCTGATCGACCGTGGCGGTGAGGGTCATGGCCGTTCTCCCTTGGTCGACGGTGACGGGATGTGCCGACGGTAGGCCCGACGTCGTGGCCGGTGGTGTCCGATCTTCGGACGGTTCCGCGCTTGACCGGTGGCCCATGATGTGATGCGGTCCACAAGGAGGTGCCGGGCATGGGTGATGTCCTCGCTCGTCGCAGGCTCTTCTCCTCCGCCCTGGCCCGGCTTCTCGACCGCCCCGACACCGAGCTGCCCGAGATCCCGGGACACGTGGCCGCGTCGTGGCGCCGGAGCCTCGCCCGCGGCGTCGATCCCGCGTTGGTGGCCAACCTGCACCACCCGGGCCTGGAGCTGGACTCGCGGTTGGTGCGTTGTGCGCGCCCGGTGATCGAGCAGCTGGCCGAGCAGCTCGCGGGCGCCCCGGTGTGCGTCGTGCTAACCGACGACCGGGCCCGTCTGCTCGTCCGCCGGGACACGACGGCGGCGATCGGGCGGGCCGCGGACGACAACTACTTCGCCGAAGGTTTCGGGTACGCCGAGGGGGCGGTCGGCACCAACGGGGTCGGCACCGTCCTGGAGGCCGGCGGGTCGGTGCACATCGTGGGCGCCGAACCGTGAAAGTAGACTCCTCGAGGCTGCAACGCCGGGATTCACACCAGTCGTCGACACCCTCGCGTACCTCAACACCCGTGGGGTTGGGAGCAGTCACGCCCCCGGGAAGACAGCGTAAACGCGCGGGTGGGGGCGCTGGGGGACGGGACGAGACGCGCAGTTCCTCGACCTCGCCCGTCATCACACGACCCGTTACATGATGAGGAACGCCCGCTGCGCTTCGGCGCCTGGTGCGCGTTTGTTCGCCACCGTGGTCCCGGGCTGCGCCGCTGCTGCAGCCTCACCCCGGCGATCCCAGCTTGGACAGTGCCAGCCAGGTGTCGACGACCGTGTCCGGGTTTAGCGACATTGATTCGATGCCCTGGCCCACCAGCCACTCCGCGAGGTCCGGGTGGTCCGACGGGCCCTGTCCGCAGATGCCGACGTACTTGCCCCGCTCCCGGCAGGCGGTGATGGCCAGCGAGAGCATGTGCAGCACCGCGGGGTCGCGCTCGTCGAAGCCGGCCGAGACCAGGGCCGAGTCGCGGTCCAGGCCCAGGGTCAGCTGCGTCATGTCGTTGGAGCCGATGGAGAACCCGTCGAAGTGCTCCAGGAAGTCCCCGGCGCACACCGCGTTCGAGGGCAGCTCGCACATCATCACGACCTGCAGGTCGTTCTCTCCGCGACGCAGCCCGTTCTCCGCGAGCAGTTCTATGACGCCCTTCGCCTCGGTCACGGTGCGCACGAACGGGATCATCAGCTTGACGTTGGTCAGGCCCATCTCGTCGCGCACGTAGCGCAGCGCCTCGCACTCCATGGCGAAGCATTCGGCGAAGTCCGGCGAGAGGTACCGCGACGCGCCGCGGTAGCCGAGCATCGGGTTCTCCTCGTCCGGCTCGTACTGCTCGCCGCCGAGCAGGTTGGCGTACTCGTTGGACTTGAAGTCGCTCATCCGCACGATCACCGGCTCGGGCGCGAACGCCGCCGCGATCATCGACACCCCCTCCGCCACCCGGTCGACGAAGAACTCCCTAGGCGACAGGTAGGCGGCGATCCGCTCCTCGACCTCGCGGCGCAGCGACCCGTCGAGGGACTCCAGGTCGAGGAGCGCCTTCGGGTGGATGCCGATCTGCCGGTTGATGATGAACTCCAGCCGCGCCAGTCCGACCCCCTTGTGGGGCAGCCGGGAGAACGCGAACGCCTGCTCCGGGGTGCCCACGTTCATCATGATCTTGGTGGGGATGTCCGGCATGGCGTCGAGCCGGGTCTCGGTGACCTCGAAGTCGACGAGGCCCTCATAGACCAGGCCGGTGTCGCCCTCGGCGCAGGAGACGGTGACCTCGCGGCCGTCGGCCAGCTCGCGGGTGGCGCTGCCGGTGCCGACGACGGCGGGGATGCCGAGCTCGCGGGCGATGATCGCCGCGTGGCAGGTGCGCCCGCCCCGGTTGGTGACGATCGCGCTGGCGCGCTTCATGATCGGCTCCCAGTCGGGGTCGGTCATGTCAGCGACGAGCACGTCGCCGGGGCTGAACTCGTGCATCTGGTCGACGTTGGTGAGCACCTTCACCGCCCCGGCGCCCACCTTCTGGCCGATGGCGCGGCCCTCGATCAGGGTCGTGCCGGTGCCGGTGACCTTGTAGCGCTCGGAGGTGGTGCCGACGCGGGACTGCACCGTCTCCGGACGCGCCTGCAGGATGTAGATCTTCCCGTCGTTGCCGTCGCGGCCCCACTCGATGTCCATGGGGCGGCCGTAGTGCCCCTCGATCTTGAGCGCCTGCCGGGCGAGCTCGCTGACGTCCTCGTCGGTGAGCGACAGGCGCACCCGGTCGGCCGGGTCGACATCGACGAACGCGGTGGAGCGGCCCACCTCGGCGTCCTCGGTGTAGACCATCTTGGTGGCCTTCTCGCCGACAGCGCGCTTGAGGACGGCGGGCCGCCCGGCGCGCAGCGCGGGCTTGTAGACGTAGAACTCGTCGGGGTTGACCGCGCCCTGCACCACGCCCTCGCCCAGGCCGTAGGCGGAAGTGATGAACACGGCGTCGGGGAAGCCGGACTCGGTGTCCATGGTGAACATAACCCCGGACGCGCCGACATCGGAGCGCACCATCTTCTGGATGCCCGCCGAGAGCGCGACGGCGTCGTGGTCGAAGGAGTGGTGGACCCGGTAGGCGATGGCGCGGTCGTTGTGCAGCGAGGCGAACACCTCCCGGATCGCCTGCAGCACCGCGTCGATGCCGCGGACGTTGAGGAAGGTCTCCTGCTGCCCGGCGAACGAGGCGTCGGGCAGGTCCTCCGCGGTGGCGGACGAGCGGACCGCGAACGAGGCCTCGTCGTCCCCGCCGACGAGGGTCTCATAGGCGCTGCGGATGTCGGCCTCGAGCGAAGGCGGGAACGGCTGCTCGACGACCGCGGTGCGGATCTCCTTGCCCGCCTCGGCCAGCGCGCGGACGTCCTCGGTGTCGAGGTCGCGCAGCCTGTCGGAGATGCGCTCGGCCAGCCCGGTGTCGCCGAGGAAGCGGCGGTAGGCCGACGCAGTAGTGGCGAACCCGTCGGGCACGCTCACCCCGGCGTCGACGAGGTTGGAGATCATCTCGCCGAGGGACGAGTTCTTGCCGCCCACGTCCCCGAGGTCGCCCAGGCCGATCTCGGCGAACCACCGGACGTTGTCGTCGGTCTCGCTCCGGGTGGTCACGGTGTCGGTGCTGCTCATAGGGTGGGATCCTTCCTCGAGCGGGTCCTGGACGCGGTCTTCTCGGCGGCGTGCCGACGCTCCCGGGACAGGGTCTGGATGACGACGGCGGCGATCTCCTCGACAGACGAGGCCGAGGTGTCGATGACGGGCAGCCGGTGGCGGGTGTACATCGCGTCGGCGGCGCGCAGCTCGGCGCGGACCTGCGGCTCCGAGGCGTAGCGGGAGTCGGGCCTGCGCTCCTGGCGGACCCGGTGCAGCCGGCTGACGGTGGTGGTCAGCCCGAAGCACTTGCTGCCCAGCTCGCGGACCGGGCGGGGCAGGTCGGTGGTCTCGAGGTCCTCGTCGACCAGTGGGTAGTTCGCGACGAACAGGCCGTGCTGCAGGGCCAGGTACATGGCGGTGGGGGTCTTGCCGCAGCGCGAGGGGGCGATGAGGACGACGTCGGCGCGGTCGAGGCCGTGGGTGCCCAGGCCGTCGTCGTGCTCCATGGCGAACTCGATGGCCGCCATCCGATCGTTGTAGCGGCGCACATCGCCCACGCCGTGCAACCGGCGGGCCTCCCGCAGGCCCCGGGCCCCGAGCTGGGCCTCGACGTGCGCCATGTGCAGGCCGAAGAAGTCGATGATCGGGGCGGTGGTCCTGAGCAGCTCCTCGCGGACCTCGTCGACCGCGGCCGTGGTGAACACCAGCGGGGGCACCGGGCCGCGCATCGCCTCGTCGACCTGCGCCACCACCTCGCGGGCCTGCTCCACGCTCGAGATGAACGGGATCAGCGTGCGGTCGAACTGCAGCTCGGGGAACTGGATGAGCAGCGCGTTGCCCATCGTCTCGGCGCTGATGCCAGTCGAGTCGGACAAGAAGAATACCGGGATGACACCGTGCTCCGCGCTGCTCCCCGCCATGACGAGACCTTAACGGGCGTGACCCGGGCCGCGGGCCCAGCGGCGGCCCGTGGCGCAGGGTCGAGGGTCAGTCGGCACCGAGGTCGGTGATGGCGACCCGGCCCATCGCGGTCGGTGGGCACCATCGCGAACCACGCCGCGCCGTCCCCGTCGCGCCCCGGACAACTTAGCGGCCATCCACGGTGCCGACAACCATCAGCTTGCGCGAGGCGCGGCGGCGCGCACCGAGGCGCGCTCCGGGAGCGATCTCGCTGCTGCGCTCGAGAACACCCGCTGCGGACAGCCCCGTTCCCGGTACCAGTAGCGGCGCTTACGCCACTCACCACCAGCGACCCGGGTTATCGGGCTCTACGGGACTGTGGTGCTCATCCGTCCTGCTTCCACAGCAGCTGCCGGTACAACGTGGACCGCGACACCCCGACCACCTCCGACAGCGGGGTGCCCTCGTCGATCATCTTCCGGGCCTGCTTCGCCTTCACCGGGGTCATCACCGTCGGCCGACCACCGAGCCGGCCCCGCGCCCGGGCCGCCGCGAGCCCGGCGTGGGTGCGCTCCCGGATCAGGTCCCGCTCCGCCAACGACCCGAAGATGTGGAACACCGACCGGCCCCCCCGGGGTGGTGGTGTCGATCGACTCCTGCAACGACCGGAACCCCACCCCGCGCCCTTCCGACTCGCGGACCGCCGACCACGAGTTCTGCAACACCTCACCGTTCCGGTGACCAGCGGAGCGTGCGGTTGTCAGATTTCTACAACGCCGCCGCCGGGTCGACCATTCGCCTGCACCGGAGTACCCGAACCGAACCCGTTCTCACCCGCGATGAAGGTGCGCGCCTGCGCTCACTCGTCGACAGCGGCGACGAACATGCGCGAACCGGGAGGGGCGATCTGCTGGTAATCCGCGGCGGTCGCCTTGCCCTGCTCGGATCCCAGCGCAGCCTCGAGCGCCGCCTGGTCGGCGAAGGACAGCTCCGCGATGCGGGAGTAGGTCTGCGCCCCGCCGTCGGCCGCACCAACCAGGCGGGCACTCTCAAAATGCAGCAGCCCAGGGATCGTCTGCGCCAGCGGCCCATGCACCCCGAGGTAGTGCTCGTCGTACCCGTCGGCATCGGCGGGCGGGGTGTCCCCGTGACGGATCGACCTATAAACCTGCGGCTGGATGAGCAGCTGTGCTTCGCGTTGCACGCGGCCCTGGGTTCGGTGACCCGTTCCTACCGTCCGTTGCTGGCGCAGATCGGACTGACCGTGCACCCGAGCTCGGTGCGGTCCGCGGACAGCTGCACCGGGGCCCGGTCGCTGGGTTGAACAATCCCGACATCGGTGCGGCTCTAGGCATGAGCCCCGCACCGTGAAGTTGCCCCGTCGCCGTCATCCTCAGCTAGCCCAATCGACCCACTGAAAGCAGGAAGAATGCCGC
>JAABUK010006417.1_pt1 | contig 17567 bp, 11 predicted proteins | sample 5559141 | NCBI WGS metagenome assembly JAABUK01 (sample SAMN10711869, study PRJNA513367) | rock metagenome | isolation source: Antarctica rocks | place: Antarctica: Victoria Land, Pudding Butte nord | collected 2016-01-03 | reverse complement strand
GTGACCGAAATCGAACCCATCTTATCGAATCTCCCAAGGCCTGGAGCTTTCACTAGTAGCCACTTGGATATTTCGTTCAACGATGATACAGCCTCAACAAGTCTTCCCCGCGCGGTGTTATCATCTGTTTCGCATACAGCTCGCTAGCAGTTGGCCGATTGGTCTCCCCAAGATTTCGATGTTGTCTCCATTGCAATCAGACGGATTGTAATCTCGAACTGTGTTCATGGTATCGATAGAATACCGATTGAGCAGTGCCTGAGTCCTCGCCGAATGGTTTTGTTCGTGTAGAGAATTGGTACAGCTTCATCCTCGACTAGCTTGCACGTCAGAGGATGAAGATGGAAATGGTGCTGTCTGGCGTGTCTCTCAGTCGCTTGTACCGTCTTCGTCTAAGAATGTTCCATCCCACATCATATCCATGAACGGCCTGTCCATGTACTGTGTACCCCCCTTTTGATCGAAATTGGGTTCAAGATGCTCGCTCGGATATTCTGTGCGTCTTAGTCTAAAGGCGGAGTTGTCTACCGTTGCACTGGCGAGGCCGGTCGTGGGTGGAGAAGTCTCTACCAGAAGTCTGGGAAATGATCGAATAGCTAGCGCTGTCTAGAGTGCCGAAGACGATGAGACGGTATTCTGGGTTGTATTGGAGCTTCTTGAGTGCCTTGTCTGCAGGGAAGTAGGTTAGTAGAGCTCTCAATTCTTTCACCGAGCGAGACACGACTTACCATGATCGGCAGCGAAGCCGGCGCGAATCCAACAATGAGTGTCGATGAGAAAGAAACGCTTCTGGCAATCGATGAAGCTGTTTGGTTTGACGGTTTTGTTTGCTTCGTCGTGCACTCATGGTCCTTTCCACAAAGGCTCACGCAAAGCTTCTAGACGTTGAAGTGGAGGCTGCGCTGGATTTGGCTGACGCAGTAGACTGGGTTGATCATCAAGATTTGCACAATCCCGAAGCCAACTGGTAGGGCGCTCCGAATTGCGAGGATGTTTTCTTTGCAGTTTATCAGCCCATCGGTATAACAATAGCAGAATCCGCCAAACATGCGGAGGCGGGCGTAGGGGCCGTGAAGGTGGAGTATGAAGAATTGCCTGCTATCTCTACCATTGAGGAGGCTATTGCCAAAGTAAGCTGCTAGCAACATGGTTTCGCATGGCAAGAATCGTTTTCAGCATGGAGCCTGCGTAGCGTCGTCCCCCAAACGGTGAAATAATCTGCTCTCACAGCTGCTGCGTTGACGCTTACTTCGAGTATCCTGTTTCACTCATCTCAAAACAAGTTCATGGTATCGATAGAATGCCACTTGGGCAGTCCCTGGGTCCTCGCTCGTACCGTCTTCGTCTAAGTGGACGAATGACGGTGTATTTGACATAGAACGTAGCTGGGCTCGAAATGAGCTGTACCGGTACGCTTGGTTTGTTCTTGTTCTGGCTTGTATATTTGTATTATACAAGAGGTGCATTTATGCCGGAAAAAGAGGAAGCAGGATTTTTTTTGGCGAGTTTGTCGGCCAGCTCTTCTTCGGAGTTCATCATTGCTGCTCAACGTTGGACCAACAAGGGCGGTAAGCAGCCAGGCTAGGTGTCAGGACAAGTGCCATTTAAGAGCATTGGGGCGGTCAGCGTATTGCAGTTTTGAGGTGAAACGTCCCGCCGAAATTGTCTGTTGGTGCGTTGATTAGAGCCAGCAGTGATAGTCAAAGAGAGTAGCTTACCTCAGTGGCTGGCCATATGCCATCGAGTGGAAATAGATCACTCTACCAGCTTCTTGACAGAAGAGCCGAGCTGATCCTGCTGGGTAGATGATGGCACAGTGGTGCTCGGTATCGGCAAAGAAGAGCAAGAAAAATACTGACGATGCAAGCTTTTCCGAATGAATGTCTGCAAGGTAGTCTGATGACGTTTTCCACGTATCCCTCATCATTCTCTTCGAGGGAGATGTCACTGTACCATCTCAATGCTGAGTCAAGACTCTGAGGTGACGGCCCACAAGGCTTGCTGAGTTCATTCCTCCACCATCGAAAGGTATGGTGCGGAAGAAACAAAATGGAAGGCTCACGGTGTCAAAGCTCTTGCTTCGGTCGAGTAACGCTCCAAACATGAATGCCGTGGCTAAAATCGTTTGTTCTTGAGTCCACGTAGCCTTGGTCATTGGTGAGGGTATCGCCTATGCTGGAGTAGACGGAAGATGGTGTATTTCAGGTGAGACGTGGCTAGGCTCCAGAAGAGCTGTATACCACTGTTGGGAGGAGTAGCGTCCCGCTGGAAGTGTCTGTTCGTGTCTTGGTCAGAGTCGGTCACAGCAGACAAGGAGGTTAACTTACCATGCAGCTGCCGAATACGATGAATGTATGGCGTGGACATTGACGAGAATTTGTCTTGATGTGATAATCAGAATTTGGTGAGCAGAAGTTCCTAAACTGGGAGGCGGACGAGGCTGGAAAGATGCTGTCTCTCCTATATATGTATGACAAGAGTAACAATATTGGGGAAGCGAGCGGTGGTGGAGGTCGAGGATATGGTTGATGAAGGTTTGAAAAGGTGAGTGTTTTGGTACGCAATCTAAATGTGCTAGGAAATGTTCCGAAGTTTAATTTATTATTTCATACAGAAGCGTGTAATGAATATCTTTATGTCTATGAATTCTGCTGTCACAAGGGCACACTCCGTCATCTAGCTGGTCGGATATCGATACCTTGAAAATTGAGAGGCTTCGCTTGAGCTGCGTTAGGTTTAGATCTTGAACGATGATTAGTGGAGTTCGCAGGTAATGGGGCAAGAAGCCTATGGTAGCAGCGACAGGATGTAGCTGAAGCCAGGCTACTGTGTGTACAAAGAAAAGAAGCCCAGATGTATGGTCAGCTCTGGGGTAAGTAGGCTGCTTTGTTGTCCAGAGTGTGTGGAGATGTAAAGTACAAACTACGAGTGCTGGGCTTTTCATGTAACAGGACATTGGTGAATGCCCATACTTCATGGGCTTTGGTGAAGATGCATGTGGCAAAGGTTGGACCCAGATTGGTGAAGGATCATTTGTGGGTGAAAGCCCTCATGATGACGTTCTGTGAATTGAAGATGTGATAATTGGTATCTAAGTAAGGTGGCCTCAGTCTTAGTGAGGTGAGCATTCAAACTAATCTCAAAACCTCTTCCTCAGATGAGTCTGGCTTGATATAGAGATTCCTCCCCAAGAAAATACGCATCGTTTGCAAGGAGGCGTAGAAATCCATGAATGGCCTCTGATTTGCTATGGTCTCCGCCACCAGTGTTTTCGTTGGGATACACAGCAACTGAATACAGGTCTTAGTTCGCTTCCTCGCGAATGCGGTAAGACCCCACCAAAGCTCTTTTCAGGTAGACTTTCAATGGGCAATTGTCAACGGTCATGATGGAGCCACGAGCCTCTGATATGGACTCTGGGAATCTGGCGAAGAGAGCTGCAACGATCAGAGAGCACAATTCGCATGCCGACCGCTTCAAAATGTTCTCGACAGTGTCTAAGGCTTGTCCTTCATCGGATCTGGAGGCTTGATTCGGAGGTGGGCCAAGGAAAATTCCTGGGACTTCAGATCTGCTGCATCTCCGACATAGCAGTCCTGGTGCCAAAACATTCTTTGCATTTATGCCATCTGGGACATGTGGGTAACGCTCTGGCCCAAGATACCATCTCTCTTTGGTGGATTTCTTCGCGGTATCGACTGTAGTATTTCATGGATAAACCAGAGCCTAATTCAATATGAGGCCTGCTCACGGGAGTTCTCCATACCATCCCGGTGTCTTATTAGGTATCTTAGAAAAGCTGCTCTCCTTCATTGACGTTCGAACAGTCGCGTAGGAAGCTGGGAGGTCCGATGATGGGGTGGACGATGCCTATAGATATGCCCAAGGCTTTGGTTTCGGAGGCCTGCATTGAGAGCCTGATCAGCTCAACACAGAAGTCCATCACATAGTACCACGAGTGACAAGCTCGGCATAAGAAATACTAGCTACATCGAGGAGGTCTGTCGGGCTCTGTTTCTATTTGTTCAAGATATGCCAAGAGCCGGACTAGACTTTGTCCGCTCCGGATCGACAGCTAATTGTAAAAAGCATCTTCCAGTCTTATGAGGAGGAGAGGATAGATGATAGGTGCTAGCATGGGTGCTAGAAGCTTAGATGTTTCTCACAAATTTGACTCTTATTGAGCAGTTGTCGTCCGCTGGCTGGAAGTTGGCCACATCTCATCGCAGCTCGACCTGGATATACCACTCCTCATGACTATATGGCATACTTGAGATCGTTGAAAGTGTGATGGAGACAGCCTTGACCCACCGATCTTGTGAAGTCTGTCTCATGAATAACATCAAACTCCCTCGCATGCATCTGATATTCGCTGGTCAAATAGTTGACAGTAAGGGATTCATGCTTGTTGGAGATTCGCAAGAACCATTCCATCTATGCTTCTACACCTCTATATGCGGCAAAATCTTTCAGAGTTTCAGCCTTGGCCTTTTACACGCTTTCCAAAATTCCCACAACAGGTCCCACACTCGCAGTGTAATGAATCAACCCAAACCCAATAACCCTCCCACCCTTACTCTCATCCAAAACCTCAAAATTCACAGCCCTCGCCCTTCCCACCGCTCCAACCACAAACTCCTGCACGCCACACAAAATCTGACCCAATTGCCACCACGTAACACTGTTCCACATATTGTTATGGACGCTAATACTGAGCATTTCATTTTCTGCGCTCAAAGTCCTTTTCGCATTGTACTGGAAGTATGGGAACGTCATACTGTCGTTAGGGTGTGCGACTTCCTCGGCGTTTGTACTTGAGAGAGCGCCGGTGAAGAGGGATTCGAGGATGGGGTAGGGGATGGGGACGGTGCCGATCTTGGTTATGGAGAGTTTGAGGGGTGTGCCTTCGATTTGGTAGGGGATCGGGAGGGGAGGGTCGATAGTTTCTTTGACTGAATTTGGCCCAGAAGCATTGGCTGAAGGTGAGAAGAGGAGCGTTGTGTTGATCGTCTTGAGGAAGGCTTCGCTAGAGAAGGAGGGCGAAATGGGCGGTGTGGCCCTCTTAGACACCGATGTGGCCGTGGTAGACGACCACAAACTGCCCAGCGCTATTCTGCCCACTGCATCCTTATCGACCCAAAAATGTGTTCCCTGATCATGCCCTGCAACTCCAGCCTGCGGATCGCCTAGCATGAAGGATGTCAGCCCCAGCAGGATGTCGTCCAAATCTAACCAAGTTATGTCATGGTCGTCGTCGGCGTAGATGATGATTGACACTCTCTGCTGTGGGCCATGTAACTCGTTGTACCGGTAGCGATTGTTTGGTATTCGATCATCTGGATGTGCTTCAACCTCATTGATGATCTTCAAGCGCGCCCCAACGATCACATAGCTAGCGTCGCGTCCAAACTCGGGAACAGCTACCCCTATACTATTTAGATCGAGCGTGAGAGTGGTGCCAGAAATGGGAAATGAAATTGAGACAGCGACTTCCGGTAGAAGCAAACTCGAATTAGATGACTGAGCCAAGCCAATGGCGACTGGCGTCATTTTCGCCACTGCATTCGCAACGAAGGTCAAGATTCCTTGTCCAATGGTGCCTATGCCAAACTTGTTGACTTGGAATCGACAAGCCCAGTCACGATAACTTCCCGTCGCTGGGTCATGCATGTAGAATTGATTGAGCCCTTCAAGGACATTTTGAAGATCTTGCCACGAAACGTGACGAAGCTCATGCGAGCGGACTCTGATTACCAGTCTACCGCGAGGGTTGTCGAAAGCCTTGCTGACTTCAAAGAAATTGTTGGTGATGGCGGCATCAGGTTCTTGGTCGACGAAGGGCTGGATATGGACTAGGGTAACAGCGAGTAAGCATGAAGCCTCTTGGCCTACGCCCCCTATTGGTCGACCGATGAAGTTGATCATCAAGGTTATGGCGGTGCCGCTTACCGGAAAGGCAAAAGGGTCTTCGAGGAGCATGAGACTCGAGTTGTATGGCTGTGACAATTGAAGGCCAGCCTCCGCCCTAGTAGTAATTGCACCAGCTGTAAAAGACGACCACAATGTCCCCTGCCCTATTGTACCAATGCCAGCTACATTGATTAGAAACATTGAGCCTTGATTGCAAGGGCTACCGGTATTCGGGTCTCGCTGCATGAGCCAGGAGAGCCCGTCAAGCACAGCGTCAAGATCATGCCATGACATGGTGTGCCCGGTTTCGAGTGACGTATAGACGTATACCAAAATCTTCCTAGGGCCAAATCGTTTGCTATATTGGAAATTGCTGTTGGTGATTGGATTGTTGGGAATTGTTTCGACTTTAGAGGCTATCTCTGAAAGGGCACTGCGGAGAGTATTTATGGCCTCAATGCCAAAGCCGGGGACGCTTATACTGAAGTAGAAGAATAGCAGCGTGATCGAAGTGTCGACTATAGGGAATGTATATGGGGCTGTTGCTCTAAGCAATTGCAATGCCGATGTCGAAGTCGTGTTTAGAAGTTGAATCGGGACGTCGCCGGTAAGTGCCCTCTTCTCCAATCCATGCTTCCTAGGTATATGCCAAATCTGTCCACTGCCCATATTGATCCCATCGGCTTGCAACATAAACTGCAAGTTCTGCATGTGAGGAGATGCACTAGGACCAGATCCGCCGCCTATCATGTATCCCTGCAACCCTTGCATGATTCGGCATAGCACATCATATGTCATCTCGTAGAACGGTATCCAATCAACATGGATCGCAGTCTGGCCAGTAATGCTGCTATCTAGTGTATGCTCTTGGAATGAGGTGATGGGTACTACCTGTTCAGACGCCGGTAAGTCTCGATAGACGCGGTTGAAAAGAAGGCTGAATTGACTCGCTGGGATCGGAGTCCCTAAGTGACGGAAGCAGAGATCAAGTCCGGTGTGAAAAATATAGATGCAATCATCATTGGTCGACGATGACAACCTGGTTATATTGAGCAGCTGAAGCATAGTCTTCTTGGCTGCTGTAGGTAGGCGTGGAGGACTTCCGTCAGCTATTGCCCTACTTTCCACAGCGACTTGACTGGGGGTATAGCACACATAGCCGGTCCCCATATCAGCCTTCTCGAATGTGATCAGGTCGAAAGTGAGGACCTGGAAATGCTGCTCTCGACCCCGTACACGTGGTCGAGTGCCCTTCATATACATCCACAGCCCAGTCAATATCCGCTGCAACCCAAGCCAAACAAGAGTCGCCCGCGGGCTTCCTTGGATAATGATTGAAATTCTATTCCCATTCGCATTGAATACTTCAGTGTATTGAAAAAGATTCTTTGGCACTCGGCCTTCTGGATTCTTTGTGTAGAAAGACTGCATTTTTGCAAAGGCGCCTTTGAACATGCTGTTGACTTCTGGACCCGGTATCGCCTGGCCAAACGAGCGGAAACATGACTTAATACCCACATCCGATATGACAGTACAGTGCCCTGTAGGCGATGGGAGTGAGATGTTTGTAGTACTGGCAGGGATTTGCAGGATAGTCTCATTGACAAGCTCCGCCCTCTTCTCCGTCCTTTCCAGGCCTTGGGGCAGTCCCGGTCGAAGTGGATCATGGCCCAGACTCCCAAAACCTATCATACCTTCCCCCGCAATGTCCATTTCAAATAAAAGCTCGCGACAATCATCTCCCTTCATCCACTCCAGCAGTCCGGATATAGTCCAGCTTAGCTGCTGCCACGTGATAATTTGCATGCTACTTCGACTGAAAACATTGAACCACAAATGGCTGACATTATCGCGGTACCAGAATCTGTTGCCGGGTATTGGCATGTCTGCACGACTTGCTACAGAGTTGCCGATGCGGCGAAGTGCATTGGTGAGGCCCGCTCCGACTTCAAATGATGGTATGGGTTCTCCTCGGTATGTGATGACGAGAGTGACAGGGGTACCTGGAATTGGATATGGGATGCAAGTAGAATGCACGTTGAGGTTGATGGATGCTAGCGTTTTATTTGCAATCCTCTTTTCGACTTTGATGAGATTCCTTGCGGCAAGTGTGCTGTTTGAGTCCGCTTTTCCGATCTCCACGAGAGAGCCGTGAGCGACTTTACCCTGGCCCGTTCGACTGACCCGAAAGTCCAAAGCCTGGAAGTGTGTTTCGGAACGCGGCCAAGATCCCGTCACGAAGTGCGAAAGGGCTATCAGAATACCCACTAGCTGTGTCCAGGTTACTTCGTGTCCGGCGTGTTCAGTAACAATGATTGTTACATTCTCAAATTGAAACTCGTACGATCCGTCAATAGAGTCAAAAGGGTGATTATCCGCCCGCATGCGCGCACTTCGAATAGCCCATATAAGGTTGCTACGCAGCTCGGAACGTGGAATCGCAGAACCAAGATCGGTAAAGAGGAAGCTGTCGCGGCTGCGAGGAATAGGGAAAGGGACCGAAGCGGGAGTGACAAGCGGTGGTGGGAGTAGAATCGCCGGAGTCGATGCATTGGAGATTGTCGTATACAGAGCCCTCTTCTCGACCACCCTGGTTGCAGGTAAAGAACGGGCATACAGAAACGTCCCGAAGCCCACTCTACCCTGCTCCTCAAAGTCGATCTCAAAAACTAGTACCTGACTATGATCTTCCGCACAGAATTGCAACATTCCAGCCAGAATCTGGCTCAGCTTCAGCCACGTTATCGTTTTGTCTCGGTATGCTACCATGGTAATTACCATCAGCTGGTCATCAGAGACGTATCGGAAGTTGCCATTCGTAATACGATCATTGGGTGTCTGGTGTAAAATTGGCAAAATGTATTGTTGGGCACCCATGAGTGTGGCGGTGACTTCCTGGGGTGGAATGAGATCACCGAGGAAGGTAAATGTAAAGAAGATATCTGTGCCTACAACTGGCCATACCATAGATGTCATGACGGCACTGAGCGAGATGGATGTGTTCTTATGCGCGTCTGCCAAATACAAGGGAGCATTGTTCTCTAGTCGCAGTAGCTGCTCAGCTCCTGGGTTTGTCTTTTGGGACGATGCGGACCCAGCAAGGTCTCCATTTTTGCTTTGTGACCTTTTTATTACCTCGCCTCCTCCTGGTTTGTCGAACGATATCGTACCGAGACCAAGCTTACCTAGGATGTCATCGAAGATCCTGAATCCAAGTACCTGGTAATGCTCCTGGGTGAGATTGTTTTCACTGAAGGAAGTAGCGAATTGATAGAGGCCAAAAAGAACACCGAACAACTGCCTCCATGATATTGTCTGATGATGGTATGTAAAGACGGTCACGGCTACCCTAATTTCTACGCCACGTCTGGGCGGGAAGGAATATTGGTAATGACTGTCTGTTATTGGGTCATTCTCACGTCCGCTATCTAAAAACGGACGAACTTTGGCTAGAGCGCCTTGGAGTGTGGATTTCACGATGTCTGGTGGTATCGAATTTCCAAGAAAGTAGAAGTCAAGGAGGAGAGTGGTTCGGGCGATGGGAAAAGGCATTGGTTCATCATTCGCATTCTGACCTAACAACAGGCTTGTTGCGTTAGGCACTAGGAGGTTAGTCTCGTTGGCAATTGAGGTTAACGGTAGCAGCGATGCTCTCTTCTGGGCGTTGCCCAAGCCAGGTGGAAAGTACCATATCAGTCCAAAACCAACATCTGTTGAAGGGACTGCCTGAATCTTGAACTCTAGGGCTTGGTAATGCTCGTCTGGAACGCCTGCCCCGCCACTCATGAATCGATACAATGACAACAGCACTCGGGATAACTCTTTCCACGTTATGTCTTCTCCCATGTTCGCCACGATGAGCATAAGCATGTTGCCATTCTCGCGGCGATATTCAAACCGACCATTGGGGATTCGCTCTTCAGGATGTGCTTCAACATGGTCGTTAATGGCTTGGTCCGCCCCAGCGAAGGTCCACTCAACCTCGGCCTGCGGAATCGCCCGACCTAGCGAGGTGAAGGCTAGGATGATTTTGCGGTAGGTAACGATGTCTAGGGGCGTGGCAGGCGTTGTAAGTAGCTGGAGCTGAGTTGCGTTTTTGGTTGCGTCTTTGGTTGAGAACGCCGCTGGGAGTGCGGCTGCAGTCGCTAGTAGAGCGCTGAGAAGCAGGGATAATGAGACAATGGTGCTGCAGATACCCTTCATTGTAGACATTTGTTAATGAAGGACAACGCAGGGCCCGACGTGCTAATTAAGCTCAAAGCATTCGAGGTAGACGTGAGGCGACTCAAAACCGTTGGGAGACGCGAGGTAAATATCGAGCGTCTGTTGAGATTGAGAACCTGGTAGCGCGCTGTCACATTTCGCGATATCCATCCTCGCGCGTTCGCGACGAACGCAGGTACTGGCGCATAGTCTGCTGTTGAAAAGAGTGGACGCAGGGTCACACCTAGCTCTCAAAGACAAGAAACAGATCGGTCTTATGTCCAAAATAATCATGCACTATTAAGAGTGGGCGTGGCCGAGAAATTTGGTTTCCCTACAATTGCTCTCAGTCGAAGGAGAGATTTCAGTCTGAGCATGGAAGGCGAAAGAGTAAATGGACCTCGAACGGTTTCTGCTGCGAATGCAAGCTTCTTGGTCATACTTTATGCTCTTCAAGCTCGTAGGCTATTACCAGCAAAGCACCATAGCGTGAGCTTGACATTCAACCCAAGGATCCTGGTATCGGGACAGGAAGACCTTTCGCATTGTTTTCTTCGCGCTGCTTTTTGTCCATCTCTTCATTCAACGGCTCAGCGACCAGCCGTTGCAAAGTATGTAGTAGCTGCAAGTTTGCGTCTTGCTGTATCTGATCCTTCCACTCCTCATAGACGTCCCACCACCATTCATGTGTCGCTCCGTCTCTTCCAAGATGTCCTCCAATGCCATCGCTAGCCACTCTCTTCTGCCAGGGTTTGTCGACGATGTAGTGCAATCCTTTCACCTCTTCGTCCCGCCAGATGTTTGGATGCCATTGTTTCATTGTCTTCAAAGCATTGTATTTCCAAGGTAGAGATAGCCACTTTCCACGGAAGAATTCTGCTAGAAAATCCTGGTCTGGGAAGTGGTAGCTCTTAAGGTTGGGAGAGGTCAGGAAAAACTGGTACATAGTTTGCCAGAGTTCTTCGTGGGGTTTGTAGAGAAAAAGGCCGCCATTGAGGAGGGCCAAAGTGTGGGGGGGAGCTAAATCAGATGGAATGGGAGATCCTGTCTCAAGCGCAGAAGGATGTTGAAGATTGGTGTATCCGCAGTTCTCTTTCTTCCAACTGTCAGGAGCCCAGTCATCATGATCTAGATTACAAACACAGGCATGAGCTGCGGCAATCCACATCTTGTCTGGGAGGCCGAGGTTGAATATTTCGTCCATATTTTTGTAAATTGTGATATCGGCGTCAAGGAAACAGCAAACATCGTAATCAAAAAGCTCGAAAGCACGAAGCTTGGTCCATGTGTCTGCGAAACGTTCTGCTATGAGGGTTCCTTTCTCGCCATTGGGTAGTAGTAATGGTTCGATGGGCCTGAAGATCAGGTTGCTGTGTCTGGCCTCAAGATTCAGAGCTTCAACGCTGGAATGCTCAAGCGATGCTGTTACGAGTACAATAAGAGGGTAAAGAGATGAGTGTTTGGAAAGGCTATGAGATAGAGTAATGACCCCAGGCGTGTAAGACTGTTTGGTGAGGAGAGTCACCCAAGCACGTTTGGGCAGCTCGCCCCCGTCGCTGGACTTATTGTCAGGCATTGTTACCGATTGAGTAGTCCAAGTCCCAGTACGCGTTCCCCTAACAGGAGCCCGTTGCTTTGCCTGTTTCTCTCAATAGCTGAGCAGAAAGAAATAAGAAAGATATGGGGGACCAGAGTGAGTACAGAAATGAATGAGAGTAGGGGTATATCAGTCGTCCACTGTAAGCCTGTTGCTTAGACTTCCAATCGCGGTGTTGTCAGAGTGGGAATGATTATTGCAACCATTGAGTACGCAACGAGAGTAGGAAGCGTTATAAGTTGGTATTGGTGGGCATGCTTGGACCGTCGTCGTGAAGCAAAGGAAATGCCAAGCCCGGATGTAATGTACTGATGTCACCCAGCACAATTTTTCTACAGAACCAAAGGCAAGCGCAAATCAAGTACAAGAAATATGGCTTCTTGTGCGCAGAAGTAAGTAGGTCAATCAGCTTACTTGAAGCCTGCTGTGCTAATAATCACATCTTTAGACACACAAGTCCTCACCATCAGCCCTTGCCGGCGCAATTCCAAACGACAGACCAAGGGCGTGCAGCTGCAGAAGAATACTACAAACCAATCTCCGGCTCCAACATGTCTCCCACGAAACCTGCGCTCACAGACCTCCTTGCCCTCCCAAATTCCGGCGTCAAAGTACCCCAGCTGGGCTTCGGCATATACCAGTCACCCACCAAAGTTTGTATCAATTCTTGCCTCACAGCATTAAGATCTGGCTACAGACACATCGATTCCGCTCAATTCTACCGTAATGAGACCGAGATGGGCGAAGCGGCGCGGCAGTCGGGGGTACCACGTAATGAGATTTTCATGACCACCAAGATCATGAGTGCGGGCGGCAGTGCAGAAGCAACGTATAAGAAATGCTTGGATAGCGTCAAAAGGATCGATGGGGAGGATGGGTATGTGGATTTGTTTCTGATACATACGCCAAGCGGTGGTAGTTCGGCCAGGAAAGAGATGTGGCAGGCGTTGGAGAATTTAAAGGAAGAGGGCAGGGCAAAAGCCATTGGTGTTAGTAATTTTGGAATCGGGCATATTGAGGAGATGAAGCCGTACGCAAGGATATGGCCACCGCAGTTCAATCAGATTGAGGTATGCTTCTAAACTACATTTTCTACTGATTCGTATTGCCAAGTCAGCTAACGGTGACCTGCAGCTCCATCCCTGGTGCCAACAAAAAGCTATTGTCGACTACTGCAACAAGCATAAGATTATAGTCGAAGCCTACTGCCCTCTCGTTCGCAATCTCAAAGCCCATGACCAGACACTCGTCCAAATGTCAAAACAACATGGCAAGACTACGGCGCAAATCCTCATTAGATACTCATTACAAAAAGGCTGGGTCTGTCTGCCCAAGAGTGATACGCCGAGTCGAATCGAAGCCAACGCGGATGTCTACGGATTTGAGCTCAGCGATAGTGACATGGAGACGCTAAACCGGCTGGACCAAGGGGCCAATGGTTCTATTGTGCAGGCTGTTAAGAATAGTTGAAGAGGCGACAATGGAAGGACAAGTCAAACCTGGCTTGCTCTCTGAAACTTGCATACACGATTATAGCGGACCTCATCCAAGCACACATCATTGCCACCCCATATCGAGCAAGTATACATAATGCATGGCAAAAGCCCGATTTTTAATCAAAGATTGTGACGTTTGCCTCCGACATGTGCAAACATCTGGGCGATGCGCCAGCCCAAAGTTTCAAACCGTGCATGCATTTTTTTGAGTACGCAACCGTGCAATTATGGCATATCTGGCTTGCCACTTCGAATGTTGGACATTCCGGGGGCATCAAGTCCCGAACATACTGAAGATTGGGACCCGAGCTTGTGTAACCAGGGCTATTGTGGCCCGTCACGACGAATTTTGGACGACTTCTGGGGCCCACTATGCGCATATTACTGGGTATGAAAGCCACGCGACTTCAACTTCTAGACCTCATCGTTTTGACGCTTTCGTCTTTTCTTAGTCTGTACCCCAACCGAGGCGGCAAACATCTCCGGGACAATGGCGCGAAGCTTGGAAGAAGTTGTGGTACGAAGCCCGACCATGGCACATCATAGCATCCTCCATGTCTCACACTCACTGTCACGTTTTGCCGCTTGGAACAAGATTTTCTTCGCTGTGAGGCCTGAGGTCCTTGAGCACTGAGAAGGGTAAGTGAATCGGAGATGGCTTGATAGGAGGCCTCTGCCAGTACAGACTTCACCGCCATCTATCGGGGCTTGCAGCACGCTTGTCTTCAAGCTTCACCTCTACAATCGAGAACAATTGCACATGTAACTCCGACATTCACCGCAGCAAATTCATCTCCGCCAATCTATGGTGCAAATCTATCTCCGGCCGGTCACTGCAGCACATTTATTTTCCAACTCCCACACTCATCCTCAATCCTCACCTCACCAACATTCCCTTCTTCGGTAAACGTGAATACTATCTTCCGATGTTTCTCCGCCCAACAGTATTTAAACTCCTATCCTGCCCTGCTAAACCATCTCTTCTAAAACCATCCACACCAGCTGTGGTCGGAACATTGGCCACCATCAAAGGCAACCACAGGTCAAAGGACTAGGTCATGGTAATTTTCATCACCATGGGGCTTGCTTGACAAGGCTTACCCTCCGTTTGCAACATGTCAAGGCAAGGTAGATGGGCTTTCCTTCTCTTATTTGACTAGGATCTTGGTCAAGGGACTTGCCCACAGTAGGCCTTGAGTATCGATAGACATCATCAATAAGGTTCGTCCTTTGCTTGCAACTTGCCATGGTGAGATGCATGCGCTTTCCTTCTCTCGCCTTACTTGACCCTTCGTCATAGAAAGAGATGCTTGCGTGGTCAACTTTCATGTAATCAAACTATGTGAGTACACAATTGATGCTTGCTTTGTTTCATTTGGACTGATGCGTGATCCATCAAAAGAAATATATGGTATGATGTTGATGCTTTTGCATGTTGTCAGTTGCGAAGCTGAAAAGATCACGTGGAAGTCCTGGAACATCGAGCTTCAACTTTCAATTTGGTGCAAAGCATGCATAGCATTGTTACTGGCTTTACGCAGTGAACGCTCTTTTAGAGTGTTTGTATGGCCTTTTGCGTCTTGCTTCACATCGAGAAGACCTTGCATGAAAGACCAACATAGACTTGCATCTGAATAAACGCTATTTGTACGCTTTACTTTTGTTTGAGGAATTGGCATGACGGGGATAGAGCCCTTAGAAGTCAGATCATGAACTTCAATTAAAGAACAGAAAGCCTTCACAAGTCGTTTGCTACCACCTCTACCACTTCACCAATCGTACGGATCCAGCCTCAGGCAAGCTTGGCGCCTCGGGCCAGGAACAGCGCTACCGCGTCGCTGCCGGACAGATAATTGGAGACCGTGACACTTTGCATAGAAACCTCACTACCACGTGTGTCATTCCCTCACTGGAGTTCTCAGCTTCAGCCTGGCCCATTTGGCCCTGAGAACGGTAACTTTGTGAGGCTGGACTCCTCGATAACGTTCCTCAATTGAATGCATAAAATACCACATTGGAATGTTCCAGGGTGGAGCGGTAGCTGTTTTGTGGCTCAGAAATGTAAAACCGCTTACTTGAAATGGCGCTAAACCTCATCCATTTTTTATTGAAATTTTGGGATGATGCGAACATGAGATTCAACTTGGGCCTTGGATTGACTAGGAAATGCTCCATAGCAGTGTTGAATATATTGGATTTTCCATGATTCAAGCATGGAAAGTGACACATAATGTATGTGTCGAACCGCCATGATTTTGCTAGCGCGGTAAGTTGACCCTTTCAAATCTCCTTTTCCTGAAGATTCCGCCACACAACACTGGAAACAACACCAAAGCACTCAGTACCAACATCGTCAATTGTACCATATTTCTCTGTACAAGCTACTACTATCCTCAAACACAATGGCTACCAACGCCAATAATACCACCCCAGCGAGCTCAAACCCTCCTGCTGGCGTCCCCTGGGAGCAGACGCTGGAGTATCTCATGCTAACCAACCGGATCATTCCACCAGGGGGCCGGACCACTTATGGTATGTCTCTTGTCGAGAATCTGTGCAATTGCTAACATTATGTCTCTAGTGGTGCCTCACCCAGTCGGAGCCTCGCCTACAGACATCACCTCCTTCGTCTACGGACAAGCCTCAATTACAATCAATACATGGCCAGAATTCATGTATATGTTGAGTCCAACGCCGGAATGGAGGGCTGCCAGAGGCTCTCCCAAGCCAGCACAGAAGATAGACCACAATGGCCAGCCAGTCTGGGAGCGGTATCCGGTGGTGGGACAGCCAGCGAGGGCACTCCTGGACTACAAGGGTCTTCCTGATACAGTAAGAGCCCCCAACTTCTTGATATATAAGCTTACTAACAGCTCCTCAGATCTCTACCCACGAGGACTGGTGGTGGTATGACATCTGGCGTCGTCTCCATCCCCAATCGAAGTGGGACGACATCATCATGCGCATGGAGGTACCAAACCGTGATGCAGACTGGGACATACATTTCCAGAATGCCATACAAACCGATCTCAAGCGAAAGTGGCATAAGCACTATCACATCGTTGTCACCCACTGGTTCGGTACCGGAAGGGGAACGGCGGCGGCGCTTGCCCCTGTGCACGCAGCCTTGCACGCCGCCAATATCCCACTTCACCTGAACACGACTCGAGGCGTGACGCCTGGTCCAGTCTTTCCGAATCAACCCAATAGCAGAACGATTCCTCATCCAGTCCTTCCAATGAGGAGATATCAACGTGGGCGCCCATCTCGACTCTCGGCTGCGGCTCAGACATCTGACTCAGACACGAGCGGCGAAGCACTCCCTGACCTGGGCTCCGAGATTGAGGAAGACGACATTCCAAAGGAGCATGGAGCTTCCGATGGCGGTGAAGACTGGACAGTGGCTGACAATACTCCAAACCGCAGCCCATCCGTAGTCTCGGTGGATGCTGTCGCTAGTAGGCCGCGCTCTACTCGTCGACGTCGCCCTCGATCTCCAGGCTCTTTCACGCCTATTAATTTGCCAGCACCTACTCGAAGACGACGTCTACCAGCTCCTACGCCTGTTCCTGCTAAGCCACGTGAGCGGAGAGTCGCAGCTCACAAAATCGAGAAAAAGGAGCGTCCAATTGGCCATCTGCAACGATTTATGAAGCAACAAGGAAGGAATACCGATGTCAATAGCCTGCGTGACGAAATGTTTGCTCCTTTGGATCAAGCTGGTACTGACTCCGATGAATCTCAGAGTAGCATACGACGTCAATACCGTCCAGCCACAGCGTCGATTATGGACAATGAAGCAGCTACGGCCCCAGCCAGGCATATCGTTGTCGATCCGGCTGAGAGCCTTACAACACCAATGGACCATGAAACAAACGCAGAAGATGCCCACAATGGCTCGCTGGAGGAATTTTTGCGAAATCCAACGCGTCACTCAAGTTTATTCCACCCGCCGAGTCATGGCCAACAAGCGTATACAGCAACCTATCAAGAAACTGTAAGAGCTCCATTCGCGGCAATGTACGGTCCTGCTACCTCCACCTACGGCACAGCACACACTACTGCTCAGCGCTACAGCTATAACAATCAGATCATACAGTCCAGGGCAGCCTCCCCCCCTACTATGCCAGCTCAACCCAAGCAAGCCAATGACCAGCTCGATGCTTCTGCGAGCGATCAGCAGCTGGCTATCACTTACTACGGGCCAGCGCCTCCGGCAAATGATACCTCCGCCAATAATACTTCGGAGCAGAATTTTCCTGGCTATGGGCCGCGAGGTAGTTATTTTGAGTCTGCCGACCTCTTCCGCGAGTACGAGGGCTGGTGAGTTCATGATCACTGATCAATTTGTGCCGGGCGCA
>JAABUK010006416.1_pt1 | contig 17568 bp, 8 predicted proteins | sample 5559141 | NCBI WGS metagenome assembly JAABUK01 (sample SAMN10711869, study PRJNA513367) | rock metagenome | isolation source: Antarctica rocks | place: Antarctica: Victoria Land, Pudding Butte nord | collected 2016-01-03 | reverse complement strand
GTTTTAAAGGATGCTGCCGCCGTTGCTCCTTATGGAGTAGCCGGAGCAAACGGGGTTATTTTAGTTACTACCAAGACCGGGAAAACAGGAGCCCCTTCCGTAACATATAACGGCTATCTGGGGTTTCAGAACCCAACGGTGTTCCCTCATTATGTAAGTGGTTATCAATACGGAGTATTGCAAAATGCCGCAGCTAAAAATGCCGGGCTTCCTCTTCCATATTCCGACAATGCCCTTCAAAAATTAAAAGATGGTTCTGACCCCGACGCTTACCCCGATCCTAATGTATACAGGGATATCATTAAAAAAAATGCCCTGCTTGCAAATCATAATATTGAAATTTCAGGGGGATCTGAGTTTGTGAAGTTTTATGCCAGTTTGGGCTTTCAAAATCAGAACGGCATGTGGCCTTCCACAAATGACAAAAGATATAACCTCAATATGAATCTTAATGCCCAGGTAACCAAAACTACCAAAATAACCTTTGGCGTTATTGGAAGAGTTGAACATGCCAGTTACCCTTCCATCACTACCGGGCGCTTGTTTGAATTGATTGGATACACACATACCCAAAACGGGCCTATGTATTATAGTAATGGTGTGCCGGGTAGTTACACAACTGCAAGCCTTCTCAACAGCGGATATAACAAAATAAATACTACAGCTTTGTATACACAATTATCTATTGACCAGGAATTGCCCTTCATTCCCGGGTTAAAGGCTAAGCTGACAGTAGCGTACGACCCAACGATCGTCATGAATAAACTTTGGCGGCTTCCAACTCATAAAGGCACTATCGATACCTCAAAGAGGCCTTACGTAATCACTGACGGCATATTTGAACAATCCAAGCCTTCTTTAAATCAATCCTTCACCCAGGCATACCAGCTTACCTACCAGGGATCCCTGAGCTATGCTAAGCTATTTGGTAAAAATCATATAACCGCCTTAGCGCTTTTTGAAGCAAAAGATAATAATATCCTGAGCCTGGCGGCTTCAAGAAGAAATTACAACCTGAGCATAGATGAGATTAACCTGGGTAGCTCAAGTAATGCAGATATGACTACCAGTGGAACATCAAGTGCCGCACGACAGGTTGGATTAGTATATCGCCTGACGTATGATTATGCCAATAAATATTTATTTGAGGCCAGCGGCCGGTACGATGGCAGCTATTACTTTGCTCCGGACAAGAGATTTGGTTTTTTCCCTGCTTTTTCCCTGGGCTGGCGTTTGTCTGAAGAGAATTTTATGAAAAATATTGGTTGGATAGATAATCTTAAAATCAGGTCGTCTTACGGTGAAGTAGGGGCGCTTGCTGGAGCTCCCTTCCAGTACTTAAGTACGTTCAATGCATTCGGACCTGCTTATGTGATCGGAGGCCAGGCGGTACAGGCTGCCAGTGAGCGTAATGAAAACAATCCCAATATTACATGGGAAAGAGCCAAAAAAACTGACCTCGGTTTCGAGGCCTCATTTTGGAAAGGACTGTTAAGTGTTGAGGCGGATTATTTTTATGAAAAGCGATCAAATATGCTTGTAAATCCTGATGTAATTGTTCCTGCCGAATATGGAATTGGACTTAGCCAGGTAAATGCCGGCATAATGAAGAACGAGGGAATTGACCTGACACTTGGTTCTTCATTTCCTGTAGCTAAAGATCTGCAGATATCCATCACTGGAAACATTTCCTATGCAAAAAACATTTTATTAAAAGTTTTTGAAACGGCTACCACCTTTAATAATCCTAACCGGAGAATAACCGGTAAGTCCCTGGGAACCCAATTTGGCTTCCATGCCTTAGGGTTCTTTCAAACGGCTGATTTTGATAACGGTATATTAAATAAAAACATAGCTGTGCAACCATGGGGTGCTGTAAAGCCCGGAGATATTCGGTATGAAGATATAAACGGGGATGGTAAAATCAATGATAACGACCTTACGAAAATTGGCGATCCGGTGGTACCACAGCTTATCTATGGCATAGCTCCTTCTATACGTTATAAAGGAATTAGCCTGGATTTGTTATTTCAGGGAGTAACGCATGCAAATATTTATCTGGACCGGCAGAACGCATGGGCTTTTCATAACGGAATGTCGGCATTGATAGAGAACATGGATTACTGGACACCTGAAAATACGAACGCTAAAAACCCGCGAATCACCTCAGGTCCAACAACTAACAATACACAGGCCTCATCTTTCTGGATGAAAGACGGTAGTTATTTAAGATTGAAAAGTGCTACACTGGCGTACAGTATCCCGGCGGCCGTTTCAGGAAAAGTAAAAATTCAAAATGCAAGAGTGTTTCTTTCTGGTCAAAATATTTCCACCTGGACCCAATTGACCAATTTCGATCCTGAAAGCACTGCTCCCTACTCAAATCTATACCCTCAGCAGAAAGTCATTTCTGTGGGTCTTAATGTCACATTTTAATACCTTAAATTTCCAGCCATGAATAATATAACCAGGAAATTCAATTCAGCTTCATTGTTATTGCTCATGATAGTAATTGGTTTAGGCTCTTGTAAAAAGTTTTTAGAAGTGCTTCCTAAAGACCAAATTACAGCGGCTTCAATTTTTGAAAGTACCGGGAATGCGGATCTCTTCCTGAACAACATTTATGCAGGATTGCCGGGTCCTTTCGCCACCTTTGACCCCACTGAAAATTACACCGATAACGCGATGAATGGTGTGAACGGGCAGGTAAGCAGGGTGCTCTATGCTACCTCTGTTTATACAGCCAGTAACGCTCCAACCTTATGGGGCTTATATAATAATATCAGGGCCTGTAATTTGTTTATTCAAAAAGCGACCGCGTCAGCTCTCACAGACTCCTGGAAAAAACAGAGGTTGGGCGAAGCGCGGTTTTTACGGGCATACTACTATCACTTACTTTGGACGCATTATGGAGGAGTGCCTATTATTACAGAAGTCCTGAACCAGGAAATGGGTGATGAAATTTTCAAGGCCCGCAACACCGACCAGGAAACCTTTAAATTCATTGCCGATGAATGTGCGGCGATTGCTGCTGATTTACCAGTTCAGGCAGAAGTAGGAAGAGCCACCAGGGGCGCTGCACTCACCCTGAAAGGATGGTGTGAATTGTTCCAGGCCAGTCCATTAAAAAACACAACGAACGACGGAAGCAAATGGGCGCTGGCTGCTGCCACAAACAAACAGGTGATGGATTTAAAACGTTATGATTTATTTTCTAATTACAACACCCAGTTTTTTGAGGATAACAATGATAATGTAGAAACCATATTCGCTAAAAAATATTTAGGGGGAACAACACTTGGCGGCAGCAGGGAAGGGCTGCAGGGCACCTGGATCGTCGGGGGTTTGCAGCGTGCGTATGGAGGCGTTGATCCAACACAGGAACTGATTGACGAATACGTTATGGCTAACGGACTCCCTATTGCCGATCCCGCCTCGGGTTATGATCCCCAGAATCCTTATGTAAACAGGGAAAAAAGATTTTATCAGTCCATAGTATATGATGGAGCGATGTGGTTAGGCTACGAAGTTGTGATCAGGCAGGGTGCAGGAAGCAGGGATGAAACGGATTTAAGCAATATTAACGAATCCACAAATACCGGTTACTATTTACTTAAAGGCTTAAATCCCAAGTATGCTATCAATGGCAGTAACCAGCAGAATAGCGCCAACTTTATCATCTTCAGATATGCTGAAGTATTACTGAATTACGCAGAAGCGCAGAATGAGTCTGCAGGACCAGATGCTTCGGTTTATGATGCTGTGAATAAAGTGCGGCTCCGTTCAGAATTGCCACCGTTGCGACCCGGATCAAGCCAGGCAGAAATGCGTGTGGCTATACAAAGAGAACGCAGGGTGGAGTTAGCTTTTGAAGAAAAACGCTGGTACGATCTAATGAGATTAAAACTTGCGGAAAAAAATCTGAACGGAACCCTGCATGCAATGGTGATTCAAAAAGAGAATAATAAATGGGTGTATAAAGTTGTTCCCGCAGCAGAGGGTGCCAGGATATTTTATGCAAATAAAAACTACCTCTATCCTATACCACAGTCCACAATAGATAAAAATAAAAAAATCACCCAAAATCCCGGGTACTGATTACCGTTACACTCAGGTGTATCAATTTTATTAAGGCCTAAACATGTAAAACCACCCGTAATTTAATCTGACCATCCGGTTTATTGTAAAACGATGCTGATGTAACCCCGCTGTTTGTTAATCGGCACCTTAGGTTAGATTTCGGGTGGCTTTCAGCATAATTATGTACATCAGAAATATTTCAGAAATTCGCTCAATCATTTCTTTCACCCTTGCGGGTGCGAACGCATTTGCCATGATGTCGGTTGCCTTATTGCTATGTTCATTGTTTGCAATGGGGCAGAGTAAGGCAGCCCGCTTTCGTGCTTCAGTGCTTAAAGTTGATATTACCCCTGCTAACTCCCAAAACCTTTTGGGTTATGGTGCCCGTATGTCAACAGGGATCCATGATCACCTCTATCACCGGATTGTTGTAATGGATGATGGTGAAACACAATTTATTTTGATATCGTCTGATCTTGGTGCTGTTTCACCTTCAGAGTATGATAAAGTAGTGGCTGTTCTTAAGGATCAGCATGGCGTGAATCCTGCTAACGTATGGTGGGCGGTAACCCATACCCACTCGGCACCCGAAGTGGGACCTTCAGGATTGGTGGGAGTTTTTCTTTCGGAACGCTTCCAGCACCATATTGATGCTGAGTATACTTCCATGGTGGAACAAAGTTTAATTAATGGAATTAAAGAAGCTCGTAAGAATCTGGCTCCTGCGCGACTCGGGGTAGGTTGGGGATTTTCGCAGGCCAACATCAACAGGCGTGCAATAGATACAAATGGCACTGCATCCCTTGGGATGAATCCCGATGGAGCGGTTGACAGGCTGATAGGGCTCTTACGGATTGATAAAGAAGACGGCAACCCTATGGCTTTACTAGCGAACTATCCTATCCACGGAACCGTATTAGGAGGCAGTAACCTGCAGGTCAGCGGAGATGCGCCGGGGATCGTATCTGAATATGTAGAGCGTAACATCGGCGCACCACTGCTTTTTATCAATGGTGCAGCAGGAAACCTTGCACCCCTCTATAGCGGTTACCCATCACCGGCAGCTGCACATTTAAGTCAGTTCAGGGTGCTCCTGGGCGATAAGATACTCGCTGCCAACAGAAGCATTACTGTTACTACAGACACGGTAAAACTGTTTACAGGGTCATTGATAGTTGAAACACCCAGAAAGGCAGGAATGGGGTGGTCACCAGACCTTGGCAAGTATACCCGTACCACCGCTGCAGGAGTTAATATGATACGGCTTCCGGTTCGCTTCCTTAAAATCAATGAAGACCTGGCCATTTGGAGCACACCTAGTGAGCTGTTTTGTGAAGTGTCTAATGAGATTCGTGACCGATCACCTTTCCCATTCACCTTTTATTATGGGTACACAAATGGCTGGCTTGGTTATTTACCAACGGCAGCAGAATGGGAACATGCCGGATATGAAACAACTGTTTCTCCTTATACCCCTGCGGCAGCAAAGGAGCTTACAGAATCTGTGCTTGGTTACCTTCTTGGTGAAATGCGTAGTCGTCCATAGATATTATATCAGATGGTTACTGTAAGGATACTGCCTGCTAATTATTATTTATTCATGGTTAGGTTTAATGCCCGGCTTACATCATACGGCTATTTGATGATCTTCAAAAATCGATATCAGCTTTTGTAAACGGTATGTGATGAAGAAAGTCAATAGTAACTGTGAATCATGATGAGGAACAACAAATTAAAATTGCAGAATGAAAAAAATCAAGCTATGAAATACTGGATTACTCAGGTCATTAAATCGTTAACAGAATACCGCAGCAGCTTATCAGGCCTTCTACAGTTATCCTGTGCAAAATCCTTATATCTTATTTTCAGCTTCGGTATAATAATTTTTTCTCCCCATTATTCAACCGCGCAATTCCGTGCAGCTGTAGTTAAAGTGGACATTACTCCGGAGAGTTCCAAGTGGCTCGTGGGTTATGGTCCGCGGCAATCTACTGGAATTCATGACCGGCTTTATTCACGCATTCTTATAATGGATGATGGCGTTACTCAATTCTGCCTGGTACAATCAGATTTATGTGTGATGTCACCTTCCCAATATGACCACACTGCTTCGATGCTACAAACAAGGCTTGGAATAAGTCCGCTCCACTTTTGGTGGTCCCTAACGCATACCCATGCCGCACCCGAGGTAGGCGTTCCAGGTTTGCCTGAAATATTTATGGGTGAGCGTTATAAACATGAAGTAGATACCGCTTATGCCTCTATGTTAGAGCAAACCATTATCAATGGAGTCATAGAGGCAAGGAAGCATCTTGTTGCCGCGCGTTTTGGTGCAGGGTGGGGATTTTCACAGGCAAACATCAACCGGCGTGCAATAGATACTTCTGGAAAAGCAACCCTGGGAATGAATCCCGATGGACCTGTTGACCGGCGAATTGGACTGTTGCGGATTGAAAAGAAAGACGGTAGCCCAATGGCTTTAATAGCAAATTATCCAATACATGGGACGGTACTGGGAGATAAGAACATGCAGATCAGTGGGGATGCTCCCGGGATCGTATCTGAATACGTAGAGAGGAAGATTGGCGTACCACTCCTTTTTATCAACGGGGCTGCTGGAAATCTTGCACCTATCTATAGTGTGTATCCGACACCGGCAGCCGGGCATCTTAACCAGTTCAGGGTGCTCCTTGGAGATAAGATTCTGGATGCCAATCGAAAGCTTACCATTACCACCGATACGGTAAAATTGTCTGCAGGTACCCTGACAGTGGAAACACCCCGGAAGCCGGGTTTAGGATGGTCATCAGACCTTGGTAAGTATACTAATACTAGTAAAAAAGGCATGAATATGATACGGCTTCCCGTTCGTTTCTTAAAGATCAATGAAGATGTAGCTATCTGGAGCGCACCGCTGGAACTTTTTTGTGAAGTTTCTAATGAAGTCCGGGAGCGCTCACCTTTCCCTTTCACTTTTTATTTCGGATACACCAATGGATGGCTGGGCTATTTACCAACGGCCGAAGCCTGGGAACACGGAGGTTATGAAGTTGAAACAGTTTCTCCTTATACCCCTGCGGCAGCCAAGGATCTTACCGAATCGGTGCTCGGCTATCTTCTTGGTGAAATGCGTAGCAGGCAATAACCCGATAAAAATTTTTATATACACAAGTATATAGGAGCGTTAGGATAGAGGCTATCATTAGAAAAACTTTTAAAGTTATGAATAACAAACTTACAAGATCAATCAAACCCTGCCTAAAACACCACCGGGGTTTATTCCGAACAGGTCAATCAGTTTCGGGTGCCCTAATACCGCTATTAATTCTGATATTTGTCATGCTGTTCTGTGTGCCTGTGTCGCGGGCTCAATTCAGGGCGGCTATGGTTAAGGTTGACATATCCCCGGCCGAATCGCAATATCTTGTAGGTTATGGTGAACGGAAGTCAACCGGAATCCACGACCGGATCTATCACCGGATTGTTGCTCTTGATGATGGGAAAACGCAATTCTATATTATTTCCTCTGATATCTGCCTGTATTCTCCATCTGAATATGATAAGGTTACTGACAAACTGCAAAAGCTATATGGGATCAATCCATTAAATGTTTGGTGGACGGTAACCCATACGCACTCAGCGCCGGAAGTGGGCCCACCGGGCATTTATGGTGTGTATATGGGAGAACGGGCAAAGCATGTAATAGATACTGCCTATACATCCCTGTTTGAACAGAAATTAATAGACGGGGTTATTAGTGCAAGAAAAAATCTTGCTCCTGCCCGTCTTGGTGTCGGCTGGGGATTTTCCCAGGCTAATATTAACCGGAGGGCAATAGATACTAACGGAAGAGCATCTCTGGGAATGAATCCCGATGGAGCTGTAGACAGGCGCATAGGACTATTACGAATTGATAAGCAAGATGGAAGTCCACTGGCTTTGATCGCCAATTATCCTATCCACGGAACCGTATTAGGGCCTCAGTTCCTTGAAATCAGCGGAGATGCCCCCGGAATAGTATCCGAATATGTAGAACGGAAAATCGGTGCACCGGTACTTTTTATCAATGGCGCCGCGGGAAACCTGGCCCCTCTATATAGCGTTTACCCAACCCCGGGAGCAGGTCATTTAAATCAGTTCAGGGTTTTACTTGGTGACAAGATACTGGATGCCAATCGGAAGATCACTGCAACGAATGATACAATTAAATTGTTTTCAGGCGCAATGACTCTTGAAACACCACGCAAGCCAGGGCTGGCCTGGTCTTCCGACATGGGTAAGTATACCAATACCACGAAAGCAGGTGTTAATATGGTGAGGCTGCCGGTTCGTTTCCTGAAAATCAATGAAGATGTAGCTATCTGGAGCGCACCAATCGAACTGTTTTGTGAAGTTGCTAATGAGGTGCGTGAGCGCTCTCCTTTTCCGTATACTTTTTATTTCGGGTACACCAATGGTTGGTTTGGTTATATGCCAACAGCTGCGGAATGGCCTCATGGCGGCTATGAAGTAGAAACGGTTTCTCCTTTTACTCCTTCGGCGGCTAAGGAGCTCACCGAATCTGTAGTAAGCTACCTGCATGCAGAAATGCAGGCCAGGCCTGTACCTTTAAAGCCCAGGCAAAGAAAATAATATATTATTACTGACACTTAAAACAAATTTTTAAGATGCATAATTCATTTAGTTCGCGGCTATACCTTTTATACACCGGAATGATCTTCCTGATCCTTACCGGCTGCCAGAATAGAACTCAACCTCACTCCGGTGGTGTAAAAGCTTCTGATGCCCTTTCCACCATGCAGGTTGCTGATGGTTTTAAAATAGAGATGATTGCTGCGGAACCCTTGATCTCCTCACCTGTAGACATGGAAATAGATGAATTCGGGCACATGTATGTTGCTGAAATGCACGGGTACCCACTTGATAAAACGGGTAGCGGGAACATTGTGATGCTTGCCGATACTGATGGAGACGGCATCATGGATAAACGCAGTGTTTTTAAGGAGGGGCTCATGCTACCTACCGGCATACTCCGATGGAAAAAAGGAATTCTTGTAACGGATTCGCCCAACATGCTTTACCTGGAAGATTCCAACAATGACGGCAAAGCAGATATCGTGGATACGGTATTAACCGGTTTCGGGCTGACTAATCCTCAGCATAATCTGAATAACCCTGTATACGGTCTGGATAACTGGATCTATGCTGCACATGAAGGCGTTGTAAAAACACGGGATTTTATGAAAGAGTTTGGAGATGAGGGCGCTGAAATTTATTTTCCTTCAAGGCCTTATGCCATCCGCCTCCCGCAAAACGCCAAAGGAAGATCTGTCCGCTTTCGTCCCGACCAGACCAAGCTTGAAATGTTAACCAGTCGCTGCCAGTTCGGTCAGACATTTGATCAATGGGGTCACTGGTTCGGTTGCAATAACTCCAACCAGGGCTACCAGGAAGTGATTGCAAACCGTTATTTCGAACGCAATCCCAATCTGCTTGTTTCTGAAGCAACGCAATCCATGTCGGACCATCTTAATGCTGCCGAAGTATTTCCTACAACAACCAATCCTGACCGGCAGATACTGACTAATGTGGGAGTGATGACGTCTGCGTGTGGTTTAACCGCCTACATGGGGGATGCCTTCCCAGCGCCATTTAATCAGAATATAACTTTCATAGCTGAACCAGTAAGCAATCTTGTGCACGTTGATGTGCTTAGCGATAGCGGGGCAAGTTTTACTGCAAGCCGCATTTTCCCTAACCGGGAGTTCTTTACCTCCACGGACGCTTGGTGCAGGCCGGTAAATATGTATGTGGGTCCTGATGGCGCCTTGTACATACTGGATTATTACCGGAGGGTGATTGAATCTCCTGAATGGATGTCGGCAGAAGCAATTGCAGCCGGTAATCTGTATGATGGTATGGACAAGGGACGTATTTTCCGCATCACTCCAACAAATGGCAGGAAGGCAGACTGGATGAAAGGTCTGAATTTAGGTGAAGCCAAAGTTGATGAACTGGTTAAAAACCTCGCGAACCCCAATGCATGGTGGCGAATAAATGCGCAGCGTTTACTGGTTGACCATGCAGACAATTCCGCAGTACCGGCCCTTGATAGAATGGCAGGCAATGGTTCTTCTGCAATGGGCAGGCTTCATGCATTATGGACCTTGGAAGGATTAGGAGCGCTGAAACCGGATTTGATCATGAATGCATTAAAAGATTCAGTAGGCGGCATCCGGGAAAATGCAGTCAAGCTCGCTGAACTGCATTTATCAAAATTTCCCCAATTGGGTAAATCGTTGTTGGGATTACAATCTGATAAAGACCCAAAAGTAAGGCTCCAGCTTTTATTGACCCTTGGCTTTGTAACTTCGCAGGAATCTTCACAGGCGAGGAACAATATCTTATTTAATGATTTAAATGATAAATGGGTTCAGATAGCTGCTTTATCCGCATCTTCATCACAGTCAGGCTCCCTGTTGCAAGTAATAATAAATAAATCAAAACCGGATGTTCCGGCCTATTCATCATTAATAGAGCGGTTGACCACTATGATAGGAGGAAGCGACAGCGCGGATGTTATACACCGGCTGATCCAAAAGTCTACAGCGGTTCAGTCAACCAAGACCCAGGGCTGGCAGACAGCCATATTAAAAGGTCTTGCACGGGGAATGAAGAACAGAAAATCAAAGTTGCCTGTTACTGATGCGGAGCAAAAGTTGCTGGTCAGGAGTTTTTTTGAGAGTGCTTCCGAAGATTTGCGGCAAGCGAGTTTGCAATTGCTAATAACAAACGGCATAACCGATGAGTCATTTAAAGCTGCCGCTGTTGCGAATGCTGCCTCTGTTGCAGCCGATACAAAACAGTTGGACAAAAAGAGGGCGGATGCCATTGATTTTATATCTCTTGGCAATGGCGCGGCCTATCTTCCCTTCCTTGAAAAATTACTTGTTCCCCGGGAACAGCCTTCTGTGCAGCTGGCGGCAATAAGAACGATGAATGCTATCCCTTCTACGGACGCCACTGAATATTTAATTGATCATTGGCCGGTGATGACTAATGAGATCAGGGACGCCGCGATCAGCGTATTTGTGGCAGACACCACCAGGATTGCCCTGTTTGTGGCTGCTATGGAAAACAACAAAATACAAACCAGCAGCGTGAGCTTCAACCAGAGTGTGGGTCTGATGCAGGTACAGAATGAAAAGTTGCGGGTCCGTACGCGGAAATTATTTACAAAGAACCAGGAACAGGCAAAAATTATCAACAAAAAATACCAGGCTGCGTTGGAATTAAAAGGCGATCTCTTAAAAGGCAAAATGGTATATATGCAAAATTGCGCGATCTGCCACCAGAATAGAGGGAAATCCGGAGTGGCTTTCGGGCCCGATCTTGGAACAATCCACAACTGGAAAAAAGAGGACATCCTTGCGAACATCCTGGATCCGAATCTGTCGATATTGGCAGGTTATGATCTTTGGCAGGTTGAACTGAATAGTGGTGAATCGCTCCAAGGAATGATAGCCTCAGAAACTTCTTCGGCCTTTACACTTAAGAATAATGGAAAAATGGACAGGACAATTAACCGTCAGGACGTTAAACTGCTAAGATCCCTCAGCATCTCTCCGATGCCTACCGGATTGGAACAAAAAATCAACAAAGAAGAGATGGCAAACCTCTTGGCTTATTTACGACAGAATTAAAATTAAGTACGTTTGATATCGGCTTCATGCAAGATTGGTAAACCGGGTAGAAGGGAAAAAACATGCCTGGAAAATTGCGTTGTAACCGGCGCAAAAAACAATGATAAGGGCCCACAATAAAGACTCAACCTTTTGTCATTTCAGCCAAAGCAGCAGCAACTTTAAATAAAAGTATGTTACCCGCTTTTTGCTGAAATCCTTAAAATGAGACACTCTGAATTTCAGGAGATTTCAACGAAGCGCATAAGAGCATCTTATGCAAGTAACCTGAGGCGCTTCATTGAAATGACGAATACTCAACCTCTTGTCATTTCAGCAAAAGCGCCGCAGCAACTTTAAATAAAAGCATGTTACGCGCTTTGGCTGAAATTCCCTAAAATTGAGACACCCTAAACAATAAAATTCTTCTTCAGGATTTGTCAGAACAGTGCTTTTATGAAGTTGCTTGTAATGTAAAATTGTGCGAATTGCTACTCAGAAATGTTACATAACTTTAATAACCGAAATTATCTGTTTAGTGCAAGCTGCCCGTCACTGCTAATTACCTCATTATCGTTCGTAATCACGGCTATGATTTTAGGTTTTGTAGACCATTAATAAAAATATTACCAATTAGTCATATATTGCTTCATCGTGAGCCTCTGCATAATTCCTATTATAAAACTCAAAAACTTAAATCTCATGAACGAAAATGTAAATAAAAGCGCTTTGTTTAACGGGAGTTGCTTTGCACTCATCACTACTGCCTTTACTTTTTCTATCCGTGCAGGAGTTCTCCCACAATTAGGTGAGGCATTTGGTCTTTCTGCCGAACAACTGGGATTTATTAATTCCATGTGGTTTTTAGGATTTCCTATTTCAATGATTATCGGCGGCCTGGTTTATCATACGTTTGGCCCTAAAAATATTATGATGGTGGCTTTTGTATGCCATACCATCGGAATCGTCTTGACCATTTTTGCCGGTGGATATACAACATTACTTATTTCCACCCTTTTAATTGGTATTGGTAATGGGTGTACCGAGGCAGCCTGTAACCCTATGATTGCAGACATGTACTCAGGTGTGAAAATGCAAAAAATGCTCGCCCGGTTCCATATGTGGTTTCCTGGTGGGATACTTGTTGGGTCCCTTATTTCCTTCTTCATGACCCGCATGGGTTTAGGCTGGGAAGCACAGATGTGGGTCACGATGATTCCAACCGTCATTTACGCTGTTTTATTTTTCGGGAAAGCTTTCCCAAAACCTCAACTGGAAGAGGCAAACTCTCTTTCTGAAAACTTCAAGGCGATGTTAAGCCCGGTTTATATCTTCCTGTTTTGCAGCATGGCGCTTACGGCTATTTCGGAGTTTGGTCCCAGCCAATGGGTAAGTATTGTTTTAGGTGCCAGTGGAGCAAATGCAATGCTTATTTTAGCTTTGACATTCGGAGTGTCCGCTATCGGCAGGTATTTCGCAGGGCCAGTCGTTGGATCGTTGGGTCAGACAGGTGTTTTGCTTGTAGGAGCGATCCTTGCAACCATAGGCATTTATATGTTCAGTACCGTAACAGGTCCTATGGCATATTTGGCAGCCATAGTTTTCGCTCTTGGTATTTGTTATTTCTGGCCGGTAATGATTGGTTCAGTGGCACAACGAGTTCCCCGGAGCAGTGCCTTGGGTATGTCCATTGTCGGTGGGGTAGGAATGTTTTCTACCTCTATCTTCCAGCCAATAATTGGTGGTTGGATTGATAGCGCTAGGGCAGAAAACACCGCTAAAGGGCTTACAGGAAGCGCACTGGAACTTGCCACAGGACAACATGCGTTACTAAACATGATGGCCTTCCCTGCTATATTGATTGTACTGTTTATCATATTTTTCTTATGGCAAAAAAATTCAAAGAAGGCCACAGAAAGTGAAATGACTATGGCGGTTCATTAATGATTTCAGGAACTGGCAGCACTCGACATAACTGTTGTAGAAATTTGCTAAATAACAATTTCAACCATTCTGTTTACCAATGGACTTATAATTTTTGGTAATGTACTGAAAAATAGTTGGTGACAAATTGTTTAAAAATCAGTATCATAATAAATTATCGGATTACCGTATGGCTAAAAAAACTTAAATAGACAATTTTTTGCGTGTATATCTAGGGAAAAAAAGTTTAGTGAAACCGGTTTCAGTAAACTTTGATCAATCCATTATCATGTATGCATTCCCAAGGATTTTACCAACTAGTTTTCAGTATTATACCTGATTTTTTGATTGACATTCCTTTTTGGTAACAATAGCATATCATTGGAGTAAATTGCGCGCCATGATTATTATCATTCTTTTTGGATGTAACAGAATGAAGAAGGATATTATGATTAGCGCGACAATTCAGTGATATAATATCTCTTTGCTATTTAAGAAGCAAAGTCTCCTCTCTAAGTTTTTAATTTGTGATGCTGTGATAGCAATATAAACCGTCTTTCTTTTCAAACGGAATGACAGCAAGATTTTTTAAAAAACTGTCCCTTTCTCCGAGATGCGGAAATTATTTTTAAAAGTTATTTCTCTTGAGTGTAAAAACCTAATTTGTGTTTTAATAACTGCGTATCCTCAAATAATGTCGTCACAGATTTTCTGTTTTACATTTCACATAAATATTAAGGGTTTATAAATGCTCTCAACAAAGGCCGACTTCATTGTTCAATTACAACGCAGTTATTCTCATCTGAAATCATCATACGATACTAAGAATATGCATCATCAAAATAAATTAAAAAGAATCATTTTTATTTATTTTTACTTTTCAAAGCTCTTTCAAATCATGCCAAACTATGCTAATCGGGTAGGGGACCTTTTATGATACCCTATTCTTTTGGTTTAAATTATACATTTGATTATTACATGATTATACCAATCCATTCGAATCCAATCCGGATCACGAAAGGCGTATTCAAAAAGCGCCATTTTTGTGCAAAACCCGTTCTGGGTTTGGAATTTATAAAAACAAGCGTTTTAAATCAATCAAAGTAAATCAATTTAAAAGGGGGCCTCTGAGGGGGGCTTAACTTTATAGACCCCCTCGAAAAATAAATATTCTTTGGTTTAGCAATATTATCCAGTATATAAACAAGCCCGACTGCCTTAATCCTCCATTATATTTCAGTAAAACGCGATTAATCAACTGCTATACTTAATTTTGAAACATGCTTAATCGGGATTATATCTTATGGAATTATAAAGAATAACCCTGATTTATCTCATCGTCCTGTTAGGGCAATGTCATTGAGTTAAGATCATATAGATGCAGCCCTATTATTGTGTACCAACGGCAAACCTTAAATTTTCATGGTGGTTTCTATCGATATCTAGCCACCAACGCGGCTTGTAGAACATTTCTTTAATTACTTATTAAAAGTGGCCTGAAAGAATGAAAGTTATGCTGTTTTAAAATTCGGTTATGGATTAAATATCGGTTGTAGCATTAAATAAATGTGAGGAAGTCCCGTAGAGACGGGATAGTAAACTTCATTTAAATGTAATGGCGTGGCTTTGAATCCGGCCACTCTGGTGATAACGGGTAACCCTTCCAATGGTACGGTATCAACAGATAATAATGGCAATATCACTTATACTTCTAATGCCGGTTTTACTGGTAATGATAGGTATCAATATAGCGTACAGAACACAAGCGGACAGTTCTCTAACAATGCAACGGTTTCTATTACCGTAGTAGCAGTAGCCCCATGTAACCCGGAATCCCCGGAAGTTGATGATTCGTATCCCAAGCATGACCTCAGGGGAGCATGGGTATCAACCGTATCCAATATAGACTGGCCATCATCCCGTACACTGTGCACCAATCAGCAGCAGGCCGAATTAATTAAAATACTGGATACTCTCTCTAACACTGGTATCAATACGGTGTACCTGCAGGTAAGGCCCGAAGCTGATGCCTTATATGCATCCACCATTGATCCCTGGTCGTACTGGCTTACCAATGTACAGGGCACTGCACCAAATCCGTTTTGGGATCCATTGGTTTTTGCCATTGCAACCGCGCATGCAAGGGTATGCAATTACATGCATGGCTAAATCCATATCGAGCAAAACAAAGTACGCCCGTCCTGGCAGCTAACCATGTAGCTGTCTTGCATCCGGAATGGACTTTTGTTTCCGGTTCCCTGACCATGCTTAATCCTGGCTTACCACAGGTAAGAACTTATCTTACCCTGGTGATAGCAGATATCGCCGACAGGTATGATATAGATGGAATTCATTTCGATGATTATTTTTATCCATCTGCAGGTATGACCGGGCAGGATACAATCACTTTTAAAGAAAATAATCCTACAGGCATTGCTACTATAGAAGACTGGAGACGAAACAATGTAAACCTGATGATTGCCAGAGTATACGATACTTTAAGTGTAATCAATGCATCCGGAAACCGCAACATTCTTTTTGGGGTGAGCCCTTTTGGTATATGGAAGAGTGGCACACCTGCAGGCATTACCGGTACTTCCTCATACAGCGCTTTATATTGTGACCCTATAGCCTGGTTGCAGGCAGGCAAAGTAGATTATGTAGCGCCGCAGCTGTATTGGAAAATCACCGGTGCACAGGATTATAATGCATTATTAAAATGGTGGAACGACCAGGGCATTATGTATAACAGGCATATTTACCCCGGATTAGCGCTTTACAAAATGAGTGATGCGAATAACTGGGCCACTGCTGAAATTGAAAACCAGGTAAGTCTTAACCGCAACCATAGCCATAGGCAGGTAAAAGGCCAGGTATTATTCAGTACGCAGCAGATAATAGCTAACATCAAAGGAATTAAAACTTCACTGCAAACTAACCAGTTCCGTTATAAATCGTTTACACCTGCCATGCCATGGAAAGATGCAGTTTGTCCTAACATGCCGGTAAATGTCAGGAGGGAAGCTGATACACTCAGGTGGGATGCTCCGGCACCGGGAGCAGATGGTGATTTGCCAAAAAAATATGTAGTTTATCGTTTTGCTGATATGGCACAAGCGGTTGCCCATATAAATGATGGCAAAAAAGTGTACGCTATTGTACCTGGCAATAAAATAGTCCTGTCTTCAGCTGATGTATCAGGCAACAGCTATTTTATGGTGACTTCACTGGATAAAAATAATAATGAAAGTGAAGGAGGCAGTGTCGTTATATTACCAGTTACAGGTCTTAATGTGAATGTGAAGCTATCCGGCTATACCGCTTCTGTTAAGTGGACTACCCTTACGGAAGTCAATACACGAAATTTTGAAGTTGAAAGAAGTACCGATGGTAGTAATTATAAGTATATAACTAATGTAGCGGCAGCAGGAACCAGCAATGGGGAGAGAAATTACAGCATACAGGATTTCTTACCTTCAGCCGGTACTTATTATTACCGGATTAAAAGCATTGATAGGTATGGAAGAAGCAGTTTCTCCGAGGTTCAGCATATCATCTACCGATATGCCGGTGACGAAATCGTACTGGGGCCCAATCCTTTTCAATCCGGAATAAACATCAGCAACCTGCACCAGGTAAAAAGACTGGATATTATAGATTTGTCAGGCAGAATAGTAGTAAGCAAAATGCTGAACAACCAACAGGCTACCCGGATAGAAGCACCAAATTTAACAGCCGGATTTTATAATTTAAAGGGGCTTTGTTGCATGAATAATTTTAAGCGGCTCTGATTTTGATAGATTCAGGCATTCCTATACTGGCCATTCTGTTCAATGCGTAACATTTGATTTTTACCTCTACTTGCTGCTGCTCGATGCCTCTG
>JAABUK010006414.1_pt1 | contig 17573 bp, 15 predicted proteins | sample 5559141 | NCBI WGS metagenome assembly JAABUK01 (sample SAMN10711869, study PRJNA513367) | rock metagenome | isolation source: Antarctica rocks | place: Antarctica: Victoria Land, Pudding Butte nord | collected 2016-01-03 | reverse complement strand
ATGGCCCGCTTCCGCTTCGCCAACCGATCCTCATTCTGCGCTACAGTCGTCTTGCCGGTCGAGTGCTTTTCATCGAACGGCCAGCAGTGTCTTAACTGTTTGTCTCAGCTCAGGGGGCCACCCCAATTGCGTACTCTGCTGCTTCCATTTAAGAACAGCGCTGATGTCAAGAGAAGTTAGCAAGGCGGCGGAAATTATTAGCCCGTGTACGCTAACACAAGCCATTAGTGCAACTAAGGCGAGAAACAAGACACGGTGAGTGCGCGCTGCGGGATAGAGCAAAAGACAAGAGAACAGAAGGACTGGAAGGAGCGAGTAACTGCGGGCAACCATTACATATTGAAATGCGAGGAAGTAAGTGAACGGTAACAGCAGTTTTACAACGAAAGGGAAGGGTGCGCGCCAGAAGATGAGCGCGGCAGAGGCGAGGCCGAGCAGGCCTGAGAAGACTGCTTCAGACCGATACGGCAAACCGGCGCGCGCCATGGCCATGAGCACGGTGTGCCACAAGCCGGGGGAGCCTTCGTAGTGGAGCAGGCGCGTCCACAGTTCGGTGAACGATGCGTCACGGGCGAGCAGCCAGGCTTGTGCTTCATCGGCCCACGGCTCATGGTACCAGGCGATGGTGAGAATGAAAAGAGAATAGAGTAGGGTGGCGAGTGCAGGAGCCCATGCGCCGGGGTGGACGCTCTTCGCCGCAATCACTGCCCAACTTAGCACGTGCGGGAAATTTACGTTTTGTTTCTTTGGCAGTTGACCGGCCATGGCCGGTCCCACATCAAATTTCGTATTCGGGGGGAGGCGGGTTCGACTTGGGGCGGCCGAAAGAGACGAAATCCCAGACGCGCTCATGGAGAAAGTAGAGGCCGATCTTTATAACGGAGTCAGCTACACCGGCACCCAAGGAAGCTCCAGTGTTCTTGGTAAAAAAAAAAACGATCAACGCTGTCGAGGCGGACCCGAATACACGGTAAGTCACTGCTTTCGCGATGCTCCGGGACGCGCTTTCCATGAAGATCAAGAATACCAGAGATACCCAATCGGCATTACTATGATCGCAGGTGGGCTATGATCGGGTGTAGTGCCAAAAGTAACGTTTTTACCGTCGAATCAGACGTTTGAATTTGAAACGGGTAAGCTGCCTTATCACGAACATGGGCTTCCGGAAAGCCTGCTGGATATTGCGATTGAGAATGGATTCAACCTGGAACACGCATGCGGTGGTAACAACGCGTGCACCACGTGCCACGTTGTTGTGAAAGCCGGGGCGGAGAATCTGTCTGATGAAGAGGACGACGAAGCGGACCGGTGCGAGACGGCGGCGGATTATCAGGTGGGATCGCGATTAGGTTGCCAAGCTATTGTGAAGGGCGATGTAACAGTGATGATTCCGGCTTGGAACCGCAATTACATCAGTGAGGGCGGTTCTTCGATTTTGGGCGATGCGATTCCTCCTCCGAAGAATAAGATGAACTTCGGCCATTAGGACGGCCGGTTCCGCTCTCAAAAAGTTGCAGGAGCTTTTCTACTAAATCGGAGGGGATATCCGCGGTGACGGACAGGGCGCGGCCTTGTTGCGAAACCTGAACGGCATCCCAGACGCGGAGCAATTGCGGCTGGCCTTCAGGAACGCTGAGGCGGCCGAAGCCGACTAGACCGCGGGCAGCATCGGCGAGCGACTTGGCGTCGGCCTCACTCTTACAGGAGCCTTGGACAAAAGCGTTGAAGCCGCGGTTTAGATCGGCGTTGAATTGTGCGCTTTCCAGGTTTTTAAAGATTCGTGCGAAATTAGCGGCTGGGCCGGTTTCGGGCATGTTGTTGCCGAGGAAATCGGCGCCACCTTCAGAGACCATCCAGACCTGATTGCGCGTGGGAATGGCCATGGCTTTTTGCAGGAGGGGGGAAGGCTCAGCAGCGGCGCGACTGCGATAACGATCGAGAGAAGCTTGCATGCTGGCGGTAGGCCCGGCAATGGCGAGGGTGGAATCGAGAATGCAAAAGCCTGCTTCCTGGGCGGGATTGGTCCAGAGGACGTAGCCTTTGTAATTGCTGCGGCGCATGTCCTTCATTTTGGCTAGGCTCTCCGGGTTGACGCGGAAGGTTCCACGGGCGAGCAGGACGCCAGATTTCTTACCGAGGTTGGAGGCGATGAGCAGCTCGCGTACATCGCGGCGGGGATCGAAATTAGTCTCTGCTGCGAATTCATCGAGTTGAGTGAGCTTCTGCTGAGCAAGCAGCTTCTGATAGAGCGGTGTCAATTTTAACTGATCCATTTGCGCGCCGAAGAGACTGACGGAATCGCGGGGGACGAGTTGTTTGAGGACGTTATCGATGCGTTCTGCGCTTTGCACGGCGGCGACGCAGAGAACACCGGTTGCGAAAATGCGAAGCATTAGAAATTCCGCCTTTGGAACAGCCACAAGCCGCCGCCGAGACACGCCATTCCGAAGAGGGCGGTGCTCCAGACGGGCATCCAGCTTTCCACCGGCTGCTGCTGCACAATTTTGCCAAGAATCTGGCCGATATCGACGACTTTAGGAAGCAGGTAATAGAGGCCGCGTACAATGTTACGGCTCCATTCCGAGCTGAGAAGACGTTCGAGCATGGACTTGTTGTAAAGAATGAGGCTGAGGATGATCATGCCGAAGGTGATCATGGTGGCGACGACCGCGCTTTCCCATAAGACGCCGACCAGCAGAATCACCGAAAGATACACGGCAAACATGAAGAGGGTGAGGACACTGCCCCAGAGGAAGCCGGCGGTCCAGACACCGGTTTTGACGCCGAAGATGATCCAAAGGGTGAGGACGGGATAGAAGATATTGAGCGCGATGACCAGCAGGTTGCTGAGGTAGCGGCCGAGCAGGATGTGCCAGCGCTCAATGGGCTTTGAGAGCAGAAGTTCGATACGGCCGGGTTCGAAGATGGTAGGGATGAGACCGGCGGAAGCAAGGATGGCAAGGAGCATGCCGAACCCATAAAGCAGACCGGCGATTCCGGCGTGCGCGCTACGGACGGCCCTGTTCACGTCTTGCGTTTGGCTGGTTTTCCCGAAGATGCTCATGGTGGCGAGAGCGCCTTGGACTACGTCGATTTTGACGATCAGGAGGAAGAAGAAAATGAGGGCGGTGGAGCAGCCGAAGAAGCCCCAGATAATTTTTCGGGCCGAGGCTTCGCGAAAGGTATCGACGACGAGTGCCTGGGTTTGGATTGCCGCTCTATTTGCCACTGACGGTCCTTATGAAGATCTCTTCGAGCGAACTGTTGACGCGCCCGAATTTTTCGATGGTGCAGCCTTCGCGGCGGAGGAGATCAACGGCGTGATTGGCGAGTTCGCGGCTGTCGAATAGGACGCCGGTTGTGCCGTTGACGTGGGAGAAACTTTTGGCGGTGGATCGCAATTCGGTTTCGAGGCGCTCTGGAATTGCTTCGGCTTCGACTTGGTAACCGCTGCCGGCGGTGAGGTCTGAAATTTTACCTTCGAGGGCAACTTTGCCGCTTTGGATGATGGCGACATCGCGGCAGAAGGTTTCGACTTCGACCAGAAGATGAGAGTTCAGGAAGATGGTAACGCCCTTGTGTTCGAGCTCTTCGAGGATGTCGCGGATCTGGCGGCGGCCAACGGGATCAACACCGTCAGAAGGCTCATCGAGGACGAGGAGTTCGGGCTCATGCATGAGCGCCTGCGCAAGGCCAACGCGTTGCAGCATGCCTTTTGAATATTTGCCGAGGCGCGTGCCGCCCCACTGGGCGAGGCCTACTTTTTCGAGCAGTTCCGGGATGCGGCGGCGGCGAAGGCCGTTATCCATACCGCTTAGGGCGCCGTAGAAATCGAGCATGCCGGTGCCGGTCATGTAAGTGGGGAAGCGGTGATTTTCGGGCAGGTAGCCGATTCGCTGGCGCGCGCGGCGCAGTTGCGTATCCTCTCCGAAGACTTTCGCCATACCCGCGGTGGGATGCGCCGAGGAGAGCAGCATTTTGACAAAGGTGGTCTTGCCCGCGCCGTTCGGCCCGAGGAGACCGAAGGTGGTGCCGCGTTCGACACGCAACGAGATGCCATCGACTGCAAGAAAGGGCTTGCCGCGCCAGCCACGGGAAAAGCTTTTGGTGAGACCAAGGGTCTCGATTGCGTAATCAGCGTTCATGGGCGGCTACTGTCAGAAACGAGATTTACCTTGCCAGAGTTCAACTGTATTATCAACCTTCGTATTATGAGCAGATGCGTATTGACGCTCACCAGCACTTCTGGCAGCTGACCAAATTTGATTATGCCTGGATGCCGGAAGGCGAGAGCGTGCTGAGGCGCGACTACCTTCCTGGCGACTTAGCGCCGATTCTGGAAGAGCACCGGTTCGATGGCTGCGTGACGGTGCAGGCGACTACGGATGCGGGAGAGGCTGAGTGGCTGCTTGGATTGGCCCGGGAGAATGCGTTCGTAAAAGGCGTTGTGGTGTGGGCCGATTTGACCAGCGCTGATTTAGGGCGGGAGCTGGACAAATTGCAGCGTGAGGCGAAATTCAGCGGGGTTCGCCACCCCGTCCACGATGAGGAGGATGCACGCTGGCTGCTTCGGGAAGATGTGCTGCGTGGTTTAGGGGAATTAGCCCGGCGCGACATTCCGTATGATCTGCTGTTGCGCCCGATTCATTTGCCGCTGGTTCCGTTGGTAGCTGCGAGGGTGCCTGAGTTGCGCATGGTGATCGATCATCTGGCGAAGCCTTATATTGCGGATCATCTGCTGGAGGGCTGGGCTGAAGATCTGGCTGAGGCGGCGAAACTGCCGCAGATGTTTTGCAAACTGAGCGGGATGGTGACTGAGGCGAGTCCGCAGAGCTGGACGGCACGGGATTTGGAACCGTTTGTTGCACATGCGCTTCAGGTGTTTGGGCCGGCGCGTTGCATGTTCGGAAGTGACTGGCCGGTTTGCCGGCTTGCGGGGAGTTGGAAGCAGGTGCTGGCGGGGTTTACGCAGGCTTGTGGGCCATTGCCGCAGGAGGTGCGGGATCAGTTACTGGGGGAGACGGCGATCCGGTTTTATGGGTTGTAAGCTATGCGTGATCCCAATCCGATTTACTCACCGGAAATGAAACCGAAGCCCTTGTTAACCTCTCCTTAAAAATGGCTGCAGGAGTTCCGATTCGGGCCTGATCGAGCTGAGGCCCCGCAAGCCTTGTTGCAGATCGCGTACGTTGTTCGGCGCTGCCCGCCAGTGCCCTAATCGAAAGCGAGTTGCACTAAGCGGACAGATAACTTTCATTTGGCTTAACTTGGCTGCATACATGGCAACAGCGGCCAGCATCGGGGGCCTTCGGCTCGCAAACTGGCCTGTTCAGTCTCGGAAAGGACTACCCAGGCCCGTTCCATAGGATCGAGGATGCTTTCTTCTTCGGTGGATTCATCTGACCCGTTTTTCCAGCGGCTTATCCACAATCTGCGCTTCAGGTGGCGGTACAGGATGAAGTCTTTACTCATGTGCCTTGCTCCAATCAAGAATGATGGCGGCGAGATCCGATTCGAACTGAGTAAGTGGAATAAGCTGGCGGATGCTGAATTTGCAGTGCCGGTTGCGGTTAGTCTCGCACAACTCATGCTAACAAGAGCGCCTTTTCATAATTTGTGAGTTTGCGTTGGGCGCTGGGAGAGGCAGAACAATGTCCAACCGCCAATTTCGCTAAAATGAAGGAAACATGACACATCCAAATTCCTTTGGGGCGATGGCGAATCTGCGCGTGGGTTCGGCTGACTACCGCATTTTCCGGATCAAAGTGCTTGAAGAACTCGGGATCGCGAATGTATCGCGCCTTCCTTTTTCCACCAAGATCCTGCTGGAAAATTTGCTTCGGATGGAGGATGGCCACAAGGTTCAGGCCAAGGATGTGGAATATGTGGCCCGCGGCGTGGATTCAGCGGATGCGAAGGAAATCAGCTTCATGCCCGCGCGTGTGTTGCTGCAGGATTTTACAGGCGTGCCGTGTGTGGTGGATCTTGCGGCTATGCGCGATGCGCTTGCGGCTTTGGGCGCGGACCCCACAAAGGCGAACCCGCTGCTGCCCGCGGATCTGGTGATCGATCATTCGGTGCAGGTGGATAGTTTCGGTTCGAAAGATTCGTTTTCTATCAACGCGCTTTTGGAGAATCAGCGGAACAGCGAGCGCTACATGCTATTGCGGTGGGGGCAGACTGCGTTCCAGAATTTCCGCGTGGTGCCACCCGATACCGGCATCGTTCATCAGGTGAATTTAGAATACCTTGCGCCTGTTGTGTTCCAGCGGCAGACGGACGATGGTCTGGAAGCTTATCCCGATACTTTGGTGGGTACCGATTCGCATACGACCATGATCAACGGGCTTGGGGTGGTGGGTTGGGGCGTGGGCGGCATTGAAGCTGAAGCCTGTATGCTGGGGCAGCCGATTTCCATGCTGCTGCCTCCGGTTGTGGGATTTAAACTTTTTGGCAAGCTGCGCGAGGGTTGCACCGCGACCGATCTGGTTTTGTATGTGGTTCAGATGCTGCGTAAGAAAGGCGTGGTGGGGCAGTTTGTTGAATTCTATGGGGCGGGGTTAAGCGCTTTGAGCCTGGCCGACCGGGCTACCGTTGCGAACATGGCCCCTGAGTATGGCGCGACGATCGGCTTCTTTCCCGTCGATGAGGAGACTCTGAACTACCTGCGTGTGAGTGACCGCTCCGCCGATCAGATTGCGCTGGTGGAAGCATATTGCAAAGAGCAGGGCCTGTTCCGTACCGATACGCAGAAAGATCCGCTCTTCGCGAGCACGCTGGAACTTGATCTGGCGACGGTGACGCCTAGCATGGCAGGCCCGAAGCGTCCGCAAGACCGCGTGGATCTGCCGGGAGTGAAGGCGAACTTCCGCGAGGCATTCAAGGAATCGAAGACTTCGAACTTTGAGATGAACGGCGAAGCAGTGCAGATGAAATCGGGCGCGGTCACGATCGCAGCGATTACCAGTTGCACGAATACTTCGAATCCGTCAGTGATGCTGGCGGCTGGTCTGGTGGCGAAGAAGGCGGTGGAACGCGGGTTGAAACGGAAGCCGTGGGTGAAGACAAGTCTGGCTCCGGGTTCGAAAGTGGTGACGGAGTATTTGAATCATGCGGGCCTTTCGCCGTACCTGGATGCGCTGAATTTCAATCTGGTGGGTTATGGCTGCACGACATGCATCGGGAACAGCGGGCCATTGATTGACGAAGTGACGGCCGCAATTCAGAAAGACAATCTGGTGGTGGCAGCGGTGCTGAGCGGGAATAGAAATTTCGAGGGCCGCGTGAATCCGCTGGTGAAAGCGAATTATCTGGCGTCGCCTCCGCTGGTGGTGGCGTATGCGATTGCGGGTACCGTCGATATCGATCTTCAGAATGACCCGATCGGCAAAGATGGGGAGGGGAAGAACGTATATTTGCGTGAGATCTGGCCCACGACGGAGGAAGTGCAGCAGGCGGTACGGGACAACATTACGCCTGAAATGTTTCGCAGCGAGTATTCGAAAGCGTTTGAAGGCGATGAGACCTGGAAGGCGATGCAGATCCCAACCGGCAAAATTTATGAGTGGGACAGTGCGTCCACTTACATCAAGAAGCCGCCGTATTTCGATAACATGCCGCCACAGGCACCGGAGCTGATCAAGGATCAGATTCTGGGCATGCGCGCGCTTGCGGTGCTGGGCGATTCAGTTACTACCGATCACATTTCGCCGGCGGGTAGCATTGCGGTGAAGAGTCCGGCGGGCCAGTATTTAGTTTCTTTGGGAGTGGTGCCTTCTGACTTCAACAGCTACGGCGCGCGGCGGGGCAATCATGAAGTGATGGTGCGCGGGACGCTTGCAAACATTCGTCTGCGCAACCAGCTTGTGCCGGGCGTAGAGGGGACTTATACGGTGCACCTGCCTGATGGCGAGCAGATGTTTATTTATGACGCGGCGATGCAGTATGAAGCGGAAGGCGTGCCGTTGATGATTCTGGCGGGGAAGGAATACGGCTCTGGTTCGTCGCGCGATTGGGCTGCGAAGGGCGTGAAACTGTTGGGCGTGCGCGCGGTCATCGCCGAAAGTTTTGAGCGGATTCACCGCACGAACTTAGTGGGTATGGGTGTGTTGCCGTTACAGTATCTGCCGGAAGAAAACGCGCAATCGTTGAAGCTTGGCGGGAAAGAGTCATTTCATATTGAAGATGTGCGTTCCGCTATTTTGACGGGCACGAAAGTGAACGTTACGGCGGTGTGTCCGGATGGTTCGCAGAAGAAGTTTCAGGTGCTTTCGCGGGTGGATACGCCGCAGGAAGCTGAATACTTCCGGCATGGCGGAATTCTTCCTTATGTATTGCGCCAATTGGCTGCCGCTTAGTTTGATCTTGCTGTCAGGCTGTTCGCGGCAACAGCCCCAGACTGCGTGGCACTCGCCTGTTGTGCCAATTAGCGAATGGAAGGCGCAAGCTCGGCCTGAACGTGGACGCACTTACAACCGCGGTAATGATCGTCAGCACTTTATTCTGAGTGCCGAGGTGGATACCTTTACTGGCCCGAAGATGGAGTTTGCGTTTTCTCCGTTTGTTGTTGTCGGTACAGTGCGCGCTCAGCAAGCTTATCTGTCCGAAGACCTCCACGGACTGTACACCGAGTGGACTATTCAACTTGATAGTGTGTGGTCTCAACTCGATCCGCCACGTTTGAGGCCGGGTGCCACGATAGCAGTCAACCGGGTCGGGGGTTCCCTGCGAATGCCTTCGGGCGATGTCAGGACGACCACTGTTTCCGGCATCGAAGAGCCGTTCGGTCCGCAGGGCCGTTATCTGCTGTTCCTTCGCTATGATGACGAGGTCGATTGGTTTGATCTCGATAACGCGTGGGAAGTCCGCGATGGCAGGATGGTCCCGGTCGACTCGGTGGACCGGCAATCCACGAACGCCGGCAAGCCGCTTGAGGTGTTCCATCGCGCTTTGCAAGCTAGAGATAAGGAGTTCATCAGCTACCCTGCAAAACGCGGCTGATAAACTTTGTATGATGTCGATAACTTTGCACATACCGGATTCGGTAACTGCCAGTCTTCGGATTCCAGAAGCTGAGATGGTTGCTCGGCTGAAAGTGGAGTTGCCCGTAGCCTTGTACGGGCAAACTATTTTGTCGTTTGGTAAGGCAGGCGAACTCGCTGGAGTAGGCCGTCAGCAATTGGCCGTGTTGCTCGAACAGCGCGGCATGGCGCGGCACTACGGCCTTGAGGAACTGGATGAAGACAGCGCGTATGCGCACGGTGAGTGATACATCGCCGTTGTCGAATCTCGCCATCATACGACGCTTGAATTTGCTGGAGCTTCAGTTTCACTCTGTTTGCGTCCCGGAGGCCGTGTCTAAGGAACTAATAAGCTAGAACACTCGAATGCGCAGAGCGAACTATCTCAGGCGCGACGAAATGGATGGCTTGTCGAAAAGCCTGTGACCGGTACCAGTTTTGTAAAGCTGCTATCAGGACACCTGGATCGAGGCGAAGCCGAGGCCATCGCTTTGGCGATCGAGATGAAGGTGGATCTCGAAATGGAGATACTTCAACTAGCAGGAGAGGCTTGAGTATCCTTCAAAACGCGGCTGATAAGCTAAAGATTCACCACACATGTTAACTGCTGGGATTGTCGGCCTACCGAACGTAGGCAAGAGCACGCTTTTTAACGCTGTCACACAAACACGCAAGGCCATGGCGGCCAATTACCGCTTTTGCACCATTGAGCCGAATCAGGGAATTGTTACTGTTCCCGATGTGCGGCTGGAAGTGCTTTCGAAGCTGAGCGGCTCACAGAAGGTGGTGCCCTCTGTGTTTGAGTTTGTGGATATTGCGGGGCTTGTCGCGGGTGCGAGTAAAGGCGAGGGTCTGGGCAATCAGTTCCTGGGGCATATCCGCGGAGTGGACGCGATTGTGCATGTGCTCCGCTGCTTTGAGAATTCCGACATCGAACACGTGATGGATACGGTGGACCCGATCCGCGATATCGAAGTCATCAATACGGAGTTGATTCTGGCGGATCTTGACAGCCTTGCCAAGCGCCGCACGCGCCAGCAGAAAATTGCAAAAGCGGGCGATAAAGCAGCGATTGCCGAACTGGAATTGCTGGACCGGCTGGATGCGACGCTGAACTCTGGCAAGCTGGCTGAGAGCCTGGATGCCAGCGCGGAAGAGCGCACTATCATCAAGCCGCTCTTCCTGCTAACGGCGAAGCCCATGCTGTTTGCTTGCAACGTTGCGGAGGAGGAACTCGCAAATCCGGATGGGAACCCCTGGGTGGTGAAGGTGAAAGAGTATGTGAAGCATCATCATGGCACGCGCGTGGTGGTTGTTTCAGCCGAGATAGAAAGCGAGCTTTGCACTCTTCCGGCGGACGAACAGGCGGAATACCTGGAAAGCCTGGGCGTGACGCAATCCGGTTCCGGCCTGTTAATTCAAGAGGCTTACAATTTGTTGGGGCTGCGCACTTATCTAACTACGGGCGAGAAGGAAACGCGCGCCTGGGCGTGATCCATTCCGATTTCGAAAAAAGCTTCATCTCCGCTGAGACAATTGCTTACGCAGATCTGGTGGGGGCGGGCAGTTTCGCAAAAGCGCGTGAACAGGGCAAGCTGCGAACAGAAGGCAAAGAATATGTAGTGCAGGACGGCGACGTGATGGAGTTTAAAACTTTTCTTTAGACCGCACACTACCGCCGTCAGCCATGCGAAATTCCGGGCGCAAATGAACTTAACTGTAGTCCTAAAAGTCTTCGCAGCAAGCTTGGCAGCGACACTTTCCGCCGCCATATTCCCGTTTGATGGAACGGCGCGGCAATCGGGACCGATCACCGTTTTGGGCGAACTGGATTCGGCGACTGTGACGTGGCCCAATCAAGCGGGGCGGCCGTGCGTTGCTGTATTTTCGCTTGATACGGCGAAGCCACTAATTACGTCGGTTTCGGTTAACGGGAAGAAAGTGATTGATCGCGCGCAGCCTGTGTACCGCGCCTCCACGGGGAAGCGCCGGGGCGGCTTTGATCAATTTTTCGATTTTCCCGGCAGCCACCCCGATGGGACGCGCAGCTTTATTGCTGATTTTCATCCAACAGGCGGACATGCCCGCTATGACGGTACGCGGCTTGATGTCTCCTTCGATGGTTTCAAGCTGGGCATTTTTCAAGGCACGCTGCACTACATTTTTTTTCCTGGCAGCAACCTGATTCAACAGCGCGCGATTGTGGCAACGAATGAGCCTGATACCGCTTACTTCTACGATGCGGGCTTGCGCATGACGGTGGAGGAAGACCGCCGTTCGGGCGGCACGATGGATACCGATGTCCATTATTTCGACACGACAGGCAAGCTGACACAGTTGAAGAGTCCGCATGCTTCGGAATGGAATCCGCTGGCGGTGCGGTACCGTTCGGTTGCCGCGAAAATCGGTGCGGGGAGCGTGGCTGTGTTTCCGGCGCCGCACCGTTATTTTATGGCGCGCGATTACACCAGCAACATGGGTTACCTCTGGCACAATTCTTGGCGAGGCACTGTCTCGCTCGGTATCCGCCAACTGCCTGACGATAATTCGCCTTACTATCCGTGGATCAATGCGCCGCCCGGTACCGAGCAGGAACTGGATCTGTTTTTGCTGGTGGATGATAAGCCCGCGCCTCAGGTGCTGCAAGCGGTGTTGCCTTACACGCACAATGACCGCTACCCGGCACTTCCGGGTTACAAGACGTTTGCGCCGCACTGGCATTACGCCTACACCGTACAAGCCATGGACAAGGGCTTCGATTGGGTGCCGCCGTTTAAGCCGGTGTTGAAGGACATGGGCGTGAACATGGCCATGATTATGGATTTTCATGGTGACGGCCACCAGAACGACACGACTGAAACCCGCCTGAAAGAACTGAAAGCATATTTTGACGCCTGCCGCGCTCAGTCCGATGCGAACTTCACGCTGATTCCGAGTGAGGAACTGAGCACTTATCTGGGCGGCCATTGGGGCATCGTGTTTCCGAAGCCGGTTTATTGGTTTGAAAAGCGCGGGGTCGGCGAGCCGTTCCAATCGACTGACCCTAAGTATGGGACTGTGTATCGCGTAGGCGACGACAAGGACGCTATCGCCCTGCTTCGCGCGGAGCACGGCTATATGTATCAGACACACCCGCGCACGAAGGGTTCGACAGGGTTTCCGGACAAGATCAAGGATAGCGAGCAGCTTAAATCGAGCTTCCACTTGGGTGCGGGCTGGAAGGCCATGAATGCCGATCTTTCTTCACCCCGCCTGGGCAACCGCAGCTTCAAAACCGTTGACGATATGAACAACTGGGGGCTGCACAAGCGGTTGATAGGAGAAGTGGATGTGTTCCAACTCGATTCCACCCATGAACTCTATGGGCACATGAATTTAAATTACCTGCGCCTGCCCGCCCAACCTTCGTTCGACCATTGGAGCGATGCGCTGAATGCTGTTGCAAAGGGAGATTACTTCACCACCACCGGAGAAGTTCTATTGCCGAGCGCCAAGTTAACCGCCTCTGGCGAGACTGTTACCGCGCGCGCCGAAGTGACCTGGACGTTCCCGCTTCGCATTGCTGAGATTGTGTGGGGCGATGGAAAAGAAACGCACTACGAAACCATCTCGCTTTCGACAACGCAGGAGTTCGGCAAGCAGGAGTTCACATGGCGCGCCAAAGCTCCCGGTTGGACTTGGGCGCGTCTTGCTGTTTGGGATATTGCCGGCAACGGGGCGTTCACAACACCTATCTGGAAACCATAGCCATGCTGAAAGCTTTTCTTGCTCTTTGTTTTTGCTTTACCGCCGCACTGGCGCAGAACGTTGTGGCGCTGGATAATTTCCACAACAACGAATCGAAGATGCCGGACCACTACACCTGGGACGGAACGCGCAACGGCGGTTTCTCTGAACTCGCGAAAGTTCTGAAAGGCCTGAATGCGGAGCTGCGCACGGTGCAGGAACGCGTGACGGCGGCATCGTTGAAGGGCGTCAAGGTATTCATCATCGTCGACCCCGATACACCTATTGAGACTGCTGATCCCCAATACATCGAAAAATCCGAGGCTGATGCGATTGAGAGTTGGGTGCGCGGCGGCGGACGCCTGGTGCTGTTGGGAAACGACAAAGGCAACGCTGAGCTCGAACACCTGAATCAGCTAGCGGCGCGCTTCGGCATTCAGTTCCTGGAAGAGACGTATCCCAAGGTGCAGGGCAAAGGCATTCTGATCGCGAAGGGAGCAGGCGCTTACTTTGCAGGAGCGCCGGAGGTTTACCTGGTGGAGGTGGCACCGCTCAAATTATCGGGCGATGCGAAGCCGGTGCTCACCGATAACGGCACGGTAATTATGGCCGAGGCAGTGGTGGGAAAAGGGCGTGTCTTCGCACTGGGCGACCCCTGGATTTACAACGAATACATCGACAAGAAAGATAACCGCTCCGTCGCTACCAAGCTTTTCCAGAACCTCTTAAAATAAGAGCCCTGCCGTTTTATCTGATATTCTCGCTATACCTTGAGGAATCCAGCCATGTTTCGCTACGTTACTATAACTTTGTTCGTTACCGCCGCTCTGTACGCACAGGTCCCGACGGCCGATCTTTCGGGAATTGTCACTGACAGCACCGGAGCCGCCATCAGCGGTGCTGCCGTCACAATCACTAACATCGGAACTGCTGCGGCCCGTACCGCCACCACGAATGGAGAGGGCGGGTACAGCTTATCCTCCTTGAACCCTGGCAATTACACCATGCTGGTGGAGGCCAAAGGTTTCAAGCGCGCTGAGCGTAAGGACATTGAACTCCAAGTGGGCCAGGCGGCGCGGCTGGATTATACGCTCGATATCGGGAACGTGAGCGAGACCGTGGAAGTGAGCGGCGGTGCGCCGGTGCTGGAAACCGAGAACGCCACGGTTGGCACCGTAATTGAAAACCGCCGCATTGTGGAACTGCCGTTGAACGGTCGGAATTACCTGCAACTGGCCTCGCTTACGCCGGGCGTGACTACAAATGGGCCGGCATCTTCGCAAGGACAGCAGCGCATGGGCGGCGCGCGCAATTCATTCGCGCTGAATGTGGCGGGGCAGCGCACCAGTTTCAACCATTACTCGCTCGACGGAATTGAGAATACCGATCCGAATTTCAATACCTATGCGTTTTTGCCGTCAGTGGACGCGCTGCAGGAATTCAAGGTAGAAAGCGGAACCTATGGCGTGGAATATGGCCGTGGCTTGAGCCAGGTGAACGCCACTACCAAGAGCGGCACCAATGAGTTTCACGGAGTGCTTTTTGAGTTCCTCCGTAATGCGAACCTGGACGCGAAGAATTTCTTTGATTCGAAGACTAAACCGATTCCGCCATTTAAGCGCAATCAATTCGGTGCGACTGTTGGCGGCCCCGTTTTGATTCCGAAAATTTTCAATGGTAAGAACAGGCTATTTTTCTTTTTTGATTACGAAGGCTTGCGCGAACGTAAGGCTTTAACCCAAAATTTCAGCCTACCTCCGGCCATTGATCGCACGGGTAACTTTTCTTCGTACAGCACGATCCTGTACGATCCGCTGACGCGCGTGGTGGATGCGAACGGGGCAATTCTTTCGCAGCAGCCTTTTCCGGGAAATATTATTCCCGCGAACCGGATTCAGAAGGCGTCGCAGATTCTGTTGCAACGTTACTTCCCGTTGCCTACCGGACCCGGCTACAGCAACAACTTTATTTCAAATGAGGGGCGGCGCAACGATGGCGATCAGTACACTGGCCGCGTGGATTACATCCAGAATTCCGCTTCCAGCTTTCAGTTCCGCTACAGCCACGGCGATGACAACGGCTATCTGCCGCTGACTACACCAAACCTTGGCTACAACAATAAGGTGATTGTGAACCAGGAAGTGCTGACGCATATTTTCGTGCTCGGCTCAAATAAGGTGAACGAGTTCAAGTTCGGCGTGAACCGGCTTACGGCGGCGAACCAGCAAGGCTCCGCCAACACGCGCAACGTGGTTGCTGAGTTGGGGATTGGCGGCATTCAGACTGATATTGCTGCCTATTGGGGTGTGCCGATTGTACAGTTCGGCGCCGGGCTTTCAAGCGTGGGCGAATGTTCCGATTGTCCTTTCATCAATTACGACACCACGTTCCAATTGACCGATAGCTTTGCGTGGACTAAAGGCAAGCACTCCTTCCGCTTCGGCACCGATGACCGGCGGACCCGTTACAACCAGATTGGAGCCGTGGTTCCGCGCGGCCGTTTCACGTTCGGCGGCACTTACACCAGCGCTACCGGCAGTGGTGTTCAACCCCAAAATGCGATAGCGGATTTTCTATTGGGCTACATCCAAAATGCCGAAGGGCAGACCGGTGCACCGATTGCAAACTTCCGTAGCTACTCACTGAATTTTTATGCGCAGGATAGCTGGAAGCTGACGCCGCGGCTAACGATGACCTATGGACTGCGCTATGAACTAGAGCCGCCTTTTGCCGACAAGCACGATAACATTGTGAACATTGATTTTCATTGGGCGAACGACAAGCTGCCGGTGTATGTCCGCGCCGGTTCCGGTGACCCCTTTGAAGGCAACCCGCCGTTCAAGCTTCCCTCGAGCGTTCCTTACGTACGTGATGGCCGTTTCGGGGACCGCGCGTATCGCACCGACTACGCGAACATCGCGCCACGCATCGGTATTGCTTACAGCGCCGATGCGAAGACCGTAATCCGTACAGGGGCTGGCGTTTATTATGTGCGTGACATTGGGAACGCACAGTTCGACCTGGTTCGCAACGCACCGTTTACTATTCGGCGCAATGAGAACGCTTCTTCCAATCTGATTCCATCGCTGAATTATCAGGTGCCGTTTGTGCAGACCGGTGCCCCTAGTTTCATTCTGGCCAATCAGTACGGTCAGAAGACTCCTCGTATTTACCAGTGGTCGTTCGGCATTCAGCGCGAACTCTTCGATGGCAGTTCCTTTGAAGTTTCTTACCTTGGCTCTTCCGGGAACTATTTGCAGCGGCTTCAGACCTATAACACTGCCGTGCTCGGACCGCCTACCAATATCAATGCGCGGCGCCCAAATTTTCCAATCTATTCCGGCGGCTTTCAGGTGATGAACGATGCCGCGCATTCCAGCTATCACGGGCTGTACCTTCGTTACCAGAAGCGCTTCTCGCGCGGGTTGACCGTGCTGAGTTCCTATAGCTGGAGCAAATCGATCGATAACGGGTCGGGCATCCGCACGGTGGACGGCGATTCGCTTACGCCTTCGAACGATTACAATCTGGCCGGTGAACGCGGCCTTTCCGCCTACAATTTTAAACACCGCTGGACCACTTCATTCGTTTATGAACTGCCGTTCGGCAAAGGTTCCAACGCATTGACGCGTGCATTGATTGGCGGGTGGCAGGCGGGCGGCATCACCACTCTGCAAAGCGGCTTTCCGTTTACTCTTTACTGCGGCAGCGGCACGCAGAACGGCGGCGGCAACTGCTACCCGGATAATTACGGGGGAACAAGCGATCTGCCGCACGATCAACGTGGACCTTCGAAGTGGTTCAATACGGCGAATTTTGTAAACCGGATCACCAACGATCCTTCGTTGCCGCTGTACCGCTTCGGCAACACGGGGCGGAATAGCGTGAATGGTCCGCCGCTGGTGAACGTGGATTTCAGCGCAATCAAGAATTTCAAGATCACGGAAAGCCGTGGGCTCCAGTTCCGCGCGGAGTTCTTTAATCTACTGAACCATCCTATCTTCGGGCAGCCGAATACGGCGGTTGGTAACGGCTTCGGAACTATTGGCGGAACCCGCATTGACGCGCGTGAGATTCAGCTTGCACTGAAGCTGAACTACTAACAGCAATTTTTGTTTGCAATGCGGATTGTTGCCATTGAGACTTACATAGCCGGGAATCCCTGGAAAAACTGGCTGTTCACGGTTGTGCGCACCGATGAAGGGCTATACGGAGTGGGCGAAGGTACCATGAACTTCTTCGCCCGCACAATTGAAACTGCCATACATGAATTGAAGCCGCTGATTCTTGGCCTGGACCCGTTTCAGGTGGAGACCATCTCGCAGCGGTTGATCCGCGATGTATATGGCGATGGCGGACAGATTCACATGTGCGCGGTTGCGGCGATTGAGATTGCGCTGTGGGACATTATCGGCAAGGCGTGTAATCAGCCGGTTTACAACCTGTGGGGCGGCCGTTGCCATGAGAAACTGCGAGCTTATGCGAACGGCTGGTACCGTGGGCCACGCACGCCTGAAAGTTTCGCGGAAAAAGCGAAAGGCGTGGCTGCGCGCGGGTATACTGCGTTGAAGTTCGATCCCTTCGGGAATGCCTGGCGTACACTGACGCGAGCGGATTTCGAATTATCGCTCGATATCGTGACTGCCGTTCGTGAGGCGGTGGGCAATACGGTGGACATCCTGATTGAGGGGCACTGCCGGTTTAATCCGGCGACGGCTATTCAGTTTGCCGAAGCAATGGCGCCGCTGAAGCCGGCATGGTTCGAAGAGCCGGTGCCGCATACGAACATCAACGCGACGGTGGAAGTGGCGCGGCGGAGCCCGGTAC
>JAABUK010006413.1_pt1 | contig 17575 bp, 24 predicted proteins | sample 5559141 | NCBI WGS metagenome assembly JAABUK01 (sample SAMN10711869, study PRJNA513367) | rock metagenome | isolation source: Antarctica rocks | place: Antarctica: Victoria Land, Pudding Butte nord | collected 2016-01-03 | reverse complement strand
CACTAGCAAACCCCCGATCGCACCCTGGGAGAGCTGGTCCAGTCGATTGTTCGATTATGAACAGCCCAACTCACCAGCAACACCCAGTGACCACGAGACCGCAACGTACTTCACCGAGGCTTCCCAGTTGCCAGCTGAAGCGTATAATTGTCCGCAAGCATATACGCAGGAGGCATTCATCGATGTCGAGTCACAGTACTGTAGCGAGGAAGATGCGGACAAGCAGGACCTGCAATACCGCCTACTGGTTGGAGGATTGCGTTCTATTAGAAGAGGCCCATCGCACAAGCTTGGATGCAGGAAGAACACTAGCAAGCAAGCCAAGCTCACGCGAAAGCCATCTAAAACACGTTATGCGTTTCAAACCACAGAGTCCTCACGGCCTCAGAAGGAGCAGGACAAGAATCAAAACGTTGCACGCTCAGAAGGTAGATTTCATTGACTGACGCAGCTGATTACATCGCGACGCACTGCAAGCATTGATCCTGCAGCCTGCACAAAGTTGTCTCCTGGTGCAGTGCTCATACTCTACTGCAATCTGCAGGGCTTCACGGCCCCAGCAAGCATCAGCAGCCTGCTGATGTTCATGCTATCAGAAGCTCCACCAGCATCCCCACTTCCTCTTCACATGAGCAACCCCCTCTGGCAACAGCACAGCTAGTGCACCCCAATTCACCCCCTCCTGCACCCCTGGCAACCTCTTCAAGCCTGCACAGGGCGGCAACAGCCACAACCTCACTGGCAGCGCAAGCTGCAGCTGCATTACATGCCGCAATAGATGATCACGCATGCGTGCCAGCTGAGCAGGATCATGATCTTGACCTGGAGGATGCCTTAGATTCCTTCACAATAGAGGAGGATGCAGATGTCTGCTCAGCACCTACATCACCGGCAACGCTAAGGCCTGCACCAGCTGTGCCTGCCAAAGAAGGCAGGAGGGAACAGAGTAGCCAGGGCCAGTTGGCCAGCAGCTGTGCTGCAGGCCCATCAAATGCTGTAGAGGAAGAAGAAGGTCCTGACACACCAGCCAGTGCTGAGAAGCAGGCTAGCATCATCATCAGGTATGGCTGTGACATACCTGGACAGCAGTGCTGTGTCTGCGCTGTTGCAACTTTGTGTTTAGCCTCTGGATGTGACTCTGCAAGGAGATCCGTTGACGTTGGTCATGAGCAGCTCAGTTGAATAGACTGCTGTTTGCTGAACATCTCAATGGCATATTTGAACCTCTTGTTGCATGCATTTGCTGCTGACAAAGAAGGTCAACCATGCGCAGTTTGCCAAGCCAACAAGGCTGCAGTCTCATGCACAGACGCTGAGGAGAGACATCATGATCAAGCTTTTTGGTACACAATGACATGACATTGCTGCGCTTTCAGGTACCGTGGGGTCAGGTTGAGGCCCTGGGGGAAATATGCTGCTGAGATCCGGGACACCACCAAGAACGTGCGCCTGTGGCTTGGCACCTTTGATACGGCTGAGGAAGCAGCCCGTGAATATGACAAGGCTGCCCTGGCCATCAAGGGCCCTGCCACTCGCCTCAATTTCCCTGAGGCCCAAGCCACTGCCCCTGGAGAGGCTCCACGCCTCAGTGCCGCCCGTGAGGTGAGACAAAACGCCCACCTGCCATCCTTGGCCTGCGAACAGGCTTTATTGCATGGTCTGCACTGAGGCAACATGCTGTCTTTTGTTATACCTTCTGTTTGGGAGCTAGGCTGTTGCGTTTGGGAACTGCTGTCACTACTTGACATGGGATGTCTGATAGTATTGAGCTGGCGCTGATTGGCTGATCATTGTTTGCTGTATCCTGAAAATTTCTGCTTGACTTCCTGATTTACCATGTTGTGCGCGGCACACCTGTAAATAGCTGTTGCGGCAGTTGCTCATCAGTGCTCTGAGCTTTGCATGTGAGCGTGATAAGGCAGTATATCGATTTCTGGCTGGCCTTGATATGGCAGTTCAAACTGTAATCAAGAACAGCATGTGGTGCTACAGAACAGGTAGCGTCCAGCTCACATGCGTCTTTTAGGTGACAGCTATCGATTGTGGAAAATAAGCAGACCATGCAAACAACCTGCCGATAATGCTGATGCTGTGTCTTGACATTTTGTGCATGTTGTGCAGGCTACAGTAACGAGACGGCAGAGTTCCAGGGCCTCAAAGTCACGTGCCATGAGCTCACTCAAGACAGCATTGCAAAACAACTGAGCAGTGGTCAGCAGGACTGACAGACTGTATACAAACCAAAAAAATCGAGCGCCACAGGCACTGAGCATGCTAGCTTAGCATACTTATATGCGTGGGCTCACAAACATGCAAGGTGGCATGCGCGACACAGCACACCGCAGCAGCACCTTTTAGGTGCATAGCCATGCACAAAGGGCAGGATGATTTGTACTACTGTGGAGCAGCTTTTGACGTGAAGAAAAGATGCTGATGCAGACCCTTCAGGCAACCACATATTCTCCCTCATGCTCGGCAACCCCGACAGCTTAGTGCTGCAGATAGAACAGTGAAATTTGAACCGCATGTGATGAACCCATATGACCAGTGCTGTATCAGAACCCCAGAAATAACCACCTGTTTCTTGACAGCATGTGAAGAGTGTTTTCCCCAGCAGCTCATACATAGCTGCAATGTATGATAGCCACTGCTTCCTTCATTTCATTTGACTTGACGCAGCAGCAACAATACTTTGTCCATTAACTCGCACTACATGAAGAGTATGTGACTGATAGATGCTGATATTACATGCTTGTTGCTTGTCTCAACCCTTCTGGCACTGCAAGAACAGTACCTTAGAAATACAGCTCATGAGTTTGTCCAGTCCATGCACTGATGCATCTAGACCCAGAATTGTAAGTTTTTAGTCGGCAACCTTTGCATACTATCACTCATGTGTTTGATGTAGCCGGTACGACGTCGTGAGCCACTGATATACAAAGAAAATTTTACACGCCTGCCATGCTCATCAAAATCCAGCTGCTGCTGGCCTGATGCTGCTTGGCCTGAACTTTTTGCACTTGAAGTGCAGCATTACTGTGTTGAACAATGTGTTATGGTCTACAGTATCCTGCATTGCATACACATGCATCTTGGTTGCGTGGCTGACTGCTTGACAAGCGAGAGGCATAGCCATCTCAAGCAGTGCATGTATCAAGTGCTCAACAATCATTGACAGCATCACAAGCTATCAACATTGCAGATTCTGATATTGATCCTGCTGTTGCAATGCAAGCAAACACTTTGCAAAGGTTTGCATAATCACAAGCAGTGTGAAGCATGCAGGATGTAGTGCAACAGCGTCTTGTCCTGATAAGGCAGGTCAAAGCCAGCCCCTGGCAATGGTATCATAATGCATGACACTTGTGCATTGCTTCCACCGGCCTTCTCTTGAAGGTGAAGGCATAACACATGCAGTGTAACATAAGAAGAGTATGACATGCAACTCACATGTCCTTGCTGGTAAAGTCTGCCCCAAAGCCCTGCGATGGCAGAAAGCTTGTAAGCCATGTTGTCTTGCGCTTGTCAAACATACGATAACTGGTCAAGCAATGCTGACACTCAATCTCAAAACTCACCTCACACATGACCATATACTCCTTCAGATGCAATCGCCGGAACTCGTCATAGTCCCATTTGCCATACAGCTCGCTTCTGCAGGAGGGCAGTGCAATGGCATTTTGGTGATCACAGCATAAGCATTGCGCAATGCAACACCTCTATATGTATACTTCATGTTGCATCAGCAGCAGCTGTTCACTTTGGTAACTTTGCATCAGGTGTTGTGGACGCAAAAAGCTGTGCTGCTCTTGAAGTGCTAAAAGGCAAATGCAAGCCAGCTATACTCTGCCAGCTGTACTTTGCACCGGCAAAGAGTCACCTTAAGGAGTCCTTCCAGACATATATGTCAGCTGGGACCTCTTTGCCAGTATCCTGCAGTGTACTTTGTAAACTGCTTGCCTACTAATGCGATGTGTCTTGTTCTTCTTTGTGACAACACTAGCAAATCATTCGACACCTGTTGCAGAGCAGTAACTTTGGTACGAAAGTAGTCTTCATCTTCATACTCTGCAATTCAGGTCTGAGAGGATTTGTGAGGGTTGCTGGAAACAGAAAGTCTGCATGAACGGTGTGATTATTTCACCATCTAAGATCTCAAACTCTCTCTCCGATAAACCGCATAGCACCTGCCGTTCGGAAGCACAACGGTCTGCAGCTGCTGAACTGGTCATCTACACAGTTTAGTGCGGTTCGAACAAGCGCATACGTACCATGCCGGTGAGCTCATCCGATGGCGTTGTCGGCAAGATTGCGGGGTAGACACGGCCTCGGATCCTATATCTGCTGTAGCCCTTCACAGTTGCTGCAGGTCGCAACGCTTGGGCACCATATCCTGAGCGACGCTGAGCAAAGACCGCAAGACCTACCGGCGTGTGACTCTGGATTGCGATTCAACAGGATCTTCACAATCTCTTCAGATAGCAGGGTTCCATAAACAAAGACTGTATGAGCCATTTTGCTAAGTTTGCGGTTTGCACTGTGACGTCCGCATGTCAGGCGGCCCTGTGATCGAGCATGTCGGCGGCAACGCAATGTGTTGAATGCATTCAGGCTTGCTTGCGCGTTCCGGCAGCGGTGCATTACGTGCAAGCAACCTTACAGTCGCGATCAAGAGCTCGTTAGGCATGACATTAGTCACGTTAGCTCACGTGCAAAGCATGAAGCGTTTCATCTCACCTGCGCTCCCGTCTCCTGCGCTTCAGCACGCTCCACAGCGGAGTGATCAAGTTGCGTACTGCCGGCAAACCTTTCAAGTGCTGGCGAAGCGTCGGTAGCTTGCTTCAGCATAGGAAGACAAATTTCTTGCGAGGCTGAAGCAAAGGCTTACACTTCCAAATAGCGGACGCCATGACGCTTCCTGCCCTCGGCTGAGCGTCTTACGCGAGTGTATGTGCACCCCAGCATTTAGCTAATTTCGTTCCCAATGGAGAAGCAGATTTTCAGATGTCAGTCGTGCCGGGTCAAGCTGAATATCGGCGGACTGGACAGTTTAGCTGGCCCTGACAACAGTCATGGTAGCTCTGGTCATAAACAAATACCAAACATAGCTAGCAGCAGCTTCGGCGGATCCAAAGTTGACGAATCCTTCATTGTGCTTGATCATAACAAAAGCAAAGGCGCATCAGGTCATTTGCTGCGCCTCTTGACCTGCCAAGTACTTGCATGTGACGACTCAGTCAGGGCAGGCTTGTCGTGGACGCATGTGCTGTGTTGCTAGCAGCTCTACCACCATATAGTACGAAATCAGGCTGCAACCTGCTTCACAGTTGCTTCATGCTGCGCCTCCGCATGATGCACATGCAACATTTGAGGTCCACGTCTGCCAAAGGTCTACTCTGGCTTCACAGTGGTTGTGAAGCTTCAACATAACAGCCAGATGACCTTAAATGCCAGTCTTGATATCCTGCACGCTTCCATGATTGATGTGCACAGACATGCTTGGTCCCTACAGGGAGCAACAGAAACCTGGATGAGTCTTTCGTCATGTTGGCTGGCTCTGCATCATCACTGCGGCAGGCTCCAGCTCATGCTTCTGCAAACGGCATCCCACTGCAGCCCCTGGACAGCAAGTTTGCCCAGATGGCCAAAGTCTTTGAGATTGCGTCTGGAGCCACCAAGGCAAGCATGCACTGCTTCTGCCCACCCTTGCGTCCTGCATGCATGGCATCTCACAGATCGCAGGCTTTTGGTCTGAAGAGCCTGCCAACACATCAATGATCTGCTCAATTGCAAGATGCATGCTGTTGTACCTCAGGCACACCATGTTGCATACTTGCCACACCTGACAACACCGCCATCACAGTATGCATGCTCAGCTGGGCCCATGCAAGCGAGTTGAGTGTGGCTGCAGGTGGATCAGCCGATGTGTCATGACTGTGCTCATAGGGTGCAAGATGAGGTGGAGGTGAGTATCAAGGAGGCCCAGCAGGAGTGTGCTGCCTATGAGGCTGCCATCAAGCGCCTTGCAGAAGAGGACCTCCAGCCACTCACTGACCAGGTGACTGCACATGGACATAGCAATGCATATCACATCATGTGGTATATGGCATGTTACCATTAGCATTTGACTCCCCATCTGTCTGCCACAGCTCCTGATGCATTTCTTAGTACCATAAGGTGTTGGGTCTGGTGTTACTGTCTCACCCTTACGTCTTAAAACGTTATCCAAATGCCACATAAGACGCTTTCTGGAGCGTACAGAATAGGCCTTGCATACTGGCACCAGAATGTGATTTGCATTATGAACATGAGACACAGTAGCCCTTACATCTGCAGCCCAGACACAGCAGCCTGCAAGACATCAACCTTTTGCCCTTGCTGCCCATTACCTATGCATAATCTGCTTGCTATGATGACGTGCAGTAGGGGCTGACCTTTCTGACTGACAAACGTGATCAAACACAGGAGTTTGCAGAGGAGATGAAGCAAGCTCAGGAAGCTGAAGCTGCAGAGAAGGCTCGAGCTGACAAGCTAGAGGCTGAGTTGGCTCATGCTGAGCGTGAGCTGAGTGAGCTGGCAGCCAGCAGCAGCGAACTGGACAGCCTTGAAGAGCGCTACTGGCATGACTTCAATGATTTCCAACTACAGCTGAGGGCTCATGTTGATGAAAGAGATGTTCTTTTGAACAAGGCAAGTGACATGTTTGATGCATTTTCAGAACGATCTGGCACTGACTTGTCCTGTTGACATGATAAAAAGATCAGAAGGCTGAATCACAGGTGCAATGCAATCAGCTGCATCAGATCACTTACAAATGAAGTGAGCCATCTTGTGTCATTGAATTCCAACCAACACTAGGAAAGCGCAGGAACGTATATCAGTGATATGCTCATTGAAGCAGTTGTTCCTGGCATTGTGTTCTTATACAAGTACATAACTCTTTGCTTGCTTTTGTGTTGGTCAGCATGCCCTGTACATTTCAGGGAGCTCCGACGTCCCTTGTGGCATCAAACGCTTCAGTTTTCGCCTGAGAATCAGCCCCATCAACTTACGTGGTGCTAGCAACCTACCCCTGTGTCCATCTCATCAAACTCAGCCTACCAAGTGCTGTTTGCAGATGGAGAACAGTGCAGCACATCTGAAGAGGCTGCAGCAGACAAATGTGTACCATGATGTCTTCCGAATTTGGCATGAAGGGCCCTTTGGCACGATTGGGGGCTTCCGCCTGGGCCGTACCAATGAAGCCCCAGTGGAGTGGGACGAAATCAACGCAGCCTGGGGCCAGACTGTGCTCCTGCTGAAAACCATGGCACAGGTCAGAAAGTTGGCAACCTGACTCCAGCATCAAGGCACTGTGATGCATGACCATTGCAGGGCTATGCTTACGGTTCCTTGTTTCCCCTGTTTGAGTTCTTCTGCCTGGCAGTGTCCACAATTCATGCTTGATGACACAGCATTCACATGTTGCTGCAAGTCACCGGACTCAGAGTGGTCACAGTAGAGATTGGTTGCTATGCAGCGTGAGCTAGACTGCAGCCCGTATTGACATGCAAGCTACTCCTGCAGGAGTGTGGGTGCACCTTCTCCTCGTATAGGTTGATCCCCATGGGCAGCTACCCCCAGATAGCTGATAAGAGAGGGACACATGATCTGTACGGGCCTGTCAGCCGAATGATGTGTGCCAGCTATGACAGGGCTATGGTCATGTTTCTTACCTGTGTGAAGGTGAAGACCCATGCTATTTTGCTTTCAACTTATGCAACTTATGTCACAATCCATATTGCAGACACGTGAGGCATGTGTGGCATTGTCAGGGTTTCTTGGTCTGCTCCGTGACACTCCATGACCATGCCGCAATGCTGTACTTTTGTCACATGTATCACAGTCAGGTTGCGCTCACGACATCTCTGCTGCTTGCACTTTCACGCAAGAGGTCGGCATGCATCAGGAGCTAAAAGCTCAATGCCTAACATACCCAAGTGCATACTGAACCACCCCGTGACAGAGTCTCTGCACAGCTTTCCAATTATGCAACATCCGATCTGATGTTTGTGGCATTATTCTGGTCAGCCTCAGCTTTGACACTGATGTGTCTACAGCAGCAGAGCCGTTTGACAAATGGTCTCATCCAGTGTCAACTTGGTGTTGTGCAGGAGTTTGCAGACTGGATTGTAACTCAAGACAACAGTTTTGAGATGGCGTATGCAATAGATCAGGACAAGGTGGCCAACATGACCATCAGGCTTCAATTCAACAGTGACTCAAAGTGGACCAAAGCCCTCAAATACATGCTCACAAACCTGAAGTATTGTTTGAAATGGGCCATCACGCATCAAAAGCTAGAAAGGAATGCCTCTGCAGCAAGGACTTCACAAAATCATATGAGTTCTTCCTCTGTCAGGCAATGAAAATCGTGTAGACAAGTATCTCTGCTAAGCTTTATACGCCACAGTGTTCATGTGATCATGTTTTGTGCATCATTTCAGTGGCTTTGTGTCCAGCAAATTTTTTCTTATGCTGACCACATAATATGTTATCATATAATATAATATATTATATTGTGCATTACTCACAATCTTATGCAAGTTGTGATTGCCCTATCCTACAGTTGTGGCTAGACAGCCTGCACCTCCAGCAGTAAAGGTAACCACAGCAATCCTGCCCAGGTCAGCCTGTGCTAACCCTTCCAAGACATTGCTGCTTTTTGGTGTTGAGGTCTCTCCCTTGTGGCAGTGAGGTCATGACACGAGACTACTGGCTGTACTGGTTGATTGAGCATGTACTTGCTGCGAACGCTTTGCTGCATCTGTGTTGTAAGTCAGATTTATGTGTCGCAGAGGGCCCATATGATCAGTAAGTTTGAGCACTTCAGCATGCGTAACATCTCGACACAGTGACTGTTCATTGCATGTCGATGGCTGGCACAGATCATACCCGAACTTTGTGGCATGGTAAGCTTTCGGCCTATGCATGCAATGGTCCAAGCACTGGGAGTTTGTATGTCCTTCAAGACTTACACATGTATACATGAAATGTGCAATCGCAATTGATGCAGTGTACAATATGGAATTGTGTGTCCATAGCAAACCTGCAGAGAAAGCTCCCAAACACCCATAACTACGGCTACAGACAAGATAACAAAATACAAATGCATTGCTGACTAGGCCTGCGGTAACCAAAAGCAAACAAATGACGCTTCATTGACGCATGACATCCAAAATTGCTGCACCACAAAAGCTATTGAATGAAAATGATAGCAGGCGCAGAGTGTACACAAAATTGGGCAGTCCAGCTGCCATGCATCTCAGCGTGAAAGCACAGTCTTGCTAGGCATGATGTCCAAGGCTACTTGCTCAACTGCAGGCTTTCATAAGAGCCCCGTTATTTGGCCCCATTCAGGGCTGTGTCATTCTTCATGACTGCTTCAGCGCCGTAGAACGCAAGGCCAGACATGGCGTATGCTATTGGTACAAGCAGCATTGCATGCTGCAGATCCAAGTCAAACTTGGACTCTAAGAAAGCCACACCTGCAGAGACAGCCCCATGTTAGCACTGTCAACAACCTGAAACTCCAAACAGCCAGTCTGGACCACCAACAGACTGACACTGCACAGATTTGCTTTTTCATGTGTCACTTGAATTTGCGCAGGTTGTGACCGGGTGCTTGAATGTGTATTATGGACTTGAGACAGGACAGCTGGAGAACTGACAATGTATACATATCAGGAGTGCAAGCTCTTACTTAGAGGTCCGCAGCCGCCCACGAGATTTCTGATACAGAGGTGCAGTGCAGAGCCTGTAGCTCCCAGCTCTGGTGGCGACACTTCCCGGATCAGCACGGCTGCTGGGGCTCGCCATGTCTCACTCAGAGCAAAGCCGATCAGCAATGCAGCAAAGGACTGCTGGTATTCCGGTGCAAGCAAACTGAGGGCTATCAGCGGCGCTGCTGCAATGCTGGCTCCTGCACACATGTGGCACAATGAGAATTCTGCATTGATCAATCTGAACTAGCAATTATATGTTGTAGGCAACATGTGTCGTTACCAATAGCAGCCATGTGATGAATGTGCGAGACACTAGGCAGCAAACCTCATGTGGCTCAATTGACATTGCGTTGAAAGGTTCCATGCAGGCAGAGACTATATCAAGTGGAAACGGAAGGATGACAGCAAGCCACAAAACACTGAGCGAGCGCAGTGATCATCACAGACTGGGGTGTTCAATTGAAGCACCTGATGTGAGCCAGTGACGGTTGCCAGTGCGAGAAAGCCAGTCCCCCATCAACCCACTGCCCACCCCGCCAATGATCCCCCCAATGGGAATGATGGCCGCCAACATGGGTGCATAGATGTCTGGCCCAATGCCAAAAGTGCGAGTGTAGAAGGTAGCATGCCAGCTGACCAAGGCCCAGCTGCCCACATCATTCAAGGCTGATGCAAAAGTGATGGCTTGAAAGCTGCGTGAGGCCAGCAGGGTGCGCACCCCAGCAGTCAGCCTCTTACCATCCTTCATGGATTTAGCCTTTTTGGCCAGCTTGGTTGTGGGCTTGGCCTCAGCAGGCTCTGCTGCATGCAATACATGCCAGTCATCAACAGTTGTGTCATATACATCAGTGTTTGCGCAAATATACAACCCAGGGCACATAGTTTGTCACTCTGACAGCTGCCTACGCATGCTTCATGTCCACACACGCAGTTTTTTCACTAATGGGTGTTTTTCAAATAAGCAAAGCATGACATGCTGTTGGGCACAGCAGACAGTCCTGCAACTCACTTGGGATTGGCTCAGGCGGGACACCACTCATGAATGGCAGCCTCAAACGGCCTCCCAGAAAAGGCTTTTTCTGGGCAACAGCCTTGGCATCACGGGGCTCCTTGAGGGTGAGCAGAGCCAAGAGGCCAATGACAATGCCGGGTGGCCCCAGCCAGAAGAGCAGCTGACGCCAAGAGGCTTCAGACACTATTTCTGTCAGCATGCGGAAGTCGTAGTCGTAAATGGGTGCCACAGCTGCCATTTCGCCTTGAGTGTACAGCAGGCTCACGTGCTGCAGGTCCACAGCATCCAAAGGTACCTGCACAATGTATAGATGTGCACGCACGCACACACAAACACATACACGCAGAGATGCCGGGCGTGAACTGGCCAAAAGCAGCAGAATCTGCTACACAATCGCAACTGTACATCAACATTGCCTGGTGCCACCCTTGTGAAGCATTTCCACCTGGCATACATAAGCTTAACCACCCTTGTCTATACCACAAGCATTTTCCAGACAACACACAATAGTAAGCCCAATGTAGACCAGTCCCATACAGCAAAGGCAGCAAGGTAGCAGGGGCTGACCATGGTGACGCCCAGCTCAGAGTGCTTCATGCCCAGTTGACCAGCAACAATGACCGCAGCAAAGGAGAGGGCACGGCCCATGTAGATGGCACTGTTGTAGAAGGCCATGGCTGTGGTCTTGCTCTTGGGGAAGAGCTCTGGGATGAGACTGAAGCACACGGGATTCTGGGTGGCTTGTGCTGCTGCAAAGCCTACTCTGGTTGCTAACAACTGCTGGAAGCTTTTCACCTGCAGAGCATGCTTGAAGCCTGATAGACTGATGGATTTGATGAATGGAGAAGATTCGTGTGAATACAGGGATCTGATTGCTGAGGTCAAACAGCAGTCACAAGGAAGTCTGGCAATAACTCGCTGTTTGTCACTGGCTGTCTGATAAGCTGTGCAGCTGACTACTGACAGCATTTGAATGACATATGTCTACCACATGTTCATATCTCTCAATGTTTGCGCAGCCTTGCTTCTGACTGCCAACCATGCCATTGACAGTATGCAACTATCAGTTTTGTGTCAGGGTCTGGGAATGAGCTCCATGGCTATACTGTAGTACATACTCTGAGTGCTATTGTCAAGGGGTCATTTGTAGCACAGCATGGCCAGGCGGGTTACCTTGGAGCCTGTCATTGTGAGAAGACTCCACATCACTAGACCGCCAGCCAACAGGCGTGGCCGGTTCACTCTGTCTGCTAAAAGTCCTATTGGTATGAGTGCGGCAGCATACAGCACCTGCAGTACGTGGTACTTCACTCATGTAACAAGACTCAGCTGTGACTGCAGCAGTCTGCAGAGCAGCACACATGATGTGTAGATGGTGATGGAGCAAGTACAGTTATGAGCTGTGAAGTGCATGCATGTACAGCGCTGCCACCCTATCCAGGCCCACAAGCTGCTGACTGCTGGCATGGAAGCTAGGCCCATGGACATAGCCGCAGAAAGCCTTGACATGTGCAACTTGTCAGAACCAAATTGCATTTGCTATTGAAATGAGAGGAGCCCACCGCATAGCCAGCTGTGAGCAAGGCGCCCTGCTGCTCTGTGAGGTGAAGGTCAGGTGTGATCAGAGGGAGTAAGGCAGGCAGAGCAAACCTGCATTTGCACAAAGCGTTGATGAGACAGAAGCTGGCAGATGCCCATGCCTGACACACAGCCATTTGTGGGGTGCCCTGTTTCCGCTGTGAACATCACATGCAGGACACAAGCGGGGTACATTCAAGGCAGGCTATACATGTCTGTATAGAAGGTGTTTTGCACTTACAAAATGCGTATGTTGCTTACCCACAAGTAGAGTGATGTACGTACGCCACTGCAAGGATGAGCAGTCCCCACAAGGTGCCTAGCTTTTCAGCTACTGGCTTGTCAGCATTTGCAGCATTACTGTCTTGTGTGGCAGGCTGTGACAGTGTCTGCTTGAGCACAGCTTTGCTTGTCTGCCCACCAGCAGAACTGTCTGTGGCAGAGCCTGACTGGGCCTGTGCTGACACCCTAAAGCATCCATGCCTGGCACGAGAATGCGACCGGTGCAGCAGGACACTGAATCCTGCTGAGTTAAGGGTGTGAGAAGCAGCAGTGCTTCTCAGTGTGTTCGCTCTGGGCTTGCCGGTAAAGGGACTGCTTGACTTGACAGGCCGCAGCAAACAGGATCGCTGACTGATGCAGTCCACTCTAAAGGTCATGAGAGGCGAGCTCAATATCGTCAACAGCCATAAACGGTAGCAAGCTGCATGCAGGCTAGCTGCAAAAGTCTAGAGCCGCTATTTCATCAATCTTGCCATGACGGACCACACACGGGGGCTATAAAATCCGATACACAGCCGGACGCAAGCACGTTGCCACTCAGCGCGTTGTATCAATACGATCGGAAATCCACTTACACACTGAGTCACAAGCCTGCCTAAAGGTATTACAGCAACGGGCAAGGCAGGTGCAATGCCTGCTGTTATACAGCTAGCTAATGGTGGCGGTGTACCTTGCCCCGCAACCTCAAACACGAACACCAACCGATCAGTTGCAAATGTCGGTTGACCCCACTAAAAGCTCTATTCGAGGTAAAAAATCTTGGTCAAAGCATTGAAGAGGGTAAGTGTAATTCCTCATTATTCTAGCATGCAAAAATGTTTTACATCTACAGTTCATGGGTCGACGCCACCCCCTAACCATGCCATATTCAGCTGGCACTCATCACTTCTTCAGCTATGTGGTTGACATACAGACACACCAATAGGATTTACAAGGCCTATTGTGCTGCTCCTGAAAATGGCCCATGGAGTGCAGAGAGCACTCAGGCGCACTTCATCATGTGTGTCATGTGTGAGTCTGTCTGACTGTTGTAAGTCATGCCTGTAACAGCTTGTCAGATGGCATGTGGAGTGCTCACGCCATCCCCCCTTTCCATCCTGGCCAAGTCATAGACTTGCCGCATGTTGCCAGAGTTCACTACCCATTCCTTAAAGTGTGACTGAATCACATTTTGCAGTTCTCGTTTCCTGCCATCATCCAACACTGCCTGCACAATGCGAACAATTGTTCTTAGGCATACATGCCAACAGCAGGAGCATGAAGGCAGGCAGCGCAAAAGGTTTGGCTTGAGACCAGCTCACAGGCTGGAGCAGCGTTTTGCTAACATTCAGGTTGGGATTGCCTCAAGCCACCAGAACACAAGCTCACCACAGGCTGTTATATGGACTAGTTGTTTCACTGGCAGGTTCTGCAGCTAACCATGACACCTAGTTGTAAAGGTAGGCACTGACCGATTTGATGCAGTTTCTGAGGGTGGCAACTGTCTGTACTTTGCTCTCCTTAGCCTCCTCATACTGGGCAGGCATGGGGAAGGGGCACACTGATGGCCCAGGGCTCTGTTGAGGACTCCCACCCAGACTAGGCTCATGCGCTAGACCCACAAATGCCCCCAGGTCAGCTGACAGCCTGTACCATACAGGCATGCATGTGTGAGTGCCTGACATGCAACCACCAGCAGCAGCAATTGCAGGAGGTTGTTGCCAGATGATGCCATGGCTGGTGCCTAGGGTTGTACACATTCTTGCCATGTTTGCAATTCAAGAGCAAGGGCTGCCATATCGGTATCTTGGCACAACATGAGATGCTGATAACAAAGGTTAGGCACCCAGGGCTGCGCAGCCTGACACTACAACTTCAATTGCATGCAAATGACATCACAGCTCAGCATGGGAAGGTCACGGGGCGGACTTGCTGCTAAGTGTTGCAGCTCCACCACACAAGGAGCCAGGACCGCCTCTGAAGGGAACCATGAAAGGCAGCAGCTTGTGGGCAGGCAGCAGCTGGGCTGTGAGGCGGGGCCCCGCAGGGGCCAAGCTTCCATCAGCCCTGGCATCAGGCCCTTTGGGGCTGTCGGGAGCCAGGTGGCGGTGCTCCCTTGCTAGTGACACTGGCTGGTCCCACAAGTTGGGCTCCACTGCTACCCCTGCTGATTCCAAGTGAGCCGCCAGGCGCTCGTACTGAGTGCAGTATGGGGCCAGCTGCAGCCACATACTTGCCTTAGACCTGGCGTCCTTGCGATGAAGTTATACACCATTCACGCTGAGTGTGCATAGCAGGTACCTCTTGGGTTGCAGACACATGGACTATGACATTGCTGAGCTGAGGACAAAGCAAAGATCAGATGGAGCAACATTAGCACGGGCCATCCAAGGTGGCTCCAAAATGCCCTTGTTGTACATTAATGCAAATGATTGACTGAACAGCTCCTCTTGAAGGATGCGTACGAGGCAGTGCTACACAGGCATTATGCTTTGCACAGGAACACAGGAAGCAGTCGGCATGCCATGTAGCACAATCATGGACCCCTGCTGTGTCGAAACAGGCCAGGTGGGTTACCTGCACAAAGCGGTTGTCCCCCAACATCAGAGGGGGCCGGTTCACTCCTAGGTAGAAGACACAGTCATGGCAGGAGCTGATGCAGATGCGCACACAGCCTGCTATGAGCTGTAACCGCTCACAGCGCTCAACCCTGAGCATACGCCCCACAGCACCCACCACTACTGTGCAGTCACTGCAGCAGGTGATTGAGGCGTACTGCAGGGGTGCCAAGGCATATATCACGCTGTCATGGCAATCTGTTATGCGCAGCACGCCGTCAGGGAAATCGTCTTCCCCCTTTGCGACTGTGCTTTTGCAGACGCCCTGCACATCCACTACCCCACCTGCAAGCAGCAGCGCTTGGCATTATACTACGTTTGCAATTGAGGGGAAGGTTTATTACAGAAATTTACTATGTAGCCAGATAACCTACGTACAACACAGGTTTGAAAGGTCATAGTTACACAGCATGCTTTTGATTTGTCCTTGTGCTCCTCGCCAAAGTGCAACCACATTCAGTCAAGAGGTGTGTGGGACTTGGGATCCTGTGCTTGAGCATATATCACAATGCATGTAAGGCACATTGCAAGAACTTTTGCTGCTGGCTGCGTTTCTGGCAGCACTGTGTCTGCCGAAGGTGATTTGGAACACATCTCTTGGCCTACCAACTTCAACCAACCAGCTGTCAGGCCTAAGCAGAGGGTAAGTTGCGAGCATGCCACAAGTGCATCAGCATATGGTTGCATCAAACTCTTACTTTCAACAATGCCGGCAGGGGCGAGGGGCCCCCATCTGGAGGGGTGGGTGGGGCTGCTGACCATAGCGTCCCCTTGTAAGTCTTCCTGCAGGTTCTGGCTCAGCCACTCTGCAAGGTCTGCTAGGGGAGCCTGATGCTGACTGTCAACCCCATTCAGCAGAGGCACTTGCATGCTCAGCTGCCCAACATCCTCTGCATCATATGCTCTCACTCAAACAACAGAATGAGATTGCCAATGCATCATGCCTGCAGAAGGTGGTACCCTGATCTGATGCAGCAAGAAGCTATGTTGAAAGGTGTAAACACTTCTTGCAACAGGGACAGGACGTCAGGCTGTGCGTTGCTGTGGTAACACTAGTAGTACCAGAGCGTTGCAGTGGTTAGTTCCTACCTGTGAAAGGGGAAGGAGTAATCTCCATGGGGCTCCCCTGATCTGAATTGTGGTTATCAGCAGCTCTGAGCAGCAAACCCAGGCGGTCAAACTCTTTTGCAGAGACTGACATCTCAGCAGCATTGGGATCTTGAGATGGGTTGTCAACAACTAGGGTCAACAGCTGATGGCTGTGCCGCTGAACATAGTCTATGTAACCATGTAGTTGCTGCTGGTGCTGGTACAGGTGTTGCTGCAGCTCCTTTCTCACCAGATGGTTGCTGCGGGATTGCTGGAATTGGAAGTGGGCTGCAGCACACCAGTCTATTTTGCAAATTGCACTTCACAAACACTGCAAAGGCTTATGATTCAGAAAACGTCATCTGATGCAGTGAATGCCGTCGCTGCATGCAACATGCATTGTGCTCCATGCATCCCATGATGGAAGAAGGCTTGCCTGGACTACCTTGACTACCAGCAGAGGACCTGGAGGAGTTTGATCTGGCTGGAGATACAGGTTCTTGCTGCCCTGGCTGGCTGCCATTCTGAAGCGGTGAATGGTGTGGTTGGTGTGGCTGAGTCTGGCCTTGCTGATGGGCGGGCATGAGCTGGGAGTTGAAGGCCTTCTCATCTTGGGATGCTTGTGAGGGCCAAACATCCATTTGGTCTGGACGCTGAGCTTGGCGTATGTACAATTGAGCGAAGAAGAACAAGGCCACTGCATGTATGTCTACTTGCCGTGGCTGACCTGAACAGTGTGCAAGTACATGAAGACACATGTGGGAAAGTGGCTTGCATGTAAAAAGTTAATTGTTTGCAGCCAGCAGACCTTGTGGCTCTTCCTGAGTTGGTAGATGAGATTCGTTTACTGCAGCAATGGTGTCAACAAGCACCTGCACGTCAAGTATATGTCGTGTTGGAGACAAGACGGCCATCTGGGTGATGATGTGCTTGACTGTTTGTCATGCTTAAGTTCCAGACAGCTGCCAAGGGGAGCCATACCTCTGCATGCTGCTCTGGGACATCCAGACACTCAGCAAGTGCTGGCAATGAAATCATGCCTGCAACCATGCCAGCAGACTTTGAGATTAGCATTTGCAGTCTGAGCTTGTGTTCAAGAAATATGGGTCAATACTCACCAGTGCCTGAGTCTGCTGTGCGCTCTGACAGCTGAACAAGCAGAGTGCGCACAGCAGATATGCCATCTGCTTGAGACAACCAGGCAGCGACAGGCAGGGAGCCGTATTCAACCACTTCACGGCGTATCGACAATC